>Ga0172371_10011486_pt1 | contig 11797 bp, 6 predicted proteins | sample Lak12m_FD_114543 | JGI IMG/M metagenome (GOLD analysis project Ga0172371, IMG submission 114543) | Freshwater microbial communities from Kabuno Bay, South-Kivu, Congo - kab_022012_12m | ecosystem: Environmental > Aquatic > Freshwater > Lake | place: Democratic Republic of the Congo: South-Kivu...
CACGCAGGCGCTGGCGTAGTGGGCCAGCTCGTCCGGCCCGTACACGTAGCGGTGCAGCCGGCCCTCGGGCAGGCCGATGCGCTGGTACCACTTCAGGCGCTCGGCGACCCAGTACTCGTGCCACTGCGCGTCCGTGCCGGGCTTGACGAAGAACTCCAGCTCCATCTGCTCGAACTCGCGGGAGCGGAAGGTGTAGTTGCGCGGGTTGATCTCGTTGCGGAACGCCTTGCCGATCTGGGCGATGCCGAAGGGCACCTTCTGGCGCGCGCAGGCCAGGACGTTGTTGTACTGCGCGAAGATGCCCTGAGCCGTTTCCGGCCGCAGGTAGGCCACCGTGGAGGTGTCCTCCTGCGGGCCGACGTAGGTCTTGAACATCAGGTTGAACGCGCGCGGCGCGGTGAGGTCCTTCGAGCCGCAGGCCGGGCATTGGGCGCCCGCCGGCAGCTTGAGCAGCTTCTCCGCGTTGCTGCCGGTCTCGAACTCCAGCTTGAGCCCCAGCTCCTCGCAGAGCTGGTCGGCGCGGTAGCGCTTCTTGCAGGCCTTGCAGTCCACCATCGGGTCGGTGAAGCCCGCCAGGTGGCCCGAGGCCTCCCAGGTCCGCGGGTGCTGGATGATGGCGGAATCCAGGCCGACCACGTCGTCGCGCTCGCGGACGACGGCCCGCCACCAGGCGTCCTTGATGTTGCGCTTGAGTTCCGCGCCCAGCGGCCCGTAGTCCCAGAAGCCGTTCAGGCCGCCGTAGAGCTCGGAGGTCTGGAAGATGAAGCCGCGCCGCTTGCACAGGGACGCCAGCGCTTCGAGCTGGTTGTTCGCTTGTTTGTCGCTCATGGCGGGCGCATCCTGCTAGAGCGGGGGCCGCGGGTCAAGGCCGATCTTCGGCGGCTGTTTCTTGCCGGTTAAGGTTGCTGACTGAAGAAGATGGGGCCACGGCAAAGCAGCCGCACGCCCGTCACTGCCGCACCATAAACACCAACTCCGAACTTTCCTTCTCCGCCAGCTTCACCGTGACCCCGTTCTGCATCAACTCGGCGCCGGTGAACGTCGCGGGTTGGCTGGAGGCGTCTTCGCAGGTGAGTTGATACCGCGCAGCGGGATCGAGCCCCTTCAGCTTGAAGACATGACGCTCCTCGTCGCTATGGCCGCGGAACGCAAAGAGCACGCCGGTGCCGGCCTTGGGGTCCGCGTACTGCATCCCGTCCCAGCGCTGCCCGTCGGGCCGTTCGGAGACGTGATACAGGTTGGCGTTGCTGATCAGCGGGCGCAGCTTCTGCTTGTACAGATCGAACTGCCGTTTGCCGGCCATGCGCTGCTCGGGTGTCCACCGGCTCATGTTCAGCATGATCGTGCACCAGCCCATCATCCCGCTGCGCAACATGTAAACAAAGTTCCCGAGCGTCTGGCCGGGATGGTTCGCGACGTAGCATTCGCACGCGCCCGGCGGCAACGCGTACGACGTGTCGTAGAATGCGCGCCGGTTGGAGATCGGATCGTAGGTGTCCGTGATGCTGAAGACATGCGCGCGCCGCGCCGCGCCGAAATCCACCATATGGCCGCCGTTGACGCAATTCTCGAACAACAGCGCCGGATGCTCGGCACGCAGCGCGTCGTAGATGCGGTAGTAGCCCCGCGTGGCGTGGTAGGCGACATCCAGCGGCGACGGGGTGTGGCGGTGTGCGGCGCGGCCGCAGCTTTCCACGATCATGCGCTGATCGTGTTCCAGCAGGTCGAGCTTGTATTCTCTGACGCAGCGGCGCAGGTCGCGCAGACACCACGCTTCGGCCATGGGTTCGGCAAGGCACACAGCCGCGCCAATGAAGTCACTGTTCTTCCATTCCGCTGGATAATCCCGCGTGAACCACGGCTGCATGGCCGGCTCGAAGACACACAGGACGTCGTCTTGGCCGGCGCGCTCACCCTTTGCCGGGGAGGGGGCTTGGCGGAACGGGAGCGCCGGTTGATGGCCGCCCTGCGTCCAGCCGATCCAGAGGCCGAATTTCAGACCCTGGGAATGCGCGTAGTCGGCGATGGGCGCGAGGCCCTGCGGGAACTTCTTGTCATGCGGGCGCCAGTTGCCGACGCCGCGGAACCAGCCGGCGTCAACGCCGTACATTTCCATCCCGAGGGCGCAGGACACGTCAATCATCTCGCGGGCGAGCGCGTCGTCCACGGCCATGCCGCTGCCCCACGAATTGTTCACCAGCAGGGGCAGCTTCGTCAGTGTGCAGGGCGGCTGCACGTGCGCCCGCACCCAGCCTCGCAGCCGGTTGGAGCCGTCGTCAACATCGCCCTGGTAGCAGCCCACGAACACCGCCGGCGCCTCGAACGCTTCGCCCGGCGCCAGCTTGGTACGGAACGCTGCTTCCTGCGCGTCGTCCAAACCGATCCCCAGGTTAAGTGAGACGCCTCGCACCGTCGGCTGATCGCCGCCAACGGCGCGCAGAGCGATCCGCACGACGCCGGAAAACTCAATCCCGGCATAGACTCCCTGCTGCCCCTCCACGTCCTGAATGCTCATCCACGGAATGGCGTCGCGCGGACGCTCGCGGTCATACGGATGGGAGATCAGCGACGCCGCGAACTGCGGCGTGACGGCGGCATGGTGCGTACCGTCGGGCGTCGGGCGCCGGGAGCCCTTCTCGACCCACCAGTGTTCCAGTGCGTGGCCCGGCACCAGCCTCAATGTGAGCGCCAGGCTCTTCTGCAGAGGCAGCCGGACGGGCATGGTGCCCGTGTTCTTGATCGTCACATGGTGTTCGACCGGCCCCGGTCCTGGCACAGCCTGCCAGATGGAACGCAGTTCGAGACGCGGGTTCCCGTTGGTGAAGAGCAGCACGTGCTGTGCGGGCGGGCCGGCGATGACGCCAACCTGCTTGAACTGCCAGCGCAACGCCACGGGCTTGCCGTCAACCTCCGCGAACTGGATGAGCGGCAGGGGAGGCTTCGTTTCGGCTGCCCAGTCTGTTCCTGTCGCTACACACTTCAGCGATGCGACGGACAGGCCGTCGGCAGCGGCCTCAATCAGTACCACCGTGTCGTCCGACCCCACGGTGAGCCTCGCTGCCGGTTCCGCGGCGCTCAGCGCCCGGCCCGCAAGAAACGGCGTCAGCAACGTTCGAAGCCAATACTGCTTCTTCATGCGCACCCATTTCCTGAAATAGAACCTGGCGGCTTTCGTCGCAGTTTCCCTGCCCCGCTCGCCGGATAGGGCTATTGAATCGTTACGGCCTGGCTTTCAATAACGGTTTCATGGCCTCGGCCAGGCTGTAGCCAACCATGCCATATACCCGGGCGCTGCCCTGATAATGGCAGTACCAGTTGCAGACGTGCCGGTCAGAGGCCTGCTTGGCTTTTTGATACGCCCCATCCGCCAGCAGGGCTTTGTCACCGGCCTCCCGGATGAGCTGTTCCAGCTTCTTGGAATCCGCGCCTTCCGGTTGGTCTTTCAGCCGCGCCTTAAGCTGAGCCGCAACCGCCTGCCGCACCCGGCTTTCTTCCGCTTCCATTTTCCGGGGCAATGCATCCAGCTCGGGATACCAGAAGGGCGCCGTCCGCACGTAACCCAGCGTGCCTTTCAACGCAGGGCAGGTCGCGATCTTCGCCTGCCCAGCCCTGAAATCCAGCATGTGCTGGTCGGCCTTCTCGCCGCCGACGCCCAGCTCGCCCATGACGACCGGCAGGTTGGGCACCCCGAACTCGGCCCGCAGATCCTGAACCAGGTGCACGAAATTCGGACAATACTCATCATACACCTGCTGCCGGATCTTATCCCCGGGCTGACACATGTCGTTCCAGCCCTGGAACCAGACGAAGCCGCAGAGTTCGGTCTTCAGCCCCTTGAGCGGCGGGAAATCGGTGTCGAGATGGGCCAGGCACTCCCGCACCTCTTTCACCATCTTGCGATAAGACGCACCCAGTTCCTCCGCCTTGTAGCCTGACTCATAGGCCGGCCGGCCGGCGCTGGGCGGCCGGAAATTCCCATAGAGGCTGTGCCCGCCCCAGCAGGTCTTGATCAGCAGAACCGGCTCTTTGAAGAAATCGCCCATCTCGATGCCGAACATCAGTTCCGGCCCGAACCAATCCGCCCCCCAGGCCCCCATGCCCACCGACAGCGGACGCTTGATTTTTTCTTCCGCTTTTTGGTACGAGACAAACACATCATCGCGCACCACGTATGAGCCGTCGTCTTGCTTGATTTTCTTCAGCAGGTAGCCATGGGTCGGGTGCTCACCCAGCCGGTCCAGCGTGCGCACCCCGGCATGGCCCTCCATGTTCGACTGCCCGGCCAGGATGAAAACTTTCACCGGCCCCGTGAACTCCTGCCGCGGCTGGCCGGCCCCGGCCGGCTGAGCCCTCACCGCGCTCGCCGCCCATGCCAGGGCCAGCACCGCGCCAACGACTGAACATATTTTGTTAGTATTCATATGTTGCCCTTGTGCATACAACATGGATCCTACTCTGCGGGTCCGTCAACGGGTTGAGGGAGATTCCATTACATGGGAAAACGTCACCGCATAGGTTTTCCCGGCTGGTCCCGAACCCGTCATCACCGTTTGGCCTCGGCTGCGCACCGTTACCTGTTGCTGATCGCCGGCGCGCTCGACCACCAGGTCCCAGGCCCGGCCGAAGGCCCGCAGGTCGCGCAGGGCCATGCGCGGCCAGGCCTTGGGCAGCCACGGCGTGCATTCAAAGGCGTCGAGGCCGGTGGGCACAATGCCGAACAGGCCTTCGGTGAATACGCGGGGGTACAGCGAGCCGGGGCAGAGCATGTCGATGGCATCTTCGTCGGGATAAGGCCCCTGGCGGCCGAAGATCTGCGCCTGCACCACGCGCCGGGTGATGTCCAGCGCTGCCTCGGTGTGGCCGGCCTTGAACAAGACCCGCAGGGCATAGTAGGTTTCGCGGCCCCACTCGGTCGGCCGGGTGGACTCCGCGAGGAGGTCGCCCCCGGCGGCACGGTGGGGCCAGAGCTTGTCGGACAGGAGCGCGGCCACGGTGCCCTCCTGCCGCTCGGTGATGCCCATCGCCAGGGGCAGCAGGATCCACCCGCGCAGCGTGGTGTTGTCCTTGTAATACCGGTAGGTGTTGAAGCCCTCCACCTCCGCGCCGAAATACGCCTCGATGCCTTTCCGCAGGGCCGCGGCGCGCCGGTCCAGTTCCGGGGCCAGCGGCTTGCCCAGGGCCCGCGCCAGGCGGGCCGCCAGACGGTAGCCGCCGTAGGCGAGCGACGAGGTGCTCAAGTTGGCGGTGCCGGTGGGATAGCGGCCTTCCATCTCGTCGGTCCGCGAGGCGATGATGCCCTCGGCCGTCGTGTGCCGCAGGAGCGAGGCGGCGCTGATCTCGATCAGCGGCCACAGTTCCTCGGCCGCGGCGCGGTCGCCTTGCAACAGCAGGAATTTGGACAAGCCGTAGAGCACCATCGCGTCATCGCCGCGTTCCCGTTGAGTCAGCTTGAGCGCGGGGCCTTCGAACGAGCCCGGGAACGGGATGCCGCCCTGTTCCTGGCAATACGTCTGCCAGATGCGATACATGTTCATGCTGGCGCCGTTGAGTTCGGCACTGCCCAAGAAGGGGAACAGGGGGCTGGAGTATTCCACCGGGTCGTTCGCCCAGATGCCGGGTGAATACGTGAGGCTGCCGTTGTGGGTGATGACGCCTTTGATCGTCTCGATCGGGGTTTCCAGCACATGGAGTTTCTGCAGGGCGAAGGCCGCATCCAGGGCCGGCTCGGGAGTTTCCAGGCGCCCCGGTCCGGTCCAGGCCGCCGCGGCCAGGGCCCGGCGCGCGCCGCGCTCGGCGGCCACGTCCACGGCCGGGTCCGGCTCGGCCGCCAACCCGGCCTGCACCCAGGTGGCGAACGACAACCCGCCGCCGGCTTCCACCGCGGCGGCTTGCATCCCCGGGCAGTTCCAGACAATGGCCAGTTCCTCCCCCACGGGCTTTACCTGGCGGGCCGGGGCGACCGTCACGGCCACGCGTTGGCGGGTGGTATTGCGCACCTGCCACTCTTCCACCACCAACGCCTTGGTCATGGAGGGATAGACGGTGCGCGTGACCACCAGGCCTTCATCGGCCGGATAGGCCAGGGTCAGCAAGCCGTCGAACGTGACCGCGGACGGAAACTCGGTCTTCAAAGGTCGGTCATTGACGCGCACCTCCGGCCGCGCTTCCCGTCCGGCCTCGAACAGGGCCTTCTTCTTTTCGACCTCCGTCTGCAGGTGGAAGAACCGGGCGGTGTAAGCGAAACCGTTGGTGCCATCGGACCGCACCTGCATGACCACCCGGCGACCCTGGAGGCACATGACCAGCGGTGCCGTCCCCGTGCCCGCGTGCGTGATGCGGCCGGGCTGATCCCGGATCCAGAAATCGTCCGGCGCCGGGGCCGGGGGCGGCTGGCCCAGCGCCCAGGCGGTCGCCATGTGCAACAGGGCGAGCGCCAGCGGACAGGCGCACAATGCATGCCGGTGAATGATTTTCATCAGACTGGTCCTTCTGCGCCTGGTTTGCTTCCCGGGTGCAGTGCACCCGCCCTGGTCATTATGGGACGCGGATGAGATCCGAACGGTCGGTTGAAGCGTTGATTTGGCGGATCGCCTCGCGGACGGCGGCGGCCTTTTGGAGGCTGAGGTTCCTGGGGAAGTCCCGCTCGCCGCGGGCAAAGTCTGCGGCGATGCGCTCCAGTTCGGGGACGAGGGTCTTCGCGTTGGCGCCGTAGCTGACCAAGATCTTCGTCAGTTCGGGCGTGCGCATCTGGCTTTCCCACGGGTTTTGGGTGCGGAGGTAGTCAACGCAGGCGCGCATCCCTTCCGCGACGTGGTCCCTGGCCAAGACGCGCAGTCCCTCGATGCGGATGCCGTCGGCGAACATTTCCCCGCTCGGGGCGGACTCGACGACCGCTTGCAGGATGGCCGGCCACAGGGGTTTGAGTTCGTCGGCGGAGAGATTTTGGTAGGCGGACGCGAGATCGCTCCGGGCGCGACCGTCCTCGTTTTTCAATCCGGCCCGCACCGCCTGGTAAAGCTGCTGCCGGTCCACGCCTTCCAGCGAGCGACCCAGCAGCCCATGGCGGGGATCGAACAGGGCAAACGTGAAGAACCGTTGCTGCATGCCGCGCGGATCCTTCTGCGGGTCGAACCGGGTCAGCAACTCCAGCATCTCGGGGACGGCGACCATCGCGGGCCTGCCCAGCGCCGCCAGCGCATCGGCGGCCTTGATCCGCAACCAGAGGTCATCGGCGTGGAGCGTCTGGCGGAGCGACGGCACAGCGGATACGGCCCGGTCCTTGAGCTGCGCCAGAGCCTGACACGCGCCGAGGCGCGCGTCGAGCGACGGCGCGTTGAGCAACTCCACCACGCGCGCAACCGGAGCCTCTTTGCGGTGGCCCAGCGCGATTCCGGCCCGTTCGCGCACGATGGGCGACCAGCTGCCGAGGTCGGCCAGCAGCGTGTCATCGCTCAACTTGTCGTAGAAGCTGAAGCGGTCCTTGTTGTCCCAGCCGCGACCGGTGCGGATGAATTGTTCCGCTGCGGCGGCATCGAGCTGCGCGACCTTGCCGGGCCGCTTGCCGGTGAGCCAGAGACTTTTCAGCGGCGTCGCGTAAGCCAGCAGGATGGCGCCGGTGCTGTCCCAGCCTTCGTAGCTGTCGTTTCCAGGTTCCGGCGGCCCCTGATGCGCGAAGCCGCCGTCCCACTGGCGGGCGAGGTCGTAATACCACGCGCCAAATTCTTTCATCCATGCGCCCGTGGCGTTCGGCCCGGACAGCGCGACGCCGGGCATGGCCCACAGGATGTTGAAATAATTTCCCGTGTGGCCGCAGTCGCGCTCCGGGCCGTGTGAGCACAGGCTCATGCGCGCGAAGAATTCGGCGCCCTGCGGTTCATCCAGCAGCGAGAAGAGCACGGCGGCCATCCCGCACTTGCCGTTGTCTTCGTGGGTCTCCATCCACGGCGCGTGGTCGCCGTAGGGCACGCAGCCTTTGCCGATGTAGAACCGCAGCAGTCGCGCGCTGCGCTCGATGGCGCGGGAAACCTCGGGGTCGTTCACTCCGGCGGCGCGGGCCATCACCAGCGCGATGGTCAGCGGCACGCCCGGTGAATTCATCATGCCGTAACCAAAGAGGCGTCCGTCCGGCCGGGCAAACTTGTGGCCCCACGAACCCACGGCGCTTTGCCCCCGGGCGGCCTCCAGCGCGAGCCGGCGCACGCCGGGCAGCACCGACGGATCGCCGGTGGCCAGGGCGTATTCGGAAAGGAACATGAGGACGTAGCCGTAATACCAGGTGGCCATGCTCTGGGCTGAAAAGCCTGCAGCCCACCGGGCTTCCTGGCGGACGAGGGGCAGATATTCCGGCTGGCCGCTGGCCAGCAACGCGAGCGCATTCAACGAACGCACGAGCGGGTCGGCCTGGTAGGAGGGCGCGGCGACGCGTTTCGCCAGCAGCGCGCAGCCCTGCGCGAAAATGCGCTTGGACTTCGGGCAATCGAACGGGGCGGTGGCGCTGTAGGTGCCGAGCACCGGCAGCTTGATCAGCACCTCTTCCGCGCGGCCCCCGCGCCAGCGGGTCACGGCGAGCCGGCCCCCGCCCGCCTCGGATTCCGCAACGGTCAGCGCCCGGCCAAACTCTGTGCGCGGATCGCGCGCAAAGGGCTTGCCGCCAACGCCCAGCAGCACATCGCCCACGGCCAGCACGCCCTCCGCGGGCGAGCCCCTGGCGACTTCGGTAATCTTGATTTGGCGGGCGTCGGTGGTCACCAGCCTGTCGGAGAACATCCAACCGCGCGCGCCGGTCGCGCCGAGATTCCAATCGTGCGTGAAACCCGCGGGGATGGCTTCGCCCCTGGTGAGGTCGGGGTTGGACACTTTGCCCCTGGGTTTCGCGGCCAAACCCGTGGCGGGCAAGGACAGCAGGACGGCGGCGGCGAGCGCGCCCAACGAGGCGCGGGCGTTGTCAATTTTCATGGCGGCATTATGTCCTGGCACACGGCCCGATCAAGCAAGATCAAGACGGGGCCACGGATGAACACGGATCAAACACGGATAACAGGAAGGAACATCGCCTGCGTTTCCGTCCCCCGCTCCGTGTCCATCGGTGTCAATCCGTGGCCGCCTCCTCTGCCAAAGTCACCCCGGCGCCGTAAGAGCAGGCCAGGCCGGCCGTCTCTGGCCAAATTTTACCCTACCTCCCGCAACTCCCGCTCCATGTCGCTCAGGCTCTCCGCGCCGGTGGCGGTGATGACCACATCATCTTCGATGCGCACGCCGTTGCGGCCAGCCAGGTAGATGCCCGGCTCGACCGTATAGGTCATGCCCGGTTCAAGAAGCTGCAGGTTGTCGCCGCGCAGGTAGGGATCTTCGTGCACTTCCAGGCCCAGGCCGTGGCCGGTGCGGTGACGGAAATATTCGCCATAACCGGCTTTGGTGATGACCGCGCGGGCCGCCTTATCCACGTCCGCGCAGGGGACGCCCGGTTTCCCGGCCGCGCGCCCGGCGGCGTTGGCTTCCAGCACCACCTGATGGATTTTCCGGAATTCGGCCTCCACCGCGCCCACGGCAAAGGTGCGGGTCAGGTCGGAGCAATAGCCCTCGTACGCCGCGCCCCAGTCGAACAGCAGCACATCGCCGGCTTGGATTTTGCGCTCTGACGGCGCTGCATGAGGACGGGCGCTGTTCGGCCCGGCGCACACCACGGGGGAGAAGGGGAAAGCCGAACCTGAACCGTGCCGCAACAACTGCAGCACCACTTGCGACTCGATGTCCTTCTCCGTCATCCCGATTTTGATCAGCGGCAGGGTGGCCTGGAGCGCGTCCTGGGCGATTTTCACCGCCTTGCGCATTTTCTCCACTTCATCGGCCTCCTTGCGCAACCGCAGCGACCCCAGCGTCTGGCTGGCATCCGGGTAATCAGCTTCCGGCGCAGCCCCCTGAATAAGGCGGAACTCCAGCAGGCGCAGGGCGCGCGGTTCCACGCCGAGGCGCTTGCCGTCCGCGCCCATGGATTGCATCGCCTTGTTGAAAGCCGCCGGCCATTCGGCGGGATTTTCGCTGTAGGCAAAGGCCTGCACCGGGTAGGGCAGCCTGTTTACTTTGAGCATTTCCAGCTCGGGCAGCACCAGGGCCGGTTCATGGCCGGGGGCCAGCAACAGCACCACGGGCCGTTCCATCAGGTGGAAGTTGAGGCCGGTCAGGTAATGCAGGGTCGGGCCCGGGTTGATGGCCACCGCATCCAGTCCGGCGGCCTTCAGCGCTTGGTATAATTTTTCAAGCCGGGGGTAAGGCACGGGGTCTCCCTAATCTCTTTGGCATGCGCCACACGTCCGCGGCTAAACCTGCTCCCCCTCCGACCGCGGCCAGCCTCCGGGGGTCCATCCGAATTCTCCGGCGGCGCACAAGCCATGCGCGCCCGGCCGGCCAGGCCCCGCGGTGAATCTTCCTTGCGCAGGCGGCCGCGGAGTCATCCACCGGCCGGCCGCGCGGCGTCGTGTTCGCGGATCTTTTGCTCCACCGCCGGGCCGGCCTCGTCGTAGATCTGGCGGATGTTCTCGTCGCGGAACTCGTACACGCGGTCGGCGAACGCGGTGGTCGCCAGCCGGTCGAACAGCCGCTGCCGGGCCGGGGCGAGGTCCTTGCCGTAGATGTGGTAGGAGTCCGCCTGCCAGTTCAGCCGGCCGAGCTCGACCCGGCGGCCGGTGCGCTGCGCCACGCCGGCGGCGATGACGTCGCGGTTGAACAGGATGAAGCCGAACAGGTTCATGAAGCTCGCGCCCCAGGCGTCGTTGCTGCGGAAGCGCACGTTGCAGTTGAGCCAGTAGGTCCCGGCCTCGTCCGCCAGCAGCCGGTACCAGAGCGACTGCAGGCAGGGCGGGTCGTAGCAGTCGAGGTCCACGTTGGGCATCCAGGTGATCATCTGGGCCTGGCGCGTGAACGGCTGGGCGGCGAGCTTGGCGATGACCTTTTCGACCTGGTTGACGCAGAAGGGCCCGGCCGGCTCCGACCGGCCGCCGCGCAGCTCGCGCCACGCGCCGTAGGCCGCCAGCCGGCCGTGGTAGGTGTACTCCCAGCGCGTGTCCGCCGGGTCGTTCAGGTTCTTGACCCAGTGGTCCTTGGCGCCCTGCACCTCCATCACGTACTCGCGCAGGTCCTCGATGCCGCCGGGGAAGGCCTTGTGGATCATCGGCTCGGCCAGCGGCTCGAGCACGGTCAGGTTCAGCGTGGCGTCGCGGCTCGGCGGGTCGCCGGGCTTGTCGTACTGCGTCGGGAAGGGAACGCCGTGCCGGTACAGCGCCACCAGGGCCTGTTCGTAGGCCGCCGCCAGCGATGTTTCGCACACGTGCAACACCGGGATGTTTTTCATGGGGGCCTCGCGTCAGGCTTCCGGCTCGCCGGGCGGCGCCTCCGGCGCGTCGCGGAACTGGAGGTCGTAGAGCCGTTTATAGACGCCGCCGCGGGCGAGCAGCGCGGCGTGCGTGCCGGTTTCCACGAGGCGGCCGCTGTCGAGGACGTAGATGCAGTCGGCGTGCATGATGGTGGACAGCCGGTGGGCGATGGCCAGCACGGTGCGGTGCGCCATGAGCTCGTCCAGCGCGGCCTGCACGGCGCGCTCGGACTCGGTGTCCAGCGCGCTGGTCGCCTCGTCGAGGATCAGGATCGGCGGGTTGCGCAGGATGGCGCGCGCGATGGCCAGGCGCTGGCGCTGGCCGCCGGAGAGGCGGACGCCGCGTTCGCCGATGACCGTGTCGTAGCCCTCGGGCATCGCGCGGATGAACGCGTCGGCGTGGGCGCGCTGCGCGGCGGCGACGATGGC
>Ga0172371_10011487_pt1 | contig 11797 bp, 9 predicted proteins | sample Lak12m_FD_114543 | JGI IMG/M metagenome (GOLD analysis project Ga0172371, IMG submission 114543) | Freshwater microbial communities from Kabuno Bay, South-Kivu, Congo - kab_022012_12m | ecosystem: Environmental > Aquatic > Freshwater > Lake | place: Democratic Republic of the Congo: South-Kivu...
ACTTCGCTCCATTGGCTTTCGCTGTGACAACTTTGGCAGCTTTGTTCAGGATAGTATTTATCAGAAATAAAATCTTTGTGAATATTTGAATGGCAATCTGCACAGCGTTTTCCTATTTCCCTGAAAGCCCATTTTTCTGTTTTTTTATGGCAACTGAAACAGGGTGTTGCAGTATGTGAGCCTTGTATCGGAAATACACTCTTATTATGTTGCTCAATGCTGTAAGAGAAGTTTACAAACCCGCTTAAGTTATGGCAGGCAGAGCAGTCTGGTTTAATCCCTTCTTTCGCAAACTGGTTGTCATGATAATCTTTATGGCAGTCAGCGCATTTTTCGTGCTTTAAAGGAGTTGTAAAATTTATTTTATGGCATGATTTACAATTAACACTGAGGTGCTTCTGTTCGAGTGTATAATCTGTTTTTGCATGATCAAAGTTTTTTATTCCTTCAGAAATAACAAATGATTCCTTTGTATGACATTGCAAACAGTTTTGCCCGAATTTATTATTATGAACATCTGCATGGCAATTAGTGCAGTTTGCAAATTTCAACCCTGTAAATTCCTGGAATTTCTTTCCGTTCTTAGTATCTGTCTTATGACATTTATTGCACTCAACATTTTTGTGTGCGCCTGTTAAGTCATACTTTGCTGTATTATGGTTAAATTTTGTAGCAGGCTTAAACGCTTTTGTGTCATGACACTTGCTGCAATCTTCAGCTAAGGTTTTCTGATGATAATCATCATGGCAACTGATACATCTTGTATTAAGTCCGAGATAAGTGAACTTTTTAGTCTTGATTTTTGGGTTTGTAATATATTTAGGGATATGACAATCGCTGCATTTTTTCTTTGCATGAGTTTCAGTCAGTTCAAACCCTGTTAAAGTATGCCTGAACTTTGTTTCATCAAATTTTACTATTTGAAAAGTAAGCCCGTGATGGTCACTGTGACAAGCGGCACATTCCTTCCCTTTCACTTCAGTTGAAGAGTGGTATCCTTTGTTTTGAGAAGTTCTTTCTTTTAATTCCGTATGACAACTCAGGCATTTATCATTCGATACCTTTTCACCTAAAATATGACATTGTGTGCAGTTTGTAACACCTTCCAGGTGGCTGTGTACATTGGCTAAATCACCCGGAGAAATTTGCGCAACAACTTTCCCTCCGATTAATGCAACAATAAATAATATACCTGTTATTCTGTAAAATTTCATTTGCACCTCTCGTTCAGATTTTTATTTATGCTTTAAAATTGCTTCGCCAAATTTCTTCGTGATCTGTATCCCTGCTTTTTGCAAAAACTGCGTGGGCAGTTCGCCTCCGGCAAAAATATATACCAGGTCATTTTTTATTTTAAACTCTTCATTGCTGTTTACATTCATCAAAATAACATCCTCCTTGTTTATCGCAACAGGATTGGTATTGAACCTTACATCAATGCGCTCTCTAATTTTAGCATCATTTATTTTGTTGTTGTTCGCTGGTTTCAAACGATTAAAACTTTCGCCCCGGTAGGAAAGGATCACTTTATTCTGTTCGGCAAGCAATAAGGCAGATTCTATTGCCGAATCACCTCCGCCAACAACTAAAATATCCTTATCCTTAATTATTTCAGGTTCTAAAAGACGGTAAGCAACCTTCTCAAGGTTTTCGCCCGGAACATTCAACTTCCTTGGTGTTCCTCGCCTTCCGGTTGATAACAAGACTCTGTTTGCCGTATATTCTTCACCTGATAGTGTTACAACTTTGAATCTGTTGTTTTCAGGGATAATCGCTTCCACTTTCGAATTCTCTTTTAATAAAATATTGTTTTTACTCAAAACCGTTTGCCATAATTCAAGCAATTCTGATTTGCTGGTTTCATATAATTTAACCTTGCCGTAAAGCGGCAGATCCATTGGCGAGGTCATCACAATCTTCGCTCTTGGAAATGTAAAAACAGTTCCTCCCAAAGTATCCTGCTCTAAAACCAATGTATTTAAATTATTTTTTTTTGCAGTGAGCGAAGCTGAAATGCCTGCCGGTCCCGCGCCAATGATAATGAGGTCATAAACGGCATTATGATTTTTATCTATTGATTTTACAATGTTCTCAACAGCCTGTTTCCCCTGCTCCACAGAGTTTTTTATTAAACCCATTCCGCCCAACTCGCCTGCAATATATATTCCATGAACATTGGTTTCAAAGTATTGGTTGACGTGTGGCAAATCCACTCCGCGTTTTTCAGTACCTATACAAAGTGAGATAGCTTCCGTAGGGCAGGCATGAAAACAAGCTCCGTGCCCGATACATCTTGATGCATTGATGGTGGTTGCCTTTCCGTTCCTGATACCCAGTATATCTTCCTCCGGGCAAGCCGCAATACATGCGCCTGTTCTTATGCACTTATCTTCGTTTACATAAGGATGAAGCGAAACCGGTTCATACAAACCTTCTTCTTTTGCAACTTTAATTTTCTCATCCACAATGGCTGAACCTTTCTTTTGTGCCCTTATATAAAATGCAACTGCCACCACACAGAGTATTAAAACCAAAGAATAAATAATAATATTTTCAAAGATCAGTTCCATGGTTTAAAATATCCACCTGTAACCAAACGTGATGGTGATGATAACATGAATAATCATTACAATAAGCATAATAAAAGCAAAGGGTAAATGTGCTACATGCCAATATTTCAGCCAGTTCTTCATAGTATTAAGCCTTTCAATTCTTCTGTTTAATGACATTTCGTCTTTAATCAGTTTGATTATCTTTTTGGTTTCACTTCCCGGAAGTTTACTTTTTCTGATAATTGATTTTGCTTTGCGCAATGATTTTCTGTCATCAGACCAGTTTCTAACAAGTCCTGCAAAAAAATTACCCTGATAGATTTCCACCTTTCTTTTTGTCAATTCCACGAGTTCGTCATAGCTGACTTTATCCAGATGGGTAGCGCTGTTTAATATGCCGGCTACATCAGTTTTTAAATTTTGAACCTCTGATAAACTTAACTCTCTTCCTTCAATGGTTCTGGGAACCTGGATATAAATAAACCTGCCTACAATGCCGCTGAGAAAAACAGCAACCATACTCCAGAAACTGATGGAAACTATCCCGCCAAATTTGAAGGAGGTGTGAAAGAGAACTAATATAGGTCCCAGTGTGCACAAAAAAATATGAAACTCCAGCCAATGTTTTAATACGCCTAACCTTGAAAAAACCCTGAGCCTTTTTCTCAGCATATAGGTAGCTACACCTATGAGCATAAAAGCTGAACCGAGAATTCCTATTCCATGACCTATGCTCCCGCTTGGTTTCAGTATTTTATAATCGGGGTGAAAGAAACGTTCTTCAATGGGTGTCCTGTAAAACGTAATGCCTCTGTAACACAAGGCTGCAAATGCGATTAATACGATAAGTGTTAAAGAAGCAATGTATATTCTGTGGGCTGTTTTTGACATTTTATGTAATCAGAATATGAAATCAATCACAAAGTACATTCTCTCCATTTTTATTAATAAAATGCAATGATTATTTACTTCACGATTTGTTAAGTCACAAAATTGAATAAAATGAATTTATTAAAATGTGATGCAAATCATATTATGCTGTGAATTTTTACACAGGCTAAAACAGGAGATGACCTTGCCAAAGGAAAATAGAAAATCCCCTTTATTGGTCAATAGTAATCATAGTTGCCCCCACCGTATTAATCTTTAAGCTTGCCCCATTATCCGTTTCTATGGTTATGGCTTGGGCAGCCACTTTGGTAAAAACCATTCGCGAAAGAGGAAAAGCAATATTCATCATCCAGTTTGCCGAAGCGGATGCAGGGAAAGTGCTGAACTTAGAAGCCCGCTGGAAAAACTCGAAAGAAAACCAGAAATCAGGTCCGTGGAGCAACCCGGCTCAGGTGATGGTGGGCTGGTAGGAAAAAAATCTATTGAGTAACCCATAGTATCTCGTTTTTTCCAATCTTTACAGTCTGAAATATTATTGACTGTATGAAGATAGGTATTGTATGCTATCCCACTTTTGGCGGTAGCGGTGTAGTAGCGACAGAACTGGGTAATGCATTGGCGCATGAAGGTCACCAGGTGCATTTCATCACCTATGATATGCCCGTGAGGTTCGACAGCTTCTCCCCTAACCTCTTTTATCATGAAGTGCGCGTAAGCGATTATCCTTTGTTCGATTACCAGCCTTATGAACTGGTGTTGTCCAGCAAATTAGTGGATGTGGTGAAACACGAAAAATTAGATTTACTGCATGTGCATTACGCCATTCCCCATGCTTCCGCTGCTTATATGGCAAAACAAATCCTCGCCTCCCAGGGAATAAAAATTCCTTTTATAACTACCCTGCACGGTACTGATATTACCCTCGTGGGCAAAGATTCGTCTTTTGAGCCGGTCATTACTTTCGCCATCAATCAGAGCGATGCCGTTACCTCTGTTTCCGAAAGCCTCAAAGCTGACACTTACAAATACTTTAATGTAAGCCGCCAGATTGAGGTCATCCCCAATTTTGTGGACATTGATTTATACAGCAAGGCGAAAAACGCCCTCAGCAAATTCAATTACAATACCGGTGACCGCAAAGTATTATTGCACATTTCCAATTTCCGCCCCGTAAAGCGTGTGGAAGATGTGGTAAAAATTTTTGATATAGTGAGAAAAGAAATTCCTGCCAAACTTCTCCTCGTTGGCGATGGACCCGAACGCACTAAAATTGAAAACCTGTGCCGCGAGCTTGGTACCTGCGATGAAATTCAGTTCCTCGGTAAACTGAAAGCCACCGAACAGGCTTTAGCGATGGCTGACCTTTTTATCCTTCCCTCCGAAACAGAAAGTTTTGGTTTGGCTGCCCTCGAAGCAATGGCTGCTTCCGTGCCCGTTATCTCAACCAATACCGGTGGTTTGCCCGAAATAAATGTTCAGGGTTTTTCAGGCTACCTCAGCAACGTGGGCGATGTGGAGGAGATGGCAAAAAATGCACTGCACATATTAAAAGACAAAAAAACTCATAACTCCTTCCGCAAAAATGCTTCGGAACAGGCGAAGAAATTTGAAATCTCAAAAATTCTTCCGCTCTATGAGAATCTTTATGAAAGAGTAATCAACAGTTAATTTCATGCACAAAACAAAAATCATTATCTCCGTTTTTTTCTTCCTGGTGTTGTCCGCGGGCTTCCTGTTATATTTTCCCGCAGAAAAGAAAAAACATCCGGCTCCTGCTGAAATAAAAGAGAACGAGGAGATGAAACAAAGACGCAAAGATTGGTGGGAGAAAAAACATGGCGCTGCTGACGGAGTTGACTGGAAAGCGATGGACGAACAAACGCGCAAAGAAAAAGCGGAAAAAAGAAATCAGTATCGCAAAGAACTTTACAAAAAAGGACAACTTAAATCAAATGAAAAGATTTTAGAAAGTTTTGGCGATGGCGCTTTAACTGGCGAGTGGCGCGAAAGAGGCAGCGATAACATTGCCGGCAGGATGCACACCTGTGATGTGAATTTTCAGAGCAACACCGTTTATGCGGGTTCGTCAGGTGGTGTTTTGTGGAAAGGTACTTTGGGTGGTCTGGACTGGCAGCCACTGAATGATTTCATGAGCAACGAAATAATCTTTGTGCGGCAACTTGAATTGCAAACTGCCAACCGCCTCATAATGGCGGGCGGAAAATATTTTTATTACAGCGATAATGATGGAATGACCTGGGAAACTGCATCAGGGCTTGATACTTTGCTCTCGTGGGGTAACCTTGTCCGCGTTACAGTAACCAACACCAACCCGCAGATTATTTATGCACTTACACTGGAATGGGATTACGGACCTGCATGGCAGCCGCAGGCTGGTTTATACCGCTCCGATGATTTTGGAATCTCTTTTATTCGTCTCACGGCTTTCCCCGGCTGGGACGACAAAGTGGACATCTGGACTGACCGCTACTCAACATCGGGAGATGTTTATCTCATCAATGATGCAGATTTTTACAAACTCAATAATGCCGGGCAGCCTGTTCTCATTTCCTCCATACCAGACGCTGGAGGAAGAGCGGTGCTTACCGGAGTTGAAGAACTAAACGGAACTACTCATCTTGCCTTGTTCTCCAATGATGAAATCTATCGCAGTGATGATGGTGGATTGAACTGGACTCATACAGGCAGCGCTCCTGATGGTTTGTGGGGACGCAACAGTTTTAAATGTTCGCTTGATAACCCGGACCGCCTTTATATCGGTTCCGTTAATTTATCTATCAGCAATGATGGCGGAGCAAACTGGTTCGACCGCAACGACTGGAGCGAATATTACGGACAACCTGTTTATATGCTTCATGCCGATATTGACGGAATTGATTTGTTCCGCGACAACAGCGGCATCGAAACGATAATGGTTTCTACCGATGGAGGACTTTACAAATCATTCAACCAACTGAACATGGTTGAAAATATTACACGACACGGCATGCGCACCGGGCAGTTTTATTCTACTTACACCAACCGCATCAACACCAATTACATTTACATGGGCAGCCAGGACCAGGGCTTCCAGAAATGCAGAATAGATTCAGGCGGTGTGTTGGGTTTTAAACAAAGTATCAGCGGTGATTACGGAAGCATTGTTTCAGGCAATGAGGGTAACAGCATCTGGACGGTTTACCCGGGTTTTGCAATGTATTATCCTCATGCAGATGACCTCGGTGACTTTGCCGCCTTCTGGGATTTTGTCGGCAACGGATGGCAATGGATGGCGCCCACCATGCCCGACCCTTATGATTATAATTATTGCTATACCGGTGGTGGCGATTCGTCTGCAAACGGGCAGTATCTGTGGCATCTGCAATACATCAGCGGAAGCATTATTGCCGACCGCCTGCCTTTCAACTTCAGCGTTAACAGCACCAATGAAATTACTGCTATCGCTTCTTCTCCCATCGACTGGAATTACCGCTACGTGCTTACCAACCACGGAAGGTTTTTCTATTCTTCTGATGAAGGACAAACCTGGACGCTCAGCACTTTTGCTCAGAATGATTTGCGCGGAAACGTGATTATTCCTTCTCCAACTCAATTGGGAAAAGTAATTATTGCCGGAAGCGGTTACAGCAATCCCGGTGTTTATATTTCAGAAAATCACGGGCAGAGTTTCACCCCGCTTGCTAATAACATCCCGCAGTCTTCTTTAAATGACCTGAAACTTTCATCCACAGAATTACTGCTCTTTGCCGCAACAGATGTTGGTCCGTATTGCTATAATTTCAACACGCAACAATGGTTTGATATTGCCGGCATCACCGCCCCCGACCAAAATTATACCTGCGTGGATTTTGTTCCTTCGCTCAACGTGATGAGGTTCGGGACTTACGGACGCGGTACATGGGATTTTGCAATTGATGAAGAGCCTTTGGTTTCTGTTGCCGAAAATGAAAACGAAAACAGGCTGACTATTTTTCCAAACCCCTTTTCAGATGCTACAAACATGGTGTTCAGTCTTGAAAAAACTTCAACTGTTTTGATGGATGTGTATGACATGAAAGGACAAAAAGTTTTTTCTGAAAACAAAGGAAACCTTGTAGGCGAACAGCGAATTCAGTTAAACAGAATACAACTGCAAAGCGGAGTTTATCTTGTTTGCATTACAACAGGCGAAGAAAAGTTCAGTAAAAAAATAATTGTGCAATGAAAGAACTCCTCAGATTAATCCTGCCTGCGTATTTTATTCTCTTTTTTCTGCTGGTTTTTGTTGTGCGTTCAATAATTGTAGCCAGGAAAATAGGCAAAAGCCCGGTCATCCTTCCCAATGATGATACACTTTACGGGCTTACCGGTTTTTATATGAAAGTTATTTGCATCACTATGCTCATCTATACATTTGCCTATGGTTTATTTCCTCAATGGTATTCCTGTTTTCTTCCAATTATATGGCTTGAAAATGATATTACTGTTTATGCCGGACTTGCAATATTATCAGTTTCACTAGTCTGGATTTTTGTTTCTCAGGGTGCCATGAATAAAAGTTTCCGTATTGGCATTGATGAAAACACAAAAACCGAATTGGTTACATCCGGCATCTTCAGCATTTCACGCAACCCGATTTATGTCGGGCTTATCTCTGGTTTTGTCGGTTTGTTTCTTGTTACCCCAAATGCAGTTACCTTGATTTTTCTCCTGCTTATCATCCTTCTTATACAGGTTCAGGTCAGGTTAGAAGAAGAATACCTCACCAAAATGCACGGTGATGATTTTCTGAATTACAAGAAAAAAGTAAGAAGATTTATTTAAAAATACCGCTCCGCAATATCCTTCAAACTGTCAATGGAAACCGGTTTGCTGATATAGCCTATTACATTGGGGAAACTCTGCGACTTATAGCGGTCTATATGAAATACGGAGGAAGTGAGCATAATGATTTTCACTTTTTTCAGTGCAGGCTCAAAAATCAGCTTTTCAAATTCTTCTAAGAACTCGAAACCATCCATCACAGGCATATTAATATCTAAAAAAATCAGGTCAACTTCATGCTCCGGGCTGCTCTTGTATTTATCAAAATCAGAAAAATAAGCCAGCGCTTCCTGCGCGCTTTTCTTGCTTGTTATTTTCTCAGCAATGCCTGCTTTTTCAATAAACCTGCGCGTTACATAAATGGTGGTGTCATCATCATCAACCAGCATGATGTGTTTTATTTTCTTCATCTCTGCAAAGCTAAAAATCTTTCCAATCTTTTAATCTTTTAATTTTTTCAATCTTTTCAATCTTTTAATCTTTCCAATCCCATTAACATTTGATATAAACCCGGAAAGTAGTTCCTGAACCCGGAACGCTGTCAACGGTTATTTTTCCGCCTATCGCTTCCACCTGTGATTTGATGATAAACAGCCCCACTCCTTTTCCTTCTGTTCCGGCATGAAACCGTGTGTTCATCTGGAAAAGCCTGCTGCCGTATTTTCTCATATCTATGCCCAATCCGTTGTCAGTGAAATCCAGCCTTAAGAAATTCTTTTCTTTAGTTGACTGGATTTTTATAGTCGGTTTTCTTTCCGGTGAACGGTATTTAATGGCATTGGTAAGCATGTTAATCAAAATGCTGCGGAACTGCGATGCAGGATAACTGATTTCATTGCCACCACTGAAGTCATAACTTATCTGTATTCCTGATTTATTAATATCTTCCTTAATGCTTTCAATAACATCCTTCAGTGTTTCTTCAATGTCAATGTGCACTTTTTCATCATACTTGTTTTTATTCACAGCCACAATGTCTATCAAATCATTCAGTGTGTTATTCAGAATTTTCACGCTTTCTTCAACCTTCCCGAAAATGAATTTATTTTCTTCATCCGCAGGATTTTCTTTATTGAAAAGGCTGAGCAGGGCAATGATGTTGGCAACGGGGGCGCGCAAATCGTGTGTTGCCATATATGCAAAACCTTCTAACTGTTCGTTTGATTTCTCTAATTTTATTACTGTTTCCTTCAGCGCTCTTTCCCTGAATTTCTTTTCAGTTATATCATCTCCCGAACTCAGTACGCCCATAATTTTCCCCGACACATCTTCGAGTAAACTATTGTGCCAGCCCACCAAACGCTCTTCACCTGTGCGTGACAGCACCTTACGTTCATAATAATTCGTAAGAACTGACTCCCCTTTCATCACTCTCTCAAAACCATCCTTCAATGCTTTTACCTCTGAAGGAGATGAAAAATAATCAAAAGCGTTTTTTCCTATTACTTCTTCTTCCATCAGATTTCCCAATATTTCCAACCCTTTTTTGTTCAGCATGCTGATGTTCTGGTTCCGGTCAATCACAACAAGAATGGAGCCTGCCATATCAAGATAGCTTTGCGCCTTATCTTTTTCAGCACGCAAGGCTGTCATGGCTTTTATCCTTTTATTGTAATTGATGCTGTTTAAAATACTCACTATTGAAAGTACCAGTGCCAGCAGGCACGAAAAAATTACCAGCGCATTTAACTGCGTCCATCTCCAGGCAAGTTGTTCCGAATATCCTGATAACTTTTTTCTTATACTGCCAATGGTGGTTTCGTTTAATTCAAGCGCCTCATTCATCTCGCTCTTAAATTCGGTTTCAAGCTGGTTTAATTCCGCTTCCGAAAGTTTATGTGAATTGTAAATTTCATTATGAACAAGAACAGCGCTGCGTATTAATGAGTCAAGTGAATAAATGTAATCTGAAAGTTCCACTGAATTTTTGTTTTTCTCCCTGAAGATAGCCACCGACTTAAAATAAGTTTCCAGCCCTGAACTCCAGTTGCTGTTGGTGCGGTATTTATCGTCAAGATGAATGTTCTGCAATTCCATTACAGCGTCATTCAAAGCATTGATCTGGTTGATCACACCTACATTCACAGACACATCATCTCTCTGTTTTTTTACAGTCTGTATCAGCGTAAGACTCCATACTATAAACAGCAGGGAAAGTATTACTGCGATGATAGTGTATAAGCGGGAATTAAAATTCACTTCATTCTTTTTAAACGAGTCTAAAAATCATAAATATTTCTGAGATGCAAGATAATTCTTTACATAATCAGAGATTCCATCCTCCAGCAAAGTAAACTGTTTATCATATCCGGTGGTACGTAATTTATTCATTTCAGCCTGTGTAAAATACTGGTATTTGTCGCGAATGTCTTCAGGAGTATCAATGAAATCAATATTTTCAGGAATATTCATTGCTTTAAAAACAGCTTTGGCAAGATGCAAAAACGATCTCGCTTTTCCTGTTCCGAGGTTGTAGATTCCGTTGTGTTTCCTGTTAAGCATAAAATAAAAACAAACATCACACACATCTTTCACATAAATGAAATCGCGCAACTGCTCACCATCTTTATACTCCGGGTTGTGGGAACGGAAAAGCTTCATCTTCCCGGTTTCTTTTACAGAATTAAAGGTATGAAAAACCACTGAAGCCATTCTTCCTTTGTGATACTCATTGGGACCATAAACATTGAAAAACTTTAAACCCGTCCAGAAATACGGTTTGCGTTTCTGTAATAAAACCCATTTGTCGAATTCATTTTTTGATTCTCCGTAAGGGTTCAGTGGTTTGAGATCTGGAATATGTTCTTCGTTATCGCTGAACCCTGATTCTCCCAGCCCATAAGTTGCCGCAGAAGAAGCATAGACCAACGGAAGTCCAAATTCCACACATAAACTCCAGACCTCTTTAGAATAATTAAGGTTGAGTTCGTCAAAAATATTTTTGTCAAACTCAGTAGTATCTGTACGTGCGCCAAGATGAAAAACAAACTGTACAAGCCGATGGTTTTCCTTTAGCCATGTAAAAAAATCTTTGCGTTCTACCCTTGCCGTGATTCTCTTTCCGGAAAGATTTTTGTTTTTTTGCGCATCAGAAAAATCATCAACAGCAATCACATCATAATATTGCCCGCTGTTCAGTTTCTCAATCAAACAACTTCCTATAAATCCTGCTGCGCCTGTTACTACTATCATAGTTCGTTAATATATTTTTCCAATTTAGGTAAGTGTTGTTTTACCCAGTTTTTCATCAGTTCCACTTCTTTGTCAAAGCCTGTATTCTGAAAATATTTGTGCTCATCAGGTCTCCATTTTTCTTCATTCTTCAAGGCAAATGGTCTTATCTTTTCAGCGTTCAATTCAATCATGGCAATAATATTTTCAGCCGTGATGATATTTTCAGTTTTCAGTTTTTGATATTTCTCTTTTAAACGTTGCCTGTAATTAAAAGCATTTGTTTCTATCAGTCTGCTCAAAAGTTTATTTCTCTTAAAATCAATAAAATCAACAGGATTAGGCTCTCCGTCACCATC
>Ga0172371_10011488_pt1 | contig 11797 bp, 11 predicted proteins | sample Lak12m_FD_114543 | JGI IMG/M metagenome (GOLD analysis project Ga0172371, IMG submission 114543) | Freshwater microbial communities from Kabuno Bay, South-Kivu, Congo - kab_022012_12m | ecosystem: Environmental > Aquatic > Freshwater > Lake | place: Democratic Republic of the Congo: South-Kivu...
ATCCGTTCGCGGGAACATCCGGAGGATCGGGTAAGGATCTCGGACTTCCGCAACGTCATCATGGGTCCCGACATCGGCCGGAATATCGCGGCCACGCGTATGTCAGGCGCAACCGGTTATCCGCTTATTTCCGCGGAGAAACACCGCATAGACGGCAATCATGTCGAGATGCAACTGAAAGATCCCGGGGATGCGGTCCTTGTAGCCGGCGCAATCGGGCACAGCTATGACGATGAGTTGTCGACGGGCGATACCATACGAAAACTTGCGGAGATGGGTGACAGGCTGGGGCTCTATGCGCTGTCCATCATGATTGCGGGTGCCAAATGCGTTCCCGGTTACACCGACGCGAAGGGGGAGCATCCGGGATGGGACGAGAACATCGCGAATCCGATATTGACCACGGTATTCATGAGCGACGCACGCGAACCCATAGGCGATACCAGCAAGGTTTCCAAGGTCGAGTTCATCTCGCTTGTTGATTTCATCCGCGGCGTCATCGAGGCGGATATCGCGGGGGTTGATTTCTGGAGCGATCCGTATTACCGCCAGACTGTTCTTCAGGAAGAACAGTGACGGCAACGAGCTTGGCCTGCGGTTTTTGTTTTCCCAACCATTCATTCACATCAAGCGTATAGGCCATCAGCAGCCTGTTCCCCCTTCTGACGCTTTTCACATCTTCCGGGGCATAGAATGACACGCACTCGAGAAGCCCCCCGGAATCGTTTTTTACGGTTATCTTCACATGGTTTCCCAGTTTCCCCATGGTTCTTGCGGAAACGGTCTCGCAGAAGCTGGCAAGAACCGGTTTCGGGTTGCCCATGCCCCACGGTTCGAGTTTATGAAGATATGCGAGGAGGGGCATGTTTGCATTCTCAAGAGGAAGGAGATAATCGGCGACAATCTCCCGGGAAAATTCTTTCGTGCCGATGGTTTGTTCTGCTCGTCCTATCGCTTCCTTGACGAATTCATCCTTGGCATCTTCGGGCAATGAGAATCCCGATGCCCCCTTGTGTCCGCCGACACCGGTCAACAGGTGCGAAAAGGAGCGGAGGAAGTCGGTCAGATGGAACTCACCGGCTGACCTTCCCGACCCCTTCCATCCGTGTTCCGCCTTCGTCATAACAAGCGTGGGCCTGTTTTCACGCTCTGCGATTTTAGCTGCCAGGAGCCCGATGATTCCTTCGTGCCAGGATGCATGTTGGAGCACGAGAAGGGCAGGCAAGGGTCCTCTGCCTTTCATTTCCTCCACTATTTTTTTTGCTGTTTCGAGGGAATCCTTGAGGAGCGACTGCCGACGGCTATTCGCGTCCCCGAGCTTTGCTGCTAGTTCCGTTGCCCGCGCATCATCGCTCGTGCACAGGAGGCGTAGTGCGTCAAGGGCGTGCTCAAGCCTTCCCAGAGCGTTTATCCGAGGCGCAATCATGAAGCCGACCTCGTGCGGCGTTATCTCTTTGCCCGCAATGCCCGCCTCTTCCAACAAATGCCTGAGCCCGGTATGGGTGATATGCCTAAATGCTTTCAAACCGTGATAAACAATGCTCCGCGATGCCCCGACTAAGGGAACCAGGTCCGCGATGGTGCCTGTTGCAGCAAGCGCGAGATAATCATGTCGGAATGATCGTCGCAAAGGCGTCTCCGTACCGTTTTTCGATTCGAAATGCCGGACAAGTTCGCTGGCAAAAATATAAGCAACCCCGGAACCCGAAAGCGCGGGAACATGGAAAATCAGGATCGCCTTGTCTGGTCCCTCTTCTGGTTTCAGATGATGATCGGTCACGATGACCGGGACGCCACGGGATAGTGCATATGCTATTTGTTTCCGGGCGCTTATCCCATGATCGACGCTTATGATGAGATCCGGATGAAGGGTCTCGATGACCGTGTCTATCCCTTTCTTGGAAAACCCATAACCCTCGTGTTGCCGGTGGGGGACATAGGGCATGACGTCAAATCCCAGGAGATGGAGGGTCTGCCAAAGGATCGCGCCACCGGTTATCCCGTCCGCGTCATAGTCCGTGTACACGACGATGCGTCCTTTTTTTGCACGTAGCTTGTCCAACAAAGCCAACGCTTTCTTCATCTCTTTCTCATAACCGAACGAAGCCATCGTCAATAATTCCGGATGCGGGGGATGAAAAAAAGAATCCCTGTCCGGGATATCGCGTACCGAAAAAATCGAATCACCTATCATTTCGGGTGTAATCCGTTTCCCGGGCTCCGGTTCCATTTTCCAACGGATAATCATATACGGGGTGCCTCGGGTGCTTTCGGCGGAGCAATTTGACTTGTGGTGTTGATTTTTGAACCGAGCGACATGAGTCCTTTTTCCACGTCGGCTTGGGAGTTGTGGGCATTGGTTATATGTCGTGACAAAACGCCAAACGCGGTGACGGTTTTCTCGTGATCTTTCTGGATGGCCCGCAGGGCCTGCAGGATTTCTTTCGCCTGTTCTTCTATCCGCTGTCCCTCGAAGGACATGAGGATGGCTTTGAGATACGCATAAAAACTCATGGGCGACACGGGAAGAATACGTTTACTTCCTGCAAAGTCAAACAGATCCTGGTTATTGATTATCTCGTAATATACGGCCTCCGATGGAATATACATGAGCGCGTAGTCAAGTGTTTGTTCGGCCGTGAGGATGTATTTCCGCGAAATATCCGTTATATGTTTTCTGACGTCTCGTTCGAAATCCTTTTTGGCGGTATTTTTTTCATCCTCCTTTTCGGCGGACGTATATTTCCGGAAGTTTTCCATGGGGAACTTGGAATCGATCGGCACAAGTCCCTGGCTGGTCCTGATGACCGCGTCGACTTTCTCGCCGCTTTTGAAGGCGTGCTGCAGGATAAATGAGTTATGAGGAAGATGTTGGGCCAGGAGCTCTTTCAGGACCTGTTCCCCGATATTGCCACGGAGTTTGGGGGATGTAAGATACTCTTGGAGATCCTTCATTGATTTGCCCATGGCCGAAAATTCGCCTATGTTTTTCTGGACTTCGCCGATGACCTTGGCTGCGGTATCCAGTCTTTTGTTGAAAGAGTCCATGTTATGGGATAGCTTCTCATCGATGGAACGATTGGCGAAGTCAATGCGGGATCCAACGTCCTTGAGCCAGAGGATGACGTCATCGGAGGTTTTGGTCTGTTTTTCCAGGGTATTTAGCCACACACGGATGACAACAAGGGTGAGCACAAAAAATATGGCGGATACAAGAATGGTTTGTATCATCACCAGTCATTATACACTGTTTAGACAAGGCCGCCGCCGCTGAAGATCTTGGGTTTGAGCCAGTCCTGGGGGCTGTTTCCTTCCTTTGAAGGGGCTTCCTGCCGTTCCACAGACTCCACTTGTTTTACCTGCTGGCGCTCAAAGCCGCCTTGCTGGGGTATCGCAGGGGCGGGAGGCTGGAATTGCTGAGGTTGGAATGGCTGGACGCGCGGCTGGAATGACTGCTGTCCCGGAAGGGAAGGGGGAAATGAAGAGGCTGGCCTTCCGCTTTTTTTGATGGCGCCTGCCTTAAGGAGTTGCGCCATCGTCTCGAATGTGTCTGCGTTGACAGAATAGCTCGTGAGATTGTTGGTCGCCAGGCTTATGCCCGAATACAGATTGGTCGCGATATCCTTGTCTATGGGGGCCTGGAGGCCGGTAATGACCTTGTATATCAGCTCGGACGTGGAAGAGCTGGTCTTGTTGACAAAATTGATGGTTCCAAAAAAGCCATTCGTCAGATGACGGTCGATATTGATTATGTTCTTGCCCTGGAATTGAGCCTGGTTTTCCGAATAAATCGCACCAAGGCTGTTGAGGTTCGGGGCATCGATGGCTATCAGGAAATCAAATGATCCACCCGTATAAGTGAATCGCACCTGATCCGGATTCAGCTTGGGAAAGCCGTTGCGGGGGGCTATGACAAGATTGAAGAACTGACCCTGTATCTGATAGTCAATCTTATCAATAGCACCGTCCGAATAGGGAAAAGAGACAACGAGGCTGTCTCCTCCCACATTCAGGGATGATTGGAACTTGTCTACTCCGGCAAATTCGCCTGTTACCGGGGATGCACATACTAGATATACCGATTTACTCATCTTGATGAGTGCCAGATAAAGGGAAGTAGCTGCCGCGACAGCGTCCATGGAAGGATTCTGGGGAAGTGCGATTACCCCTGAGGAACCTTTGGCAATAACCTCGGTTATCCGAGTTTGGGTGTTGGCGGTAGGGTTCATATTATAGGATACATTTTACCACATCACCTACCCGTATGTCAAGTGGGGGAGAGAACACCATGCCTGATTCCTGGTCCTTTTTGACCTCCTGAACCTTCTTTGCCCGTATCTGGAGGGATACAAGGCGCGTTTTTCCTATAAGATTGTTTCCGCGATGGATTTCGAGGTCATCTCCGACGTTAATCTTGCCTTTCGTCACCTTGACGCCGTGAACCTTTTCACCTTCTATGGTGAAGGTCGCAAGCACTTTAGCCTCGGCTTTCAGTATCTTTTCGTTTTCTTCCTTTTCCTTGAGGAGTCCGGCCACTTCCTCGAGCTCCTCGAGAAGCTCGTAGATGATGGTGTAGTTCTTGATGACGACTTTTTCCTGTTTTGCGAGGTCTTTTGTCTCCGGATCTATGCGTACGCCGAAGCCGATGATGATGGCTTTGCTGGCCTTGGCAAGGAATACGTCTGATTTATGGATGTCACCGACCGCCTGGAGGATTATCTCCACATTGTCGTTACGCACGAGACCGGCAGAAATAGCCTCGAGCGAGCCCTGGGCGTCTGTCTTAAGGACGAGGGACAGTTTCTTTTCTTCAACGCGGACATCGAGCACGGATTGCGCCGTGAATGCATCCGTATGCGTTGGCTCGGAAACCTGTTCCGCGGCTTGCACTGTCCGGGCTGTTGATGTTATGGTGGCGCCTACCGTGAGAAGCTGCTCGAATCCGAAAAGCTCGCACGGCGTTGAGGGGGTGACCGACTTCAGGGAGGCTCCGCGGTCGCTGATAAGCGACTTCACCTTCCCGGGTATTGTTCCGCAATAGATCGTATCGCCGACGGCCAGAGAGCCGTTCTTGATGACGATGGAATGCGCGATGCCGCGCCTGTCTTTTTTTGTCTCGATGACAAATGCCTGCAAAGGGGCATTGGGATCATACGAAAGCTGCTTATCGGTCGCTATGAAAAGGATGTTTTCCAGAAGATCCGCAATGCCCTTGCCGGTTTTGGCGGAAAGAAGGATGACGGGTGTCGAACCTCCCTTGCCCTCGACCATGATGTTGTGCTTGAGAAGGGTATTCTTGATTTTCTCCGGGTTCGCTTCTTCCAGATCGATTTTATTGATGGCCACGATGAAGGGGATCTTCGCATTCTGGATATGAGAAATGGACTCGATGGTCTGCGGCATGATCCCGTCCTTGCCGTCTATGAGGAGGATGGCGATATCGGCAACGTCCGCGCCGCGCGCACGCATCTGCGAGAAAGCCTCATGGCCGGGTGTGTCGATGAAAGTGATGCGGTCGGTCTGGTATCCTTTTATCCCCGTCACGACCTCGTATCCGCCTATTTTCTGGGTGATGCCGCCGTGTTCGCGGGCCGTGATGGATGATTTCCGGATGTAATCCAGGAGCGTGGTTTTGCCGTGGTCGACATGTCCCAAAATAGTCACAACCGGTGATCGTGCATTCATACAAAAATCATCCTACTGGTAACGTGAGGGGTCAGGCGGTAGCCTTTGGTTCCTCATTGGTGGGTTTGGTTTCGGATGGAGGGGTAATCTGGACGATGTCCAGGGTATATCCGGTGAGACGGGAAGCTAAATTGACATTGATCCCGCCTTTGCCGATGGCGAGGGGGGCCTGTTCCTGATCGACCGTGACGGTTGCCCGCTTGGCTTCGGTATCGAGGCTGATTTGCGCGACCTTCGCGGGCGACAGGGCCGCTATGATAAAGAGTTTGTCGTCCTTGTTCCATTGGATGATGTCGATTTTTTCACGTCCCGCGAACTCATCGGTCACCGTTTGGACCCGAGCGCCCTTTTGACCCACGCATGCGCCGACAGGATCAACCGATCCGTGCACGCTTGCGACTGCAAACTTGGCGCGTTCGCCCGGTTCCCGGACTATTTTCTTGATTTCTACGGTCTTGTTGGCGATTTCCGGGACCTCGCGGCGGAAAAGCTCGCCGATGAGGCGGGGATCCGCACGAGATATGAGGATGCGCGGGTTCCCGAAGGAATCATCGGATATTTCCTTGAGATACACGACAAACGATGAATTGACGGTATAGCTCTCGCCCTTGATCTGCTCTTCGCGAGGCAGGACAGCCTCGGTTTTGCCGATGTCAAGATAGGCATTGTAGCCGTCAAAACGGATGACGCGGCCACGAATGATGCTCCCGACCTGTGATTTGTAGTGCTGGATGATGGTCCGCTTCTCGGCCTCGCGTATTTTCTGGAGGATAACCTGCTTGGCTGTTTGGGCCGCGATACGGCCGAAACCGGGAGGCGTGATATTCTTTTCGCCCTTCATGATGTGCGCTTCGCCGGATTCCTGGTTCAGCTTGGAGGTGATATCTTCTTCCTCCATGTGTTCCGGATATTCCTTCTTGTATGCGGCAACCAACGCCGCCTCGATGGATTCGATGACCTCGGAGGGGGATATCCCGCGTTCACCGGCGACCTGGTTGAGCGCAAGCACGAATTCGGTTTTTATAATCGTCATATTGTTTGGGTTAATTGTATCAGAATAGGCGTTACTTTGACTCCTTCTTTTCCGCTTTTTCGGCGGCCGGGGCAGCCTCGGTCTTTCCTTCGGCCGGGGTACCTTCTTCGCCTTCAGGCTTGGCGGTCAGCACTTCAGGCGCGGCAGCGGCAGCCGTCTCGGCAACAATGCTTTCTTCCTTGTGCGCGGTTACCGATACGATGACATGGGCTGCATCGGTGGTAACGACATATGCATCGGATACGGCAAGATCAGAAACCTTGATTTCCTGGCCAATCTCGGTAAGCTTGGCGATGTCGACCTCGATTGCCTGCGGGATGTCCTGGGGAAGCGCCTCGACCATAAGGGTATTGGCGAGCGTAAGGAGGACGCCGCCCTTCTGGGCCACTGCCTCGGAAACGCCGACGACCTTGACAGGTACTTCGGTAACGATTTTCTTCTTGAGGTCAATTTTGCGGAAGTCGACATGCAGGATGCTGGAATCGATGGGATGCCGCTGAAGCTGGGCGATGAGGGAAGGAATCTCGTCTGATTCGAGCTTGAGATACACGATTCCGGTCGCTTTGGCGACTTTGTATGTCTTGATGAAGTCCGCGTGCGGGACGCTAACAGAAACGGAAGTGAAACCGGTGCCGTAAATATTGGCAGGAAGGACTCCTTCTCTGCGGAGACGCTTCAGCTGTTTGCCGAATGCGGTACGTTTGGTAACGGCGAGCTCGAGTTTCGCGCCCGAAGTTTTTTTGGCGGTAGCCATATTATTCTTTAAGTAACTCAATAAAAAAAATCTTATCTGCTGACAAGTCTGTATTATAGATGATTCCTTCCGGTTTCACAAGGGGAGTGAAATTCTGGTTTGTCATGTAAACGGTTTGCGGGAGATGTACCGAAAGGGCAAATTCGCTGTTTGTTGACCCGGTCTGTTTCTGCACCAACAATTGATAGATGCTCCTGCCTTTTTTCAAGGCGGTCGGGGATTTGTAGGTGACGCTTAGTTCTGAGAATGATTGGGGGGCTACCGACACCATGAGGCCAATCTTGCGGAATTGGCCGACCTCTTTGTCATAATCCATGAACAGGGCTCCGTCCTTACGCACGGCCACGATGATTGCATCCCTCGGGAGGAGGAGTTGGAAATAGTTCTGATAAGTGCCGCCGGGATACACGTTCGACAGTGCCTCGTTCTTGAACTGTTCGGTGAACGTCGTCTCGACGAAGCCGTCATCGCTTATGGACACGGACGCCCGCATGGAGCGGCTGATGAACGCATTCGTTTTGTTGATACCGAGGTTCGCGTCATAGGGATAGAGGTAATCGGTATAACAGTTGGCGACGTCGGGAGGGCAATGCGGTTCTATGATGCGGCCGGACCAATAAAGTGCATCAATGTTCTTTTGCAGGTCCTCGTCCTCGAAATACATGACCAGCTGTTTTTCCTCCACCGATTTGATGATGCCGGAGAGGAAGACCTCGGGGGACACGCTGTCAAGGCTCACGAAAAGCTGTGTCGCAAGGGAGCCGAGGAAGCTTTTTTTCTGCGTCGAGCCGGGAAAGAAGTTGTCTTCCGCATGCAGTTGGGTCTTGAGGTAGAAATTATCCTTGTTTATCCGTTCCTGGAAGCCGGGAAGATAAATCTCCCCATATGATTCGAGCATATTCTTGACCGTCGTCGTTGTCAGGAGGATTCCCCCCGACAAACCGGTTATGTTCATTTCTTTCTCGATGAAAAATTTGGCTTGGTAATAGTTGTCATAGAAATCGGGCGAGAATGCGGAGTCGCGGAGGAACCAGTGCGGTTGGTTGAGATACTTTCGGATCGCGGGAGGAGGATCTATGTGTGCGGTCAATTGGCCATCAGCGTCATAGACGTCGTATATCTTCAGGTCCCGGATGGTAAGATCGCCGACCGTCAGGATGCCAAAAGATCCGATGAATCCTCCTCCGGGCCGGAGTTCCATGTTGTTGGCAAACAGGATGAGATATTTTTTTTCGGTGTTGTCGGCGAGGATGGTCGGGATATACGCGTAGATTTTCTTCACTTTTGCGAGGATGTCCGATGCCTTTATTATCGTGTTCTTGGTTTTCTGGAACACCGGCCATGAGGATGGTATTTTTTGATTGACGAAAAGGGCATCCTCCTCCAGCTTGTTCATATCGGTCCGTATCGTCGTGAAAAGTGAGCGGAGCGTGTCTTTTTCCTTCGGTGTTTTGTTTTTCTTCATGATGAGCTCCATCATATGCGAGGCGTTGCCCTGGACCAACTTGAGGCGGAGCAGCACCTGAAGGGTGCGGTCGTTGATCTGGAACGCATCATCGGGAATGCGGGCGAGCGAGAAAAGAAGATAAGAGGGACGTGAAAAACCATACAACGCCCGGGCAACGGCAAAGAAGGGGGTGGCCTCCTCACGGAGGGCGATTGCCTGCTCCATGTTTCCGGATTGGAGCGCACGGACGGCACGGTATGTGCCATAGCTTCCCAAGATGAGCGGCGGCACGAACGAGAGGTGATATACGAAAAAAATGAGGAGAAAAAACGTCAGGAAGACCCTTGGTTTAAATACCCGTTCGAGGAAAGAGACCAACAGCACGTCCCACGGCTTGCCCGTGGTGTTCGGTCTTGTTTTTTTGTGTCCTGTGATGTTTGCATGGATGAGGAGATATACCTCGTCCGAGGAAGAGAAAAGGAACCAGAAGATGCGGGAGAGGGTCGATTCGCCGGGAGGAACGGCGATATCAACCGTCACAATCTTGATATGTGTCACGCGGGCTTTTTGGATGCGAGAAACCAAATGATGGACATCCTTTCCGGATTGAGGAAGCAGGAATAAGGTCTTGTTGGGCAGCGGCTGATGAGCCAAACGTTTGGCAAGACGGAGATCGCCTATGACAATAAGGAGTTGGAACGCATGCGTATCACGGGGCAGCTCAGGCGAGCTGTAGATATCGTATCCGTATTTATGAAGCTCCTTTTTGAGGGGGAGCGCGTAAGGGGATCTTGCGGGGTCGACGATGAGGGCTTTTTGCTTAATTTCTTTTGGGGGGGAGTCAACTGACATGATAACATTGTATAATGTCCCTATGCCAAATGTAACGGATGCATGCTTAGGGAAAATCTGGACATACGAGGCGCTAAGTTCGCACCTCCAAGAGATAAGGGATAAACAGACTATCCTCGTCGGCGGGTGTTTTGACATTTTTCACTACGGTCATCTACAATTTCTCAAACAATCGCGCAGTAAAGGAGACGTCCTTGTCGTTGCACTTGAGCCGGATGATTTCATACGCCGGAACAAAGGAAAGATTCCCGTCCATACCCAACATCAGCGTGCCGAGCTTCTTGCATCCCTTATATTTGTCTCTGCCGTCATCCTTCTGCCTTATTTCCGGGATCCCCGGGAATATGATTCCCTGGTGGAACAAATAAAACCTGCGGGAATCGCCGTCACAGAGGGCGACCCCCGGTTGGCGGAGAAGAAAAAGCAGGCAGATTCGATTGGGGCGGACATCTATGTTTTTCCCGTTATTAAACCGTTTTCCAGTTCATCCATCCACAACTATGAGACTATTCTTGGCGATTGAACCCCCCCCGCGCGTAAAAAACGCGCTCGAAGAACAGATTTCCGGCTTGAAGGCGTTGCATCCCGAGTACAGTTGGGTGCCGAAAAAGAATTATCACCTGACCGTCTTCTTTTCGGGAGACACCCTTCTTCCGGCCGAGCTGAAAACCATCGTTTCAGATGTCCTCTTCGACCAGGATCCGTTCCATCTCTATGTCAGGGGCCTTGACCTGTTCCAGAATAACGGGATCAATGTCTATGCGGATTTTTACCGCCAGAAACAGTTGGAGCGTCTTGTTGAACGACTTCGGGAGGCGGATCCGCACAGGGTGTTCAACAAGCAGGAATATATACCCCACATATCCCTTGCCCGCTTCAAGCTGCCGTCCAAGCAGCAATACCAGCACCTCCAGAGGACGTTGGAAAAAACGGACCTAGACTTTTCGTTTGAAGTAAAAGAAATACGGCTTCTTGAAAGCATTGACTGGACCGGACAAGTGGAGTACAAGACGAAGGAAATCTTTCCATTCCCGGACAAAATCTGACAAAAAAAACCATTCCCCGAAGGGAATGGTTTTTGTTTTTCTCTTAAAAAATTATGCCACACCGATTTTGTACATTCCGGTGTTGCAAGTCGGACATTTCGCTTTCATGGCCGGTTTACCATTTTTCATGGTCACCTTTTCCGGATTGGCGACTTCCTTCTTTGCACGACATTTTACGCAATACATTGATGTCATAGTTTTTCACCTCCTTCCATTTCAAAATTTCAGGATTGACCTGAAATTAGTACTCATAGTAACAAAATACAAAATAATTTCAAGCGTAATTATGCCTGCGATAAAAATGATGCTTTTACGAAGATCCGTGCGGAAATATGAAGTGGTTTGTTTTTCTTCTTCGGACAGGTTGGGTAGGGAAGAGGCTTTGGCTTTTTGCAAGGGCTCAATCTTCTTTACCTCACGTGTCTCGGCGGATTGTGTTGGTTGTGTGGGTTGAGTCAGAATCGTTGCTTTATGGAGTGATGCGCGAATTTTGAGCTTTCGTGATTTTTTTGGCATGGTCCTATTGTAACCATATTGACACTCCTTTGTAAAGAGGTTACAATGGGCATAATGCTTACGAACTTTGTCTTGGCACTTTTTTTTGCTTGGTTGGTCATGTTGACGTTTGTCGTTTTTCAGACAAAAAAACATTATAACGAGCTCACGACGCGTACCAAACGAAGGACTATTGATGATGTATTGGATGAGCTCATGAAGGAAACAGCCGGTATCGGAAAGGGGCAGGAGGTCCTGAAAAAGCACCTTGCGGACATGGAATTACGCCTGCAGGGGAGTTTCCGGAAGATAGGCATGATACGATTCAACGCATTCGGGAAGGCGCAGGGGGAGCAGAGCTTCGTCATCGCCCTCCTTTCGGAGAAAAACAGCGGACTCGTCATCAATTTCATCTATACGCCTGAGGGAGTCCGCGTATATTCGAAAACGGTATCGGAGGGGAAGACAAAGGAGTATTCGCTTTC
>Ga0172371_10011489_pt1 | contig 11796 bp, 8 predicted proteins | sample Lak12m_FD_114543 | JGI IMG/M metagenome (GOLD analysis project Ga0172371, IMG submission 114543) | Freshwater microbial communities from Kabuno Bay, South-Kivu, Congo - kab_022012_12m | ecosystem: Environmental > Aquatic > Freshwater > Lake | place: Democratic Republic of the Congo: South-Kivu...
CCAGTTTGGATTTGGGTGGCCCGGACGTTACACGTCCGGGTCGCGAAGCGACAAGAGGTCCGAAAGCCTTGATGGTCCAACCGTGGCTTAGTGATTCCGTTCCATTGAAGAGAAGACCTCCTGTGCCTACGGCACCCGGACGTATAACGTCCGGGCCACCCCGCTACTCGTTGGCTCCGGATCGTGCCACGATTTTCGGCATTCCAGGAATTCTGAGACAGTTTCCACGGGTCTGCCCCTACTCGAAATGCCATCAACTCCTCCGAGGATTTCAAGGCGAGGGACTATTTCTGCCGGCGTTTCCTTTGCTTGAGCATGTCCGCGGAAATCAGACCCCGGCGATAGAGCTTCCGGAACAGACTCTGCAATCCCTTGACGGACAAACGGTATTTTCGCATGAGCTCCCGGTCGCTCAGATTGCCGGTAATGTCCTCAAGAACGCTCACCGCGTCCACGATGGCCTTCTTGGAGTTGAGTCCATCGAGCACGACGGTGATCTCGCAGGTCTCGACGCCGATACGTTTGGCAAGCTCCGACTTGGTCATCAGGCCCTTGCGCATCAATTTCTGGAAGGTTTTCGCCAAACCCTTTTCGGACAGACCGTACTTCTCCATCAGCTCGTTGTTGGAGAGCTGTTTTGCCAGATCTCCGAGCATTTCCCGCGCGCTCACTACCGCCCTCTCGGGGACAGTCGGACAGACCACGGTGATATTCGATACGTCAACGTAGGGTTTTATGGAGGGATCCACGTTTACGAAGCGAACGTAGAGCCCTCGTGCCTTGATATTTTCGTAGTAGCGATGGAGATGGACGACGAAACCGGGACAGACGTACTTCACACCTTGGAAATCGATGAGAATCCCCTTTTGCGGGTTCGTGCTCAGCCATTCAACGGTGGTGTCCAGGAAGTCTTCGACGTGGTGCTCCTCGATCTCGGGGGTATCGACTTTGAGCCTGAAAAAGCCCGCCTCTTCTGCAAGGGAGAAAGCCAACTCTTCATCGAAGTAATACTTGGCAACCATAACCGTTCCTCAAGGAATCAATCCGGCACGCCTATTTCCCTTTCCCAAACCGGGCACAGGGGACAATGAACATCCCGGCGGACGCAGACCCTCTACGGCGGCGTCCTTCGAGAGAAGCACAACGTGAGCCACGCTGCGCAATACTTCGGAGAACAGGCTGGTCCCGTTTCCGAGCGCCCCTCTATCTCGACTCAAACCGCTGGTGCGTCATGCCGGGGATTTCTGTACAAACCCTGCCATCGACGCAGGTGAGTGAAAAACCGTCAAGCCGCGGAGATGAGAAAACATCCCCACTCGGCTCTCCGGTGCGCCCAGAAGGCACTCGTCCGAGCAACGTTGTTGATAATGTGGATTTCCTTCTCGATTTTCCCGTCGATCGTTTTCACGAAATCCCGAAAGTCTTTGAGTGTCAAACGATGAATGTCGGGAGTATTGTACCATGGGTGAGGATGGGTCGAGCAAAAAGGTGTCTTCCCTGTGGCGATGTACTCGACGGCGATCCGCCAGTGCCCGAAGTTGGGAAACGTGATGATCGATTTTGACCCTACCCGCAGCATTTCCCTGACGAGTCTTCCGGGATGCATTAACTGCTGGAGGGTCCGACTGAGCACAACGTACTCGTAACTCCGATCGGGAAAGCCCTCCAGCCCTTCGTCCAGGTTCAGGGTCATGACGCGAATCCCCCGTTCGATGCTCCGGATCACCTTTTCTTGATCCAGTTCCACACCGCACCCAACGACGTCCTTTTCATCCCTGAGCCGCTGGAGGAGCGTGCCGGTTCCGCATCCCAGGTCGAGCACCCGCGTTCCCGGGACTATCAGATCAATGATGACGTTGAAGCCCACCTCGAACTCGTGAAATGGAGTCCGAATCTCTCTAACTGCGCCAGACACCGTTGATAAACCCCCTCATGATGCGGGTCAAAGCAGGCATGCCCGCACTGACCAGGAACGAATCGTGACCGTAGGGCAAATCGAGCTCCACGAAGGAAACGTCCTTCTTGAGGGCCTGCAGCGCTCGGACAATGGTCAGGGACATGGCAGTCGGATAGAGCCAATCAGAACTGAACGAAAGGATCAGCATTCGTGCCTCAATGTTCTGAAAGGCCGTGACCAGGTCGCCGTAGCTCCCCTCGAGATCGAACAGATCGATAGCCTTGGTGATCACGAGGTACGAATCCTCGTCGAACCTCCTCATGAAGCTGCTTCCTTGATGCTCCAAATAGGATTCGACCTCGAATTCGCCTCCTTCCACTCCATTTTCACCCAGGCTGTAGAGGAAACCCTCCATATCCCTGAGGGTCCGTTTTCGGCCGAATTTTTCTTCCATGGTTTCTTCGGAGAGGTAGGTGATGTGGCCGATCATCCGGGCCACCGCCAGCCCTCGTCCCATCCGCTGGAACACGTGACCCTGTCCGGGTTCCGTATCGACCCGGCACGGATCGCAATGAATGGCGTTCCGCCCCACCCAGTTGAACGCGATCCCCTGCGGAGAAAGCCGCGCTGTCGCGGCGATGACCACCGCGGATCTCACGAGATCGGGAAAGTGGACTGCCCACTCCAGGGCCTGCATGCCTCCCATGGAGCCGCCGACGACGTTGTGGAGCCTCCGGATTCCGAGGTGCTCAACCAGCAGAGCCTGGACGTTGACCATGTCGCCGATGGTGATCCTGGGAAAAGAGCGGCCGTACGGTTTTCCTGTGGCAGGGTTTACGCTTGGGGGACCGGTCGTCCCCTGACAGCCGCCGAGGCAGTTCGAGCAGATTACGAAGTACTTGTTCGTATCTATGCCCTTTCCAGGGCCGATCATGGCATCCCACCAGCCGAGCTTGCCTTTGGCGTCGATCCCCGCGACGTGCGCGTCGCCGGACAGGGCATGGAGGATCAAGACCGCGTTGTCGCGTTCAGGAGCGAGAGTCCCGTACGTCTCGTAAGCGACCGTCAGTGGGCCCAAAAACACCCCGGATTCCAGGGTGATCCCCGGAAACTCCGCATACTGAGTATTCACCCGGCCGTAGAGGCCGTCTGAATCAGCGTATTCTCTGGCATTCCTGAGCATGGGAGCAGCATTCCTTCTGTGGTCGTCGGTCCCGGCGTGAAGATACCGGCTGGAAATAGCGAAATCCGACCCAACGCTTCTCCCCCATTTTATACAAAATCTGTCCACAATCAACGCCTGACACGGACGTTGGCCGGAAGAGGCTTTTTTTCTTGAGCACTCTACTCATCAATTCTCCGAAAAGTCCGGTAATCGGGGGGGCTCCCCGCAGAACTTGACCAGCGCTTGCTCCGCGGAGTATCGCCGGCCCGTCGCTGCGATCTCCTTGAGGAACGATCCGGCCCCCTGGCGGGCAAACCATTCCGTGCCGAACCGCATTTCCAGAAATTCGGTCAGGACATTGGCGCCGCTCCACGCGGTCAGGTAGTCCAGCGCGTAGAAGTCCGATTCCATGTCGATCAAATACCCCTGCGGCTCATAGACGAAACCGGTGGCCTCTCCCAGGTGGCGGCAGTACGGTTCGGGATCCTTGATCTTGCCGCTCTCGTGCAACTCCTTTTCCGCCAGGAATTTGCCGATGTAGCGTCGAATGAGGCAGAGCCGCTTGGTTTGAACGAGCTCCGCCAGTCGATCCGCGCGGTCGAGCGGCAGCCGGCCGACCCTGGACAACCAGGACCGATTCGCGAGGAGATCCATGAAGAGAAAGGCAAACGTCTCATCCAGAGCGGAGGATCGGCAGAGTCTGCGGTATTCCAGAGGCAGATCTCCGTTGAAATGGGCCAGGTGAAACGCGTGGCCTGCCTCGTGTAGGAGCGTTTCCACGTCGATGAGACCGCCGACAGGTTTCATGAGCACGTTTACGTTGCCGGGAATATCTACGCCAATGCAAATGCCGGCAGGATTCTTTGCGGAATATTTGGAGAAATCGATTGTTACGTCGGATCGGGACAATAGATCGAACCCCAGGCCCTGAAAAGTCTCCTGGAGCACTGGGCCGAGCACGTCCTCGGGGAAGTACTCGTCAAAGTCCTTGATCCGGAGTAGATAGAGTGCGTGATAGCGGCTGAGATTCCCAAAGGGTCTTCCGATCACCGACTCCGCCCACGGCGCCATACGACTGAGATAGGTGCTTTGGGTCAGTTCCAGATACGCCTTGAACAGCGCGGCTTGATCATCGAAAGCGACCTGTTTCTTGGCTTCCGAATACTTGACGTAATTCTCGAATCCGAACTTCTCCGTAACCGCCCGGACCGTAAGCTCCAGCATGGCCAGGAGCATGGGGTTGACGATCCCCTTCAGGAAGATCGAGTTCTCCTTCTGCATCTGTTCGCGTCGGGAGAAGTCGGGTTCGGCCTGGAGCCAGGGGACGACTTCCACCGCGGGGATCTTGTCGCCCTCAACGTGCATCCTGCCGTGCTCCACGTAGAAATTCAGCATGTCTCCCAGTGACGCCGTCTGTTCCAGCACCGTAAGGTCCATGCAGCCGAAAAGGAGACGTTCGATTCTCTCCCCGGCCTCGGCCCCTTCCGCGCGGGACATGGACTTCTTCAGAAATTGCCATGTCGCGGGCCTCAGGGGTTCGGGGTGGGACTGCAGGATGTCCAGGGCCGTGAGCGCGGACGCAACCCCGCGGATTTGCTCAATGGACAACTGCGCCAATTCCCGGTGCACCTGATCTATTTGCTCGACAACCTTTTCAATCGTTAACCGGCTCACAGCACTTCCTCATATCTGATACCAGGATCCGGCGAATACCCGTCCTGTCTCGTTCGGGGCCACGCATACGGCATTGGCTCCTCGGCCCGAACAGCCGCGAATCATAGAGTGATACCGGGTTCCTGCCAAACGGGCAAGGGTATTTTTCCCGCACGATCTGTCGCTTCCCTCACTTCCCCTCGGGAAAGTCACGGAAGGATCATGCTCATGGCGACCGGCAGGTAGTCCTAAGAAAACAGTCTTAGGCCTAAATAGCGGCACAATCCGGAATCACGGACTTCTTGGGTGGCCCGGACATTATACGTCCAAGTGCCGAAGGCGCCAGAGGTCCGCCGCGCCATCGGCTGGACTGTCGCGGCGCGAGACGGATTATAGCGTCCGTGCCACCCAAAACAAGAATTGGGCATTCATCGCAGCACGATTACCATCCGGACGCGGGTTTTGCGACAGGCGTTTATCGCGAGGTTCGGTCCCACGACCGGAACACCGCCACGCGCGCTGAAGCATTTCTTCCGCTTCGGTCGGCGAGAAGCGTCAGACCGTTCGGTATCTTGTGTATAACGCTTTTTCTACTTATGTGAGCCTGTCCGCTCCCTGCTTGCACGCGAGGAAGCGCTGATCCACAGGCCGTTGGAGAAGGATCTCACGTACACAATTAGATCAAACGTTCGTCGGGTCCAATTCCTGGAACCTCGGCGCCATCCCGGGGAAGCACGGGCGTGTTCACCCGGGTCTCAGCCGTCGGCTCCATAGGTTAGTGGTTGGACGCCCATTTCGGACGCCGACCGCCTTCGTGGAGATGCTCCTGATTTCTGCGATTGGGTCTGTTCGGGCTGTTGGGGCGGGTCCTCTTGTTCATGAGGCAATCCCAGGAACAGTAACCGTACACAGAATACGTCATCGTCTGAATTGGGGCATATTCTTTGCCGCAAGTCTTACATCTTTCCAATGTGTCTCCTCCTCGGATGAGTGAACGGGGTCCTATGAGAATTCTCTCCCGGAACCACTCCGCTCGAGTTCGGGGCCGGGATCGGCGCCGGGATTGGGGCGGGAGATACGTCTCTCCGCCGGGGTGTCGTGCAGAGCAGCGCTCTTTCCGGCCTTCGCTGAGGCCGAGCCACGGAGCGCGCCCGATTTGAGGACTCTCATACTTCGTTGTGCCCGACAGCGGGCATGGAAGACATTTCCTCTTCCGCGTCGTTTCTCCCTGCCGGTGCAGGGGAGTTTCCATTTCGCCGCCGTGTTGACAAGGGGAACCCGATCAGGAAGCGGTTTATAGTTGTTTGCGCGGCTGTTGTCAACGTTTTCCGGATGGCGCCTGCCAACGGGTTGAGCAGGCTTCGCTGCGGCGTGATGAGTGCCGCGATCTTTTCATCATGGCGGAAAATAAACTTCGGGTTTTGTCGCGTCGAATCATCGACGCCGCGTGTGCCGAAACCATCTCCGGATCGCACGGAACTGAATTCGGCGAGCGTTCACAACGCTCCGCGGATCCGCTCGGTGGGCGTTCCGTCACCCCCTTTTCGCTTTTCTCTGTGTAGAGTCCCTGACCGCCATCTCCGCCGGCCCTGGGAATCGACTCGCGAGGGATATTCGAGTAAATCTTACCTCTTCGTCCTCGGTCAGCGACATTGTCGGTCCATCCCGCCCGCCGCAGGCCCACGAATCTCACCGTGCTCGTTTTTTCCGCTGCTCAGCAATTATGGGAAACCGTGTTCCGTCGTTACAGCCTCCCCAAAAGCGAGACTTCGCCTTCCTATATCAAGACATCCGACACCGGACAAAGTTTCGACCGCGCTCGTTTGCGATGCGCCGATCTCCCGGCCCCGATTGCCGCCTCCTTGCTCCCGTTCGAGCGATCCTGAATCCGCTGAGGGCCCTGATTCGTGCCGCGAGAGCCGCGCCGCAGGGGGAACATGTGGAGGCTGTGGGTTGCAGGGAAAAGACGCCGGCGGAGCACTTTTCCAGAGAATCCCTCCGTGGCCCATCCCGAAATACTTTACGCGTATGAGTACTCCCGCTGGCCGCCGCGTAGTTGACGCGTGCCGCGGATGCACACCGGCGGTCTTAGTTTCAGGGTTGCGCGCCGCTTTCGGGCTTCCCTGAGCCTGTGTCAAGAGATTCTGGCCTGATCACAACCACTTGGGTTTGTTCAACGGGGTGTTCCGAAACAGTTGAACGCGGGATGCAATGCCGTTCGGGATAGCGTCCGTCTGAGGAAATCGGACGGCAACCTCGTGACGCCTCTCCTGGGGGAATGTCTTAGCATCACTCAGGGTGCTTGTCAAATCCCTTATGCCGATCAAACCGATCAATCGTTTTAGTTTACTCCCGTTTTTGACTTTTGTCACGCGATTCTTTATGCTATACGCTTCCGAGCGTTCGGCAGGGAAGAATAGGGAATGATTCTGCGCGTAAAGCCACTTGTCCTCGTCATCACTTGCTTCATCATTGCCGCCTGCTCTGCCGCGAGGTACGTCAAAGGAGGAATCTACCGATCCCTTGATGAAAACCTGACTATTGTCAGCCTTACGGAAGCTCCCAACAAGTATCTCAACCGGGAAATCGTCATCTCCGTGCGCTACTTCAAGAGGGGAGATCTCCCTTGCCCCCTGGGCGAGGATTACGATAACCTTATTATTGCCGATCGCGTCAGCTATATCACCCTCAATAAGGTGTGGATCAAGAAGCAGAGAGCCAAGGTCCTCGACTCGCTCAAAGAGATGGAGACCGTCATTATGCGGGCCAGGGTCTTCAAGGTGGACAAAGAAAAAGACCCGAACCTCGAGGCCATCGAAATCGTCCCGGAATAAAGCTAAGCGTGCTCCGGGGGCAGCGCCGGGGCAGAGCTCCCTCCATTGAGACACGTATGGGAAATTTCCCCGCCATCCATCACCGGGCAGCAAAAACGAACGCTTTCCCTGGACATTTGGGCCATCCACTGCAGAACAGGAGACGATTTTGCGAAAGATCCTTGTTACCAGTGCCCTCCCCTACGCCAACGGGGACATTCATGTGGGGCACCTCGTGGAATATATTCAAACCGACATCTATGTCCGCTTTCTTCGCCTCATCGGGTCTGACGCGACGTACGTCTGCGCTTCGGACGCGCACGGCACCCCAATCGAGATCAACGCCTCAAAACGCGGAATGAGTCCCCGAGAGCTCGTGACAGAATTCCACGGACGGCATCGAGAAGACTTCGCCCGGTTCGAAGTGGACTTCGACGAGTTCTACACGACCGATTCACCGGAAAACGAGCGCCATTGCAACACCATGTACCTGCGAGCCAGGGAAAAGGACCATATCGTCGAGCGGGAAATCGAGCAGTTCTTCTGCGAATCGTGCGGCCGTTTCCTGCCCGACCGGTACATCAAAGGGACGTGCCCCAAGTGTGGGGCTGTCGATCAATACGGCGACGTCTGTGAATCGTGCGGCGCCACGTACCGGCCCACGGATCTCACGGACGCGCGGTGCGCGGTCTGCGGAGCCGCGCCGATTCTGAGGACTTCGAAGCACTTCTTCTTTCGCCTGATGGATTTCAATGATTTTCTTTCCCGGTGGACGTCCGAGCCCCGTCGTCTTCAGGGCGAAGTCCGCAGCTTTGTCCGCACCTGGATGGACCAGGGTCTCCAGGATTGGGACATCTCACGGGACGGGCCCTACTTCGGATTCAAGATCCCCGGAGAGGACGACAAGTTCTTCTACGTTTGGCTGGATGCGCCCATCGGGTACATCGCGGCCACAGAACACCTCTGCGCGCGGCGAAACGACTGCCGCGTCGAGGATTACTGGCTCGATCACGACTCTGACGTGGAAATCCACCATTTCATCGGCAAGGACATCGCCTATTTTCACACACTCTTCTGGCCCGCGGTTCTGGTAGCCGCTGAGTATCGAACGCCGGACTTCATCCACGTGCACGGGTTTCTCACGGTAAACGGCCGCAAGATGTCCAAGAGCCGCGGCACGTTCATCACGGCCAGGCAGTTCGCGGCCCATCTCAACCCGTGGTATCTCCGGTACTATTACGCCACGAAATTGAGCAATTCCATCGACGACCTCGATCTCAACGTCGAGGAATTCGTCAACAGGACCAATGCCGAGCTCATTAACAACATTACCAATCTCATCAGCCGAACCATCGGATTCCTCAACAAGAGGCTCGAATCCCGGCTGGGCGCGCTTTCCCCGACCACCGCGGATCTGATCGGTTTCGTTCGATCCCAGGTGGATGAAGCCAAAGAAAATTATCAAAGCCTGAAGTATCACGCGGTGTGCCGGAACATCCTCGCCATATCCGACGTAGCGAACGAATACGTGCAGGAAAAGGCCCCATGGGCAGTGATCAAGTCCGATCCGGAGGCTGCCCGCAACGACCTTACCTTTGCCGTCAACTGCATCAAGACCATAGCGGTCCTGCTCAAGCCGGTGCTTCCTGCGTACTGCAAGAAGGTGGAGGAGATTCTCCGCGTGGGCGATCTGGTTTGGGCGGACGCCCGCTTCGACCTCGAGAACCGGAGCATCGGCCAATTTGAAAAACTCCTCGATCGATTGGAGCCCGGCGTCATGGAAGAGCTCGTAAAGGCAGGTCTCCAGGACTCTCCTGACGTGGAGAAGCCTGCTCCGGCCACGGTCCCTGAGCTCAAAGACGAAGTCACCATCGATGATTTCGCCGGGACGGACCTGAGAGCAGGTAAGATTCTGACGGCCGAATCGGTCGAAGGATCGGACAAGCTGCTGAAACTTGAGATCGATCTGGGACGGGAAACACGGATTGTCTTCGCGGGGATCAAATCGTCGTACGATCCTTCGGATCTCGTTGGAAAGACGGTCGCGGTGGTCGCGAACCTCAAACCGCGAAAGATGAGGTTCGGGGTGAGCCAGGGTATGGTCTTGGCTGCCGTGGGACCCGACGGCAAGGCTTCTGTCTGCGAGCTGCCGGAATCGGTTCCCGCGGGCTCACCCATAAGGTGAGTGCCCCGTTTCGTCCGTTTGGCGCCGGATTTCTTGTCCAAGAGAGATTGCTTCGTCGCTTCGCTCCTCGCAATGACATTTCCCCAGCGTTCCGCCACCCCCGTATAGGTTGGCAGACGGCATGCGGCGACCGACGGGAGCCGCCAATATATTAGAAGTTTTTGGAAGAGGGGTGCGGTGGGAAGACCTTTTTCCAAAAAAGGCCTCCCCCCGCATTCGCCTTTTCCTGGGACATTCTGCCGATGAAGCCGATCCCCGAGCAATCGCTCGCCGCTGCCGTCATCTCCTTTGGTCGCTTCCTGAAGGAGCACGGAATCTCTGTTTCCACCCCTGCCGTGATGGATGCCCTCGTCGGAGTCAGTTCCGTAGGTGTCGAGGATTTTCAGGATTTCCGTACGGTGCTCCGCACGAATTTCCTGACACGCGTTGAGGAATTGGCCCTTTTCGAAAGGCTCTTCAGCGAATTCTGGGCTGCAAGCGACGCTCTCGCCGCTGAGCTGCCGGCACGGGGAGCTCAAAGCCCCATGTCGGGCCTCGCTGGAGAAAGTCTTGCCGCGGGAGACGATCTGGTGATCGCGGAAGCAGGCGTCGCTGATTCCCAGGAAAGGCAGGGGTGGGATGCCAGGCCGTACGTGATCTATTCGCCCCTTGAAGTCCTCAGGGAACAGAATTTCGAGGATCTCCCGGAAAGCGAGGACCACAGAATGAGCCGGATCATTCGTGAGATCCTCGCGCCCCTCTTCAGGAGGCGGAGTGCTCGGAAGCGTCCTGCGTCGTCCGGAACGTCACTGGATTTCCGCAAGCTGCTGCGGAGAAACATCAGGTATGGCGGCGACATCTACGAGCTTCCGCGGCTCGCGATCAAACGCCGCATCAAGCGGCTCGTGTTCCTCTGCGACGTGAGCGGTTCCATGAACCCGTACCTCCGGGTGATGCTGCGCTTCATCAAGGAGCTTCAGGAGATCCCGACGACCGTGGAAACCTTCGTGTTCGCCACGCGGCTCCACCGCATAACGCCCCTGCTCACGCGGCTTCCCTTTCAGCGGGCGATGCGGGAAGTGGCCCATGCGGTGCGGGATTGGTCCGGCGGGACGAGAATCGGCCCGTGTCTGAGGGAGTTCACGTCATATCGCGGGGGCGGTATGCTCAGGTCTTCGACGGTGGTGGTTATTCATTCCGACGGATGGGACCGCGGGGACGCGGAAATTTTGCAGAGTGAAATGATGAAGATTCATCGTCGCGCGTATCGGGTGCTCTGGATCAACCCATTGCTCGGGGGCCCCGCATACGAGCCGACCTGCCGTGGCATGAAGACCGCTCTGCCGTATGTGGATCTGTTCCTGCCGGGTCACAACCTCCTGGCCCTGGAACGCGTGGCGGGGACCCTGGCCGGGATTGTGTAGGACATCCGTTGCCAAAGGAAATGACCTATTCACCACAGAGAACGCGGAGGTCGCGGAGGGAATCGTAGTAAACTATGGCGTATATATCCGTTGCCAAAAGTTTTGTCCGAATGAGCAAGGGCGTTTACCGAAAGGAGGACCTCCGGTAGGGGCGCACCCGTGTGTGCGCCCTTGTCCAGGGGCAGACACACGGGTCTGCTCCTACCGGGATCATTCTCTCCGCAATCGGACATTATTTTTGGCAACTACTATATAAGGTCACGCGTTCGGCGTCTTCTGGGCTGACCGTTCCGGGACAAGTTCCGCTGCGGGCTTCGGTGGGACAGGCGTCTGAAACGGTCTCAGAAACAGCTTCCGGATACTAATCGTGGCACGAAGCCCCCCCCAGACCCGGCTTTGGGTGGCACGGACGTTATACGTCCGTGTCGCGCAGCGACAGGAGGTCCGGACCTTCTGTGCCTTCGGCACCTGGACGTATAACGTCCAGGCCACCCGACGAAGTCGGCAATTCAGGATCGTGCCACGGTGTCGCCAGGCTAAGGCATTTTGAGACAGTCTCAGATGCCTGATAATCATCTAAAAGGCGTCGTCTCCACCGCATGCGGAAAGGAACGGGGGACGCTGTCCCCCGGACCCCCTGGAGTTTGTCGCTTCGGGGCCGCTGGATGAGAAGTTCGGAG
>Ga0172371_10011490_pt1 | contig 11796 bp, 9 predicted proteins | sample Lak12m_FD_114543 | JGI IMG/M metagenome (GOLD analysis project Ga0172371, IMG submission 114543) | Freshwater microbial communities from Kabuno Bay, South-Kivu, Congo - kab_022012_12m | ecosystem: Environmental > Aquatic > Freshwater > Lake | place: Democratic Republic of the Congo: South-Kivu...
TCGCGGTGCGCGGGGTGGCGGACCCGTGCTTCGGCGGGCTGGGCGAGTAGGCGATTCTGCTGTACAGCAGGATCTTCTGGAGTCGCGTCTCGCCCGCGCGCGGGAGAGTGGCAGCGCACAGGGGGCGTGCTGCCGACCGGGTACGAGGTCGCGTCTCGCCCGCGCGCGGGAGAGTGGCAGCGCACAGGGGGCGTGCTGCCGACCGGGTACGAGGTCGCGTCTCGCCCGCGCGCGGGCGGGTGGCAGCCGCGACCTACCGGGGGCCCCATCGCATGGCTGCCGACCGTTTCCTGAGACAGCCCTGGCCGGCCGCCGTCCCGCCTGGCAGATGAGCGCGCGTCGTGTACGGTGCTGGTCTCCGCCACGGCGTGCGGCTGGACGGAGCGGAGTATGGCCCATGACTGGACGGGTGCTGCTGTGTCTGAGCACGGTGGCGGCGTGCCTGCGGGCGGGGGAGCCCGAGGCCAGCCCAGCCGGCGAGTTCCCGGTCAGGGCCTTCGGCGCGGCCGGTGACGGCGTCACGGATGACACGGTGGCCTTCCAGAAGGCCCTCGACGCCGCGGCGGCGGTGGGTGGGGTGGCGCGCGTGGACCCCGTGGGGCCAGGCCTGGGCTACGTCCTCACCCGCAGCGTGCGTCTACCGCCGGGAACGAGCCTGATCGGGGCCCCGGCAGGCATGCCCTTCTTCCTCTGGGAGGGCGTGCCGCGCGAGAAGCAGCGCGGCCAGGTGATCCTGGCGCGTCCGGCCGAAGAGGAGTTCCGCGGCCAGACCAAGCGGCCCCTCTTCGAGCTCGGCGGCGGGAACACCGTCCGGGGTCTCTATATCCTCTACGATCAGCAGCCCTGGCCCGCCGATGTGGACCTGGAGCGGCCCGACACGCCCTATCCGTACCCGACCTTCGAGGCCTTCCGCGAACGCTTCGTCGCAGATCATGGGCGCCCCTACGGCCCGACCTTCTACGGTACGCACGCGGCCTCGGTCACCCTCGAGGACATCACCTGCCATGGCTACTGGGACTTCGTGGTGTTCAGGGTCGCCGGCAAGGTCTTCATCGAGCGTATCTACCTCTATGGATATGGGCGTGCTTTCGCCATCCAGGAGGGCCCCGACACCGTGCGCATCCGCGGCATCCACCTGGTCCCCAACGTCAGCACCGCCATCAGTTGGCAGCATGCCCGGTTGCAGGCGGCCATCGCCTGGCGGCCGGAGAACGCAGCCTTCGAGTTCGGCGCCGTGGACGGCTATAGCGTCAGCGACGTCGTCGCCTTCCTGGTGCACACGGGCTTCCGCTTGGGGGCCAGCCCGGAGAGGCCCTTCGCGAACCCGGTGACGGGCGAGTCGTTTGTGACCCCCTGGGGCCGCGGGCCGTGGGGCTCCGTTGAGAACGCCAAGCTGGACAATGTGGCCGTGGGCTTCGAGGCGGTGACGGGGACGATGCTGCCGAACCAGTTCCACAACATCATGGTGCACGTCAGTCTGCCGGTCGCCGAGCGTCTCCCGGTCGAGGGTGGTGAGGCGTCCCGGGCAGCGGCCTTTCTGCTCGGGCCCGGCTTTGGCGGTGCGACGCTGCAGGTGACGAGCCTGGCCGTCAGTTCCTTCGCGCCCACGCGGGTGCTGGCCGGGGCCCAGATGCTGCAGCAGAGCAATGGCCGCGTCTTCCTGCTGGCCTGTCCGGGGGACGACCGGCCGGTGGACTATGCGGACCGGACGCGGGCGCACCTGGAGGTCAGCGGACTGGTGCTGTCGAACGTCCCCGCGAGCCACCTCGTCGGTCAGGCGACAGGCAACCGCGCGGCCCTGCGTGTGACCGGGATCATCCACAACGGGACCCGGGTAGCCGACCTCGCCACGGGCGAGTAGACGCACCGGCAGCGCGGGAGCCAGGAGGCCGGCATGGCGCCTATGGGCATGGCCTGGTTGGCGTGTCTGGCGGCAGCCGTCGGCGCCGGGCTGGCCCTTGGCTGGTGCCGTCGGCGCCGCCCGCGCCGACGAGAGCTCCCGGAGGCCACGGAGGACGCCCTCAAGGGCCTCTTCCACCTCAGCCGGGCGCGACCTTATGCGGACTGGCATGAGGTCCGCCGCGCCGCGGCCATCCCCCGTTCCGACATGGCCGCCGTGGCTGCCGAACTGGGCCGCCGTGGCTGGGCGGAGCTGGACGGCCGCCGGCTGAGCCTGACCGCGGCCGGCCGCGAGCGGGCCTTCGAGCTCATCCGCGCTCACCGTTTGTGGGAGCGCTATCTGGCCGAGCGGGAGGGCTACGGCCTCGAGGACCTGCACGAGGAGGCGACGCGCCGCGAACACCAGACCTCCGCCGAGCAGGCCGACTCCCTGGCCGCCGACCTGGGCGACCCGCGGGTGGATCCTCACGGCGACCCAATCCCCAGGCCGGGCGAGGAGCTGCCCGAGGAGCGCGGGGTGCCCCTGGCCGGCTGGCCCATCGGGGTCGCCGGCATCGTCAGCCATGTCGAGGACGAGCCGCCGGCCCTGCTCCGGGAGCTGGCGGGTGCCGGCATCTCGCCGGGGGCACGGGTCTCCGTGGCCGACCGCACGGAAGGGCAGGTGATGGTCTGGAGCGGAGGCCGGCGACACGCCCTTGACCGGGCTGTGGCCGGCCAGGCCTTCGTGCTGCCGGGTCCCCCCGAACGGATGCCCCTCTCCGAACTGGAGCCCGGCCACGCCGGCCGCGTGGTTGCCATCGCCGAGTGGGCCACGACGGCGGGGGCTTGGGCGGCGCTGGGCCTGAAGCCGGGCGCGACACTGACCGTGGTGCGTTCGGACCCGGTCACCGGCCAACGGGTTTGCCGGGTCGGCGAGCACGAGTTGGAGCTGGCCCGCGTCGAGGCCAACCAGATCACCGTCGACAGCGGCAGCGTGGCGGACCTGCGCCTGCCTGCGCCGCCCTGGCTGGCCGAGCAGCTCGGCCGACTGCGGGCGACCTTCCGGCGTTACGGGAGCTGGGCCACCATCCGGCGGGGGCTGCTCCTCTTCGGGCCAGCCTTCATGGTCAGCGTGGGCTACATGGACCCCGGCAACTGGGGCACCGACATCGAGGGCGGAGCCCGTTTCGGTTACCGGCTCCTGTGGGTGGTCTTGCTGGCCAACCTCATGGCCATCCTCCTGCAGATCCTCTCGGCCAAGCTCGGTATCGCCACGGGCAAATCGCTGCCGGAGGTCTGCCGGGAGCGGTTCGCGGGCTGGCTGAGCGTGGCTCTGTGGCTCACCGCCGAGCTGGCGGCGATGGCGACGGACCTGGCCGAGTTCCTCGGCGGGGCCGTGGGACTCAACCTGCTCCTCGGGGTGCCGCTGTTCCCCGCGGCCCTGATCACGGGCGTGATCATCACGCTGATCCTGCTGCTGGAGCGCTACGGGTTCCGCAAGGTGGAGATGGTGATCATCGCGATGGTGGCCGTCATCGGGTTGGTCTACATGACCGAGATCTGGTTGTCCAAGCCGGCCTGGAGCGCCATCGCGCAGGGCCTGCTGCTGCCATCGTTGCCGCCGGGAGCAACGCTGGTGATCGTCGGCATCATCGGGGCGACCGTCATGCCCCATAACCTCTACCTCCACAGCGCCCTCATGCAGACCCGGGTTCGAGCCAGCGATTCGCCGCGGCGCAAGCGCGAGGTCCTGCGCTTCGAGATCGCCGATTCCCTGGTGGCCCTCAACGGCGCCTTCCTGGTGAATGCGGCCATCCTCACGATGGCGGCGGCGGTCTTCTCGGCCGGCCGTATCCACGAGTACTCCCTGCAGTCGGCCTACCAGACCCTGACGCCGCTGCTCGGGCCCTTCGCCGGGACGGCCTTCGCCGTGGCCCTGCTGGCGTCGGGGCTGGCGTCGTCGACCACGGCGACGATGGCAGGACAGGTCGTCATGGAGGGCTTCATCCATCACCGCATCAACGTCTGGCTGCGCCGGGGCGTGACGATGATCCCCTCGCTGGTGGTGATCGGGATGGGGGTCGACCCGCTGAGGATCCTGGTGCTGTCCCAGGTCAGCCTGTCCTTCCAGTTGCCCTTCGCCGTGGTGCCCCTGCTACGGTTCACCAGCGACCGGCAGCTCATGGGCGAGTTCACGAACCGGCCACTGACCACGGTCCTGGCCTGGGCGGCGGCGGTTGCCATCATGGCGCTGAACGTGCTGCTGGTGGTCCAGACACTGGCCACCTGACGCCGGTAGCGAACCGGGCCCGGCACGCGGTGTCCAAGCCCGGGGGCAAGCACGCCGGTCCTTCCCGGCGGTCGGCGCCCTCGAGGCACGGCAACAGCAGACAGCCAGGCGAGGGAGACCCCTCGATGCAGCCAGGCGAGTGTGGGACCAGCACGCCCTGCGCCATGGTCATCTTCGGCGCCAGCGGGGACCTGACTCGGCGCAAGCTCATCCCGGCGCTCTTCGACCTGGAACGCCAGGGGCTGCTGCCGGCGCGTCTGACCGTGGTCGGTACGAGCCGTTCCCCCGGCTCCCATGAGGCGTGGCGGCGCCAGGCCAGGCCCCTGGTCGAAGCCCGTCTTGGGCCCCTGGCGGAAGCCGATGGGCCTGCCTGGGGGCGCTTTGCCGCGCGACTGCACTACCTGCCGGGAGACTACGGTGACCCCAAGGCCTACGTTCGGCTGCACGCCCTCATCACGCGGCTCGGGTCCTGCCGCTGCCAGGAGAACGTGTTGTTCTACATGGCCTTGCCACCCAGCGTGACCGAGATGGTGCTCGACCAGATCGGCAAGAGCCCTTTCGCGGCCTCCGGCCGCAGCGCCGAGGCCCACCGCGTCCTCATGGAGAAGCCCTTCGGTACCGACCTGGCCAGTGCCCGCCGGGTCAATGCCCTGGTCTCCCGCGTCTTCACCGAGCGGCAGATCTACCGGATCGACCACTACGTCGCCAAGGACACGGTGCGCAACCTGATGGTCTTCCGGTTCACCAACGCCATCTTCGAGCCCCTGTGGAGCCGGCACTACGTCGACCACGTGCAGATCACCGCCGCCGAGAGCCTGGACGTCGAGGGCCGCGGCAGCTACTACGAGGAGGCCGGGGTCGTCCGGGATATGATCCAGAACCACGTGCTCCAGGTCCTGGCCCTGATCGCCATGGAGCCGCCCCTGGCGGGCGACGAGGAGTCCATCCGCGACCGCAAGAACGACGTGTTCAAGGCCCTGTTGCCGCCCGCGCGGGACGAGTTTGTCTTCGGCCAGTACGAGGGGTACCGGGCCGACCGGGGCGTGGCGCCCGGTTCCATCACTCCCACCTTCGCCGCGCTGCGGGTGTTCATCAACAACTGGCGCTGGCAGGGGGTGCCCTTCTACATCCGCAGCGGCAAGGCCATGAGCCGGAAGCTGACCGAGGTCGTCATCCGGTTCCGCTCCGTGCCGCTCTGCGTGCTGGGCAGCGAGACCGCCTGTGCCGCGGTGCAGCCCAACACGCTGTTCCTGCGGATCCAGCCCAGCGAAGGGATCCGGCTGACCTTCAACGCGCAGGAACCGGGGCCGGGCGACCTGATCGGTCAGACCGGCCTCGCCTTCGACTACCAGACCTTTGGCCGGGTCATGCCGGAGAGCTACGCACGCGTCGTACTGGATGCGCTGCTGGGGAAGCCGGCCCTGTTCTGGCGGGCCGACAGCATCGAGGCTGCCTGGACCTTCGTCGAGCCGCTGCTCAAGGCCCAAGAGCGCCTGCCCCCGAGCCTGTTCCCCAACTACCGCAGAGGCGAGGACGGCCCGGCCGCGGCCCACGACCTGCTGCGGCAGGACGGTCGCATCTGGCTGGGCAGCGAGGGCTGAGGCCGCCCGTGGGCCGGCCTCGGGGGGCCCCGTTGACCGCGCGCTGGCGGCCATGTATGTTGGCGTCACGGGTCGTCGGTGGGATGGGTGCCGGGCTGGACCGATGGCCGCAGTACAGGAACGGGTGGGTCCCTATGGTTAGCACACGGCTGGTCATTCTGACGGTGGTCCTATCGGCCTGGGGCGCCATGGCGCTGCGGGCGCAGGCCCCCCGCTGGGTCGTCACGAACCGCTGGCAAGGGTTCGGTTCGCAGCAGACGGAGATGTTCTGGGTCAACGGGGACTCCTGGCGGGTGCGTTACCGCCCGGCGGGCAAGGGCCTCTTCCAGATCGCGGTCTATGACGGCGAGGGCAAGCTGGTGGACATGGCCACGAGCCAGAATCGCGGTTCGCCCTCAAGCGGCGTCACCACCCTGGGCGGTAGGGGCCAGCGCTACCTGGGGATTACCGGAACGGACACGACCTGGGAGGTGACCATCGAGCAGCATGTCACCACCATCGAGGAATGGCACCTGCGCCAGTTGCTCCAGCAGCCCCTGCCCCAGATGCTGAAGGTCGGGATATGGACCGGTGGCGACGGCCAGAGCGAATACACCTTCACGGTCCCGTCCCGGAGTTGGCAGATCCGCCACAGCCACAGCGGCGATGGCCTCCTGCAGATCACCGTGGTCGACGCAGAGGGCTTCGTCGCCCTGGCGGCCAATGACATCCGCGCGGCCGAGGGACAGTGCTGGGTCCATAGGGCGGGGACCTTCACCATGCGGGTCAGCGCCGCTGCCGTCGACTGGAAGATCGACGTGCTCTGCGAGGACACGGCGGGCAACGGAGACTGACGGCCATGGAACGGCCGACCGTCCTGACCATTGCCGGGAGTGACAGTGGCGGCGGCGCAGGGATCCAGGCGGACCTCGCCGCCATCGCCTGGTTTGGGGGCTTCGGCGCAACGGCCATCACGGCGGTAACGGCGCAGAACCCGGTTGCGGTCGAGGGCGTCTACCCGGTCTCCCCCAAAGGTGTCACGGCGCAGATCGAGGCGGTTTTCAGCGTCTTCTCGGTAGCGGCCGTAAAGACGGGGATGCTGTTCCGGTCGGCCGTGGTCGAGGCGGTCGCTGCAGCGCTCCTCAGGCACCCTCCCCGCTGGCTGGTTGTGGACCCTGTGATGGTGGCCACGAGTGGGGCCAAGCTGCTCCAGGACGATGCGGTGACGGCCCTGCGCGAGCGGCTGTTGCCGCGGGCTTCGCTGATCACGCCCAATCTCCCGGAAGCGGAAGTGCTTCTGGGGCGCCGCATCGGCGGGGTGGCGGAGATGACGGCGGCCGCCGCGGAGCTGTCGGGCGGCTACGGCGCCTGGGTCCTGGTCAAGGGAGGGCATGGCCAAGGCGATGAGGCCACGGATGTACTGGCCCACGCCGGCCGGTGCTGGGAGTTCCGTGGGCCGCGGGTCGAGGCGGCGACCACCCATGGCACGGGCTGTTCGCTGAGCGCGGCCATCGCCGTGTGCCTGGCACGGGGCGCGGCGCCCCCCGAGGCGGTCCGGCAGGCCAAAGCGTATGTTCTGGCGAGGCTGCGGAACTGCGTCCGGGTGGGGCCCCACGTCTGGACCATGATGCCACCCGCAGAACGGCAAGACGCGGAGATCGTGGTGGTCGACGGCCAGCCGTGCTGAGCGAGGAGTGGGCGGCATGCATAGCAACAGGAACGCCGGCACCCGCGTCCACCGCCACACGTTGGTGGAGATGAACCGCTCGGTCTTCACGGCCCGCCGTGACGCGGCCCACGCCCGCGCCCTGGCCGTGCTGCGAGACCAGATCGAGGGCGGCAGCAAGGAGCAGCGGGCCGCCTGGTACGACGACTGCCTCCGGCTGGTGGAGGAGGCCGTGCGCTCAACCCAGCGCTCGCAGATCGCGCAGGACAGCCCGCTGATCCACTACCTCAGGCTGCTGCGGGATATCCTGAAAGCGCAACTGGCCCTCGTCAGCCATGAGATCACCCTGGCTCGGGAGACGGAGGAGTTCTCGCGACTCCTCGGCCGCGAGATGGTGGCCCGGCTGCTGGAGGATATGCACCTCATCAGCGACAGCGAGCGCTTCGTCCTGGACTCGATCCGGAACCTGCTGGAGTTCGGCGAGCCGCTGCGCTCACGGGACACGCAGGAACGCCAGCGCGAGTTCACCGACGATGACTTCCGGCGTTTCAACCAGGCGCTGGCGGAGTACGGCCGCCACTACAGCGTTCTGGGCCAGTGACCGAAGCACGGCGGGCGGTCCATGGTGAGGCCAGCGGCACAATCCGGCCCTCTGCGGGTCCTGCATGTCACAGAGGCGTCGGGGGGAGGGGTGCGCCGGCATTTGCAGCGGCTCGTGCCAGAACTGCGCCGGCAGGGCCTCGCCGTGGACGTGCTGATGGGCACTGGCCGGGCTGAACCCGGCCTGCCCAGCGACCTGGCCGTCTACGAGTCTCTGGGGTGCAGGGCCGGCACCTTCGGGGGCAGTGGGACCCTGGCGGCGCTCAGGGCCGGGTTTCCAGTGTTGCGGCGGGCCGTCCGGGACGGGGCTCCGCAGGTGGTCCATCTGCATGCCACCCGGGCCGGGCTACTGGGTCGAATCGCCCTGGGTCGGCAGCGAGACCCGCCCCTGGTGTACTCGCCCCATGCCTTCGTGTTCCAGTCCCGCGCCCCCGCGGCGGTCCGCTGGGCTGGGCGGTGGCTGGAGCGCTGCCTGGCGCGGCGCACGGCGGCCTTCGTCTGCGTGTCGGAGGCCGAAGCGGAAGCGGCCCGGACCGTACTCCGGGGACCGGCCGCGCGCGTTCACGTCGTCGAAAATGGCCTCGAGGCCGACTTCGCCGGCAGGCTCCTCCCTGGAGCTGCGGTCAGGGCCGGGTGGGGGCTGGGCCTAGAAACGGTGCTGATCGGGTTCTGCGGGCGCCTGGCGGCACAGAAGGACCTGGCAACCCTGCTGCGCGGGCTGGCCGCGTTCCGGGAACGGCCGGCATCCCTTCGGCTCGTCGTCTGCGGCAGCGGCCCCCTGGAGGCCAGTCTGCGCCGCCTGGCCGAGTCCCTCGGGCTGGCCGGTATGGTGCAGTGGCAGGGCTTCGTCCCCGACCTCGCCTCGCGCCTGGGTGCCTTTGACCTGCTGGCGCTGCCATCCCGCTACGAGGGGCTCTCCTACACGCTTCTCGAAGCCTTGGCGGCGGGGGTCCCGGTGCTGGCGGCAGACATCCCTGCAAACCGGCTGCGGGAGGGTGCTTCCGGTGGTCTGTCGCTGGCGCCCGCGCGGGAGCCTGCGGCTTGGGCTGCAGCGCTCAGGGCCTGCCTCAAGGCGCTGCCGGAGCTCCGGGCCCGGGCGACCGCGGCGGCCCCGGGGGTGCTGGAGGCCTACTCGCTGGAGCGGCAGGCCGCGGCCCTCGCGGCCCTGTATGGGAGCCTGGTTCGGCCCTCCAACCCGGGCTGATGCACGTCAGGGAGCGGGGGCCATCACGACACCCAGAGCGTCAATGACCGCACCCCGCCGGCCGCACACGCCGACGATGGCCTGGCCCGTGCCACCCACGACCTTGGCCGGGCCGCCCGAGGGGCGCCCAATCCAGTCGCTGGTGTAGGGGTCCTTCGGGTCGAGACGACCGTCGGGCAGGACCTTCATGAACACAACCTGCACGGCGTGGACGAGGGTCGTCGCGTCGACCCGCAGCGCGCCCACAGCATAGCCTTCCCGGGCGGTGACCACTCCCTGGGCCGGGGGAAGCCGGTCGTACAACGGCTCCAGAACACTGAGCGCGCCCGCTCCGGCCCAGGACCCGACTCCGAAGCGGAAGCCCACGGCCCGCCGGCGACCATCGCCGGCGGCGCGGAATGGGAATCCCCCCGGGCCGCCGACCCGGTCGCTCTCGATCGGCGGGCGGATCGCCTGGCCGGTGCGGGGACCCGGCGCTGGCGGGGGACCACCAGGCAGGCCGGCGGGCAGACCGGGGACCACCACGCTACCAGGGTACCCAGGCGGCAGGCTGGGGGCCGCCGCACCGCCAGGCGCCCCAGGCCGCCCGCCGCCGGGCAGGCCCGGGGGCGGAGCCATCGCGCCAGGGCCACCGGGAGGAAGCCCGACCGGACCGGGGGGACCCCCGGGCGCCGCGGCGGCGATCCCCGGTCCGGGCGTGACTGGCGTGCCGGGCCCAGCCGGGGTGACGGCAGGCCCCTCGGGCGCGGGCGCCGGGGTGCTGGCGGTAGCGGGCACCGTGGCCAATCGCGTCGCCGCAGTCGGTCCGGGTGGAAAGGCCGTCGGCGGTGTCGGCGTCTCGGGACGCGCGACCCCGGCCACACGGGGATGGTGACCGCGGGTGTGCTTGCCGTAGAACACGACACCGGCCAGCAGGGCGGCCATTCCCAGGCCCGCCGCGACGAGGGCCACGGGCACACCCAGTCCCCGGCGGAACTCGGCGGGGACCTCCTCGCCGACCTGGACGTCGACCCCGTACCCGACCAGCTCCGCGACGAGGTCCTCACGGTTCAGCGAACCCGGCAGAGCGATTGGCTCCACGGAGCCCTCCATCCCCACGAGGAGGACAGAGAACGGCTGGCCCAGGGCGGAACCCGGGACGACGACGCACTCGGACAGGGCTTCGTAAGGCCAGTCGGTCCGTTCGGCCCACATCTCCGTCAGTGCCGCATAGACCCTGGTGCGGTGCAGGCCGGTCCCGTCGGCGGACACGCGGCCGGAGACATACGGCTTGCGGAGGAACAGCACCAGCACCGCCGGCCCGAGGCCGAACACCGCCCCGAGGAAGGCGGCAACCGCGAAGCCAGGAGGGTTGGCGTTGATCCCGAAGAGCCCGCAGAACACCCCCGTGGCGGCGGCCCAGGCGCCGAAGGCGGTGACCAGGCGGAGGCCGAAGTCCCCGCGCAGGCGCAGACGGAAGCCGAACGGCTCGCCCCAGCGCAGGGGTGGCCCGTTCATGGGACGGGCCTCAGCCGTCGCAGGGGGCGCGCGGACCGGTACCTGAGGCCCGGTGGCTACCGGCGGGACGCGAGCCGACGGCGCCTGGGACCAGGCCACCACAGGGGGAACCCGGGCTGGCGCCTGAAGCCCAGCCACGACGGGCGGGACTCCGGCTGTCGGGCGGGGCACGGCCAGTCGCGCGGTCCCGGCACCGCCACCGAGAGGCTGGGTCGCCGGGCCGGTCGTGCTGCCCCCGCCTCGCCGGGCCTGGGGAGCCCGCCGTGAGGCCCCCGAGCCCCGGATCAGGAAGAAGAGGCCCGCGAGGAAAAGCAGGGCCCCGAGCACAAGCCCGGCAACCTGCCCAGCATGGTAGGCGCCAGTGCCCTGGGCCCCGCCGTGCAGGAGCCGGGTGATAAGGACGGCTCCACCCCACAGCACACCGATGAGACCGGCAATGCGGGTCTTCATGCCTGCGTCCTCTTGGCGAGACCGGGGGCCTGCCGTCCAGTCTCGATGGGGTATGGGGTAACGATACCCCAAGGTGCAGGCGGGTGCAACGGCGCCGTGCCGGCCGGCCCACAGGGGCACAGGGGCAGGGGCAAGAGCCAGCCGGTGCTTAGCCCCTGTTCCGGCCCGTAGAAAGCGCGCGTAAGCTGAGGCACGGGTGTATAGATCGACACCATTCCCTTGCCGCGACGTTGTTCCTGTGGGAACGGCACCGCCGCAAACCCGCCCGCCTGGGCCACGGGGTCGGACCAGTGGGCCACGGGGTCGGACCAGCCGACGTCATTCCACCCCAAGTGCTTCCGCTGGCGAGACAGCCCAGATCGGGTCTTGGAGTCGCCTTTCTGGGGGCTGTTGTCTGTTGTCGGCCTCTTGTCAGCGCCCCCCTGCACTGATGCTCCGGCGGAGCCCAGGGCTCCGTCCACGCCTCCGGCTCGCGTCCCGGCGACATAACGCTGCCAGCGTCCGTCGTGCGCTTCGGGGCCTGAGACGCGGAAATGGCCGCAGAAGTAGCCTTCTAAGCGTCTCCTCCAGCCATCATATCATCTTAACCATCTCCACGGCAGTATCCTCCGTTGGTCCGACCCCAGCGCCA
>Ga0172371_10011492_pt1 | contig 11793 bp, 9 predicted proteins | sample Lak12m_FD_114543 | JGI IMG/M metagenome (GOLD analysis project Ga0172371, IMG submission 114543) | Freshwater microbial communities from Kabuno Bay, South-Kivu, Congo - kab_022012_12m | ecosystem: Environmental > Aquatic > Freshwater > Lake | place: Democratic Republic of the Congo: South-Kivu...
AACTTTAAGAAACTCGGCTTTGCTGATCGGGCATTTCGTTGCCAGGTTGGTCAGCAGGACTTGCTGTGCCGATCCGCTTTCCATTAAATCCATTCTTGCGGACGTGGCATCCGAAAATCGCTTATACCTCTGAGTCGGATGGGTGTTCAGCACAACCCCGCCCGCGATGGTTTCGCCCGGTGATGGCCGCCGCAGGATCAAGCGGTCTCCCTTTTCTACTACCAACTCATCATCGAACTCAAGCTGCACCCAGCCATCACCGCCGGGTTGGATTTCCTGTTTTCCCAAAACCCGCACGCGCGCCAGGCTCTGCGCTGCGCCGGCAAAACATTTTAAATGGTCGTTGTGCCTGATCTGGCCGCTTGCCCCTGCCAGCATCTCGATCCTGGCGTCCAGGCGTCGGGTTGGGCTGTAATCGCCCGGGTTCACAACCACCCAACCTCTCCGCAAGTCGCTTGCGTCCACTCCACTCAGGTTGATAGCCGTGCGATTTCCAGGCAGGGCTGTCTCCACTTTTTTCTTGTGATTTTGCAGCCCGCGGATCCTGGCCTGGCGTCCTTCCGGTAGAATCTCGACCTGCTGGCCATTGTTGAATGATCCGTCGATCAGGGTGCCGGTGACCACGGTGCCAAAACCCTTCACGCTGAACACCCGGTCGATTGGCAGGCGCGCTTTGCCCCGGTCGGTTTTCGGCGGGCATTCGGCGAGCATCGCATCAATGGCCTCAGCCAGTTCAGTCAGGCCCTGGCTTTTCACGGCTGAAACCCGTAGAATTGGCGCTTTGTCTAAAAAGGAGTTCCTCGCCAGATTGCGGATGTCGCTTTCCACCATTTCCAGCCATTCCGGGTCTTCCACCAGGTCGGCCTTGGTGAGCACGATCAATCCATTGCGTACCTGCAGCAGTTTCAAGATCGATAGATGTTCGCGTGTCTGCGGCATCACGCCCTCATCCGCCGCAATGATCAACAGTACAGCGTCGATACCCCCCACCCCGGCCAGCATGTTATCGATGAAATCGCGGTGCCCGGGAACGTCCACAATGCCGACTTCATTGCCGGATGGCAATTGATACCAGGCAAAGCCGAGATCGATCGTCATCTGACGATCTTTCTCTTCCTTCAAGCGATCCGGGTCGATACCCGTCAGGGCTTTTACCAGGGTGGATTTGCCATGATCGACATGGCCGGCTGTTCCCACGACATACATGGTTTTCTATCGGTTGGTCCTGATCTCGCCGAACGCGTCCATCCAGCCGTTGACCATGCTCATCAGGCCTTGCATCCCTTTCTGGATTTCCTTGCTCATCAGAAGGAGCACTTCCTGCATTTCATGCGTGCTGTCTTCCACTGCCAGCAGCCTTTCCTTCATCTTTTCCATATGCTCTGAAAAAGTGCCCTGCTTCTCGTCGAAGACAATGGAAATGTTCGACCATTTTTTCTCGGAATCAGCCTTATACGTGGACCATTCCTGTCTGAATTTTTCATCCAGCATGCGGTAAAGCTCGGTAATTTCGTTGATGCGGCGGTCAAAGCGCTGATTGATTTCTTCGAACGCGGTTCTGCTTTTGGTCAGTTCCAGCTGCTGATTCTGCAATTCCGGCAGCAAACGGTAGATCTGTTTCATCGAATCGTCGAATTGTTGCTGCCAATCAGTCCAAACCCGTTCGCGGTCCCGCTGGTTGATCATGTTTTGCTCGATAAAGTTCAGGAAGGTTTGTTTCCGCTCCGCTTCGGAATTGACGATTTCTTCGAAACGGGCGTCGCTGTTTCGCAAATTACTCAAGATAGCATCTTGTTTTTCGCGGATCTCATCCTGGCGTTTGCGATAAATTTCGAAATCAGCCGAGAAACTATCCATCTTTTTCTTGTATTGGCCGAACTCGTTCGCCAACACAGCCATACTGCCTTTGAGCGCTTCATCCTCGCGAATTTTAATATCGACAGTATTTTCCACTTCTTTGAATTTCTGAATGAGCCGCGCAGTCTCGTCCAGGTGCGTTTTGAGCTTCAGGTCCAATTCTTTTAAGACATCCTGACGGGTTTTTTCGAGCGCCGAGTTCAATGCTTTCATTTCATCCCGTTGCAGATTTTCCTTGAGCTTGCTGTCAGCAGTAATATTCTTTTCTGTTTCCTCGAGCTTTCGACCGAAATCCACGCGCAATTTCCCCAAATTGGCGTCGAACTGGCTCAAGTTGGTGACAATTGCGCCAAGTCGATCAGCTTCCTTTTTTTGTTCGCGTGAAGTGCTTAAAAACTGGTTGACCTTTTCTTCCAGGTTATTGGTTTTTGTCGTTTGGGTGGTCAGTGTTTTTTTGAGCACCGCGACTTCGCTCTCAAGGTCATTGATTTTTTTTAGGGCTTGTTCAAGATCCATCTTGTTCCTTAAAATACATATGCCTTTGACTGATTGTGGTCTTATTTTACAAGCAGTTCAAAACTGCTCAATATCTGCGTAAATCCCGGAAAAAAGATTTTGGGCAGCAATCCCGAAATCAGGTTGATCCCGATCATGGCGGTAATCAATATCTTTTCAACCAGGTTTTCTCTTTGCGTGATTTCTTCAAATTCATCTTCAACTGGTTGCATTATAACCATAAAAATTCGTAGAAATGAGAGCGTCAAGATAGCCGTGCTCAGGATCATGATAACCAGGTTGGCTAAATGACCCCGGGCAATGGCCTGGTAGAGCGATTGCATCGGCAGAAACCCAACAGTCAGCGGCATCCCAACCAGGGTGAACAGGGAGATCAGTAAACCCGCGCTGGAAAACGGATAGCGATAAAAAAGGGATTTCAGGTTGGAAAAATCACCCAGCCGGTATTGATCGTTGATGATCAGCATGGCAGTCATGATTAAGGTCAGGCTGAGAAAACGCGGCAGCAGCAATTCTGAAAAGACCAGGTATCCCTGGCTCGAATTCAAACCCAGCGCGACCAGGATATACCCGCTGAAGTAAATGGTCAGGTAGCCGACCATTTTTTTGAGGTTGGTTTGAAAAACCGACCAGATGGCCCCCGACAGGATCATAACCGTGCCCAGCAGGATCAATGCGTTGTAAACCGTCTGGTAATCGCGCAGCCATACAAAACCGTTCAGATATTTCAATAGGATCATGGTGATTGAAAACGGCACCACGCTCAGGACGTAGATGCCATCCGCGATTTCTGATTCTTCGGCAATCAGCGGAATCCAGGAGTGGAATGGGAACACACCCAGCCAGAATACGAACCCCATTCCTAGCAGCAGCGAGGCTTGCACCAACTGCTCGTTGTTTACCGGGCTGGTCTCGCCTCCCGCCAGGTACCAACCCGCCAGCAGGATGAATGGCATGCCTAATGTGAAGTAAATCAACGCGCGAATGATGCCCTTGTGTCTGCCGCTTTCTACATCGAAAGCGATCAAGATGCCGGTGATCAATGCCATTTCAATGATCAGGGCGGAATAAAGGAAGGGTTCAACCGCCATCGCCGCCAATAACAGGCTGGTGAGTGCCAATCCCAGCGGGATGATTTTTGATTTCTGGTTTCTCAGGAATAAAATCAGCGTCCAAATCGCCAAGATTGTGTAGAACAAGCCAATGATGAATTTCTCGTTTTCAGTCAGGATAAAACTCCTGCCCAGGAAAACGAAAGCGGGTTGGATGTAGATCGCGAAAACCGGAAAGGTCCCCGCTTCTTCAATTCGGGTGACCAGGAGTAAGAATACCAGCAAACCGCAGAACGCCAGTTGGATTAAAGTCGCCAGGGCGTAATGCTTGCGAATGACCAAAAGCGCGATGGATACCAGCATGGGCAGGATGATCCAGATCAGCGGCGCGTTCACTCTTGCTCCTCCCGAATGGGGTTGCTTTCCAGATAGCTGCCCAGGATGCCGATGGACAAAACGATCAGCCCGTAAATCCCAGTTACCAGCGCCGAACCCTCCAGCGAAGAATAGATGATGTCGAACCCGCTCAGGAAAACCAGCAGCCCGATCATCACATCGAAAACCTTGCGCCCCAGCGAGAACTTGAGAATTCCCGCAAACAGGATTACCAAACCGATGAACAGGTTTGTGTATGCAATCGGAAGCCATTCATTCAGTTTTTGAGTCGTAGCTGAGACGACGATCCAGCTGATGCTCAAAACCAGGATAAGGAAAATAATGAATGAAAGGCTTCTTTTCTCTTCAGGCTGTTCCGGGAAATTGATCTTTCCTGTGCTGATCAGGATAACCCCCATCAATCCGGAAATCAGTTTTACCGCGGCCAACGGCAGAGGCCAGATCTGCACGATCAGGATGAACCCGATCAGGTAACACATGGATAATCCGAATATCGTCCAACGCCAATCATCCATCACCATGATGATTACGGTTACCGCCAATGAAAAGAAGATCAGGAGCGAATTGAGGATCATATCTGCCCTTTACCCGCTGCCTATTAAAGTGGCCAGCAATGCCAGGAACACGATGGACCACAGGATTCCGCCTTCGCCCTCCAGTAACAAGGAAAATCCGGTGACGAGCGGCCGTATGCGTTTGAGAACCAGGTCGGCCGTTGTGAAAAACCAGTCGAATGAAAATATTCTCTGCGCGGTTTCCGCGCGCAGGACTTCCCGTTTTACAGCCAGAGGCAGAGCCTTTCCGCCTGTCCGTAGCCACAAATTAAATCCCAGGATTGAAAGAACAACCAGGAATCCCGCCCAGGGGTATGAAAACTCCTCCGCAGCCGTTCCCATCGATCGGTATGAAGCCATCAACACGCTGATGATCGTTATGAACAATCCAACCAGGTAAACCAGTTGGGATGAGGGTTCCATCTCGTTGAAATCCGCTTTCTCCCGCAGCATCAGCCTGGTGAAACCCCCCAGCAGAATCACGTGGAAGAAAATCATCACGAAAGTCTGAAATCCAACGCCATTGGCAAGAATGCCGCTGCTTCCATAACTCACCAGGCTGAAGGGCAAACCTGAAGCAGCCATGACCAGCACAATCGGGAAGAAAAGGGTCGCTCGACCGCGCCGCTCGTGCAGCAGCAGCCAGGTATTGAAAACCAGCAGGATCACGAACCAGTTCTGCAATCCTTCCTGGTTTTGTGTGAGGTATTGATATGCCGCGAAAGCGCCAAAAGCAAGCGCCAGTTGGTATGCCCCCTCCCTTTCACCGGGTGATCTGAGCCATTGAATGGAATAAAAAACCATGAAAGCCAGTGCCGCCAATCGGATGAGCAGGCCGGAGATCAATGGCAGCCGTGGGTCGGGCAGGTAGGTCAGCAGGAACAGACTGCTGGCGAATGGCAGCAGAAAAGCAAGGTAACGCAGCGTCCCGGCGTGGTCTGTACCCTCGCTCTCCGGTTTTTCCATGGGGAACATGCCGCTGTGCATTATTGCCGCCAGGAATACCAATGCGCTGTTCGCCGCCGGAATATCCGCCAATAACAGGCTCCCTCCCTCGCCTGCGATCCGCGCTGTGGAAAAAACCAGCAGCAGGCTGCCGGCTAATTTGAATATGAACGTGCGCGCCAATTTTTCCTGGTCGAACGTTCTGCGGATCAGCATCCAGTAAACCAGGAATCCGGCGTCCAGGGCAGTCCATGTAATGATCAGCGACCACAAATCCGCCGCGGCCAGCACCGCGTAGGTCAAGGCGATCATGCCAGCCTCGGCAATCCAGTAAATATAATCCCGGTTGAAATCCTGTTTCGCGCCTCTGGTGAACAGAAAAGCGCTATGCGCGCATAATAAAGCTAGCATGATTCCCCAATTGGAAGAGTCTATGTGGAAATGCAGGCTGATGTGCGAACCGCTGGAAAAGAACCAGTCATCCCAATTCAGGCTTGCGCCCATTCCCTGCGGAATGAACAGGATTACCAGCCATAACAACAGACTTGCCCCGGCCAGCGTCAGCCACACCAGCGACCGTCTTACCCCGCGTATTTTCATCACAAACGCGGCTGCCGTGGATAACAGCAGAATGATAAGCACAAAAGCGATCAGCATGTTCCTATATTACGGTTACCTCGCGGCGCTTGATGAATTTGCCTCCCGCGCGCTGACCCAGCCAATGGGGGCCGTCCACAATCAGTTTGCCGCGCAGTAATACTTTCTCCACCACACCCTTCAACTTCCAGCCTTCATACAGGTTGTAATCCGTGCGGTGCTGCGCGTATGCCGTGCCGTAGGTGATTTCCTTTTCCGCGTCCCAGATGGCGATATCCGCGTCCGAACCCGGCAGCAGTGTGCCTTTTTGTGGGTACATACCGAAGATCTTGGCCGGGTTGGTGCTGGTCATTTCCACGAAGCGGTTGGGCGTTATGCGCCCGCTCACCACGCCTTTTGTCCATAGCACCATCAGGCGGTCGCCCACTCCCGGCAGCCCGTTAGGGATCTTGGTGAAGTCGTCCTTGCCCAGCTCTTTGCCGGGGATGGCGATTGGCTGCCCTTCATAGGTGATCGGCCGCGTGCCATCGTAATAAAACGGGCAGTGATCGGTCGCCATCACCTGGACCGTACCGTCCTCCACCGCTTTCCAAATGCCGGCCTTGTCCTCCTCGCTGCGCACGGGCGGCGAGCAGATCCACTTGGCCCCGTCCGGTCGGCGTAAATCGTCGATAGTGAAGAATAGATATTGTGGGCAGGTCTCGCCCATCACCGGCAGCCCCTGCTGCCGCGCCCGGCGCAGGTGATCTGCCTCCCCTTTGACGTTCATGTGCACGATGTAAACCGGCGCTTTGGCTTGCGCCGCCAGCGAAATGACGCGGAAAGCCGCTTCGGCTTCACCCCAGGCCGGCCGGGTCAAGGCGTGCCATTCGGGGGTCGTGTGCCCGGCGGCTAGCGCTTCCTCCACCAGCACGTCGATCACGTCGCCGTTCTCGGCATGCACCATCACCAGCATGCCGTTATCTCTGGCTATGCGCAGTACTTTGAAAATGCCACCATCATCCAGACGCAGGCGGTTGTTGTAAGCCGTGAAGACTTTCAGGCTGCTGATACCCTCATCCATCAAAGCCGGTATCTCCCGGGCAATGTCGGCATTGAATTTGGTGATGTTCATGTGAAAACTGAAATCGATCACGGCTTTTTCATCCGCTTTCTTGTGCCACGCTTCCACGCACGCGGGAAGATGTTCGAAATCCTGCGAGATGAAATCAATGGCTGTGGTCGTCCCGCCGAACGCGGCCGCTTTGTGGCCGCTGTAGTGGTCATCCGAAGAGACTGTGCCGAACATGGGCAGGTCGAAATGGGTGTGGGCGTCCACGCCGCCCGGCATGACCAGCTTGCCGGCCGCGTCGATGACCTGCATGCCCTCGCCCGCCGGGATGTCTGCCGCGATTGCCGCGATTTTCTCGCCTTCGATCAGGATATCCGCCTTGAACGTTTCTGAAGCGGTGATGATCTTCCCCGATTTGATCAGGGTTGCCATGCTGCACCTCCAGTTCGCTTTTATACTGAATTGGAATAATTATATTGCACGATACCAGTCTTGCTGGTCTTCGATGCCCTGCATGCCGCCCAGCATTATCAGCACCTCGGGCGGTATTTCCATTTCCGGAAAATCCACGCCCGCGTAAAGCTCCGAAGCGGCTGCTTTCTCGCGCAGCGAGTGCCATAACAGCTTGCGCTCATCGGATTTGACCACCAGGTCATTGATGATGCCTGCCTGGGCGAAAAGCGCGCCGGTCGTATAAAGAAAGGTGATCCGCTTCCATTTATCCGTCCTGATCGGGTTGCGCAGCTGCTCCAGCGCGCCCAGTTGCATCTTGTAGTATTCCTCAGCGGCGCGCGGGTGATCGGGTTCGTCGCGCAGGATCTCGCGCCTCGTGGTCAGTTCGATGCCGCGCACTTCGCTGAAAAACTCGATCTGGTTGGCATGCTGCCTGCCGAAACTGGAGGGCTGGTAGAATGCCAGGTAATCCACCTGGACGATCTTGGGGGCGAAACGGAATGGAATGCGATACCAGCCAAGCAGGCGCGCGATTTCCAGGTCGCGCGGCGACGTCATGACCGCCACGAGCATCAAGGCTGAAGGTGGCGGCAGGCTTTCACTTTCACAGGCCTGGCCGGTATCGGGCATTTCAACTTAACTTATAGCAGGCCAACCTTGCCATTGAACTCATCGATCAGGTTGTCGATCTCTTCCACCTGCGATTGGAAACCGGTCCAATAGTCTGGGTCGTACCATTGATCCTGGATCTCTTCGTAGGTCTTGCCCTGCTGTTCGACCCAGGTGTAGTATTTCAGGTTGTGCACGCGCCGCTTGTCCTGGTAGGTCAAATCCAGCAGGTTGTCGGTGCTCTGGCCCATCAGGTAATGCGCGAAATCCGCGGCCGCGTCCAGCTCGCTGTACTGGCCGAATTCTTCGTGCATCTCCTTCAAGCGGCTCTGGTAAAGTTGCATGGAATCCGTCAACACGGTCAGCACCACGTCATCTTCGCCCATCTCGTAATACTTGGCCATCTTGATGGCGGAGAGCATGTTGGCGATGCCGGAGAAGCCCAACAGGTCCAGGTTGGAGACGATCTCCTGCGGTACGCCTTTCTTGGCCAGGTAATCGCGCCCGGTTTTCTCATTGAACAATCTTGAAATATTCACCACCGCGTTGTCGTCGATGGCGGTGATCAGGTCGGTGTTTTTTACGTTGTGAATCCACGGCACGTGTTTATCGCCAATGCCCTCGATGCGGTGCGCGCCAAAGCCGTTTTCCAGCAGCGTTGGGCATTGCAGCGCTTCCGAGCCGCCCACCAGGCTGCCGGGGAAGGCCTGTTTCATATAATCACCGCAGGCGATCGTGCCGGCCGAGCCGGTGGTCAGGATCAAGCCGCGGTAATTCCCCTTGGCGCCCAATTCCTTTTTCAGCACTTCCTCCATGGCATGCCCGGTGATCTCGTAATGCCACAGGTAGTTGCCGAATTCCTCGAATTGGTTGAAGATCATCAGGTCTTCGCCGCTGGCGCGCAATTCCCAGCATTTATCGAAAATTTCTTTAACGTTCGATTCGCTGCCGGGGGTGGCGATGATCTCGCCCGCCACGGTCTTCAGCCAGTCGAAGCGTTCTTTGCTCATGCCTTCCGGCAGGATTGCGATCGATTCGCAGGCCAGCAGGTTGGAGTCGTACGCCCCGCCGCGGCAGTAGTTGCCGGTCGAAGGCCATACCGCTTTCTGCGTGACCGGGTCGAACTGTCCGGTTACCAGGCGCGGCACCAGGCAGCCGAAGGATGCGCCCACTTTATGCGCGCCGGTCGGGAACCATTTGCCCACCAGCACGATGATGCGCGCGTCCACGCCGGTCAGGCTTTTGGGCAATTCCATGTAATTGATGCCGTTGAATTGGCCGCCTTTTTCCTTGGGTTCATTCTTCCAGGTGATGCGGAACAGGTTGCGCGGATTCAACTCCCATAAACCGATCGACTTCAACTCGTCCTTGATCTTGGCCGGTATCAAGGTCGGATCTTTCATCTGGGCGAAGGTCGGGATGATGATGTTGCGCTCCCGCGCACGCTTGACCGTGTTTTCCAGTCGCTCGGGATAAATGGTTAAATCGATTTTTGCCATTAGAAAATACTCCTGATAGTTTATTTTTTATGTTCAGGCGCCTGGCTGACTATATACAACGGGCGTCCTTTCACTTCGTCATAGATCCTGCCAATATACTCTCCCAGGATGCCCAGCGTGATCAACTGCACGCCGCCCAGGAACAGCACCGTGATCAATGTTGTGGCCTGCCCCAGCAGCGCGGCCTGGTGCGATAGCCGCAGCGCGATCACCACCGGGATGGCCACGATGCTGATCGCCGCGCATATGAAGCCCATATAGGTGGCCACTTGCAGCGGGAAGTAGGAGAAGCTGGTGATGGCGTTCAAGGCCAGTTTCAGCATCTTGCTGAGCGGATACTTGGTCTTTCCGGCAAAGCGCTCCTTGCGGTCGTATTCCACGCCCACCTGGCGGAATCCCACCCAGGCAGCCATGCCGCGCAGAAAACGGTGCCGCTCGCGCATGCGCCCCATCACGTCCACCACCTTGCGATCCAGCAAGCGGAAATCGCCGGTGTCCAACGGGATCTTCACGTCGGTGATGCGGTAGATTACCCGGTAGAAAGCCGAAGCGGTGAGTAGTTTGAACCACGATTCGCCTTCGCGTTTGCGCCGCACGGCGTACACCACCTCGTAACCCTCTTTCCACTTCTTGATGAGATCCAGCATCACTTCCGGGGGGTCCTGCAGGTCGGCGTCGATCACCACCACCGCGTCGCCGCGCGCGTAATCCAACCCGGCCGTAACGGCGATCTGGTGCCCGAAATTGCGCGCGAAGATCACCGGCTGCACATGCGTGTCTTTCTTCGCCAATGAACGGATGATTTCCGTTGAGCCGTCGGTTGAACCGTCATCCACCAGCACCAGCTCCCAGGCAGCCTTCAAGCCGCTCATCACCGCTTTTACCTGGTCATAGAATTCTTCCACGCAGCCGATCTCATTAAAGACCGGAGCCACCACGCTAACCACGGGCTTTTGTCTGGCAAGATTGTCTGACATATTGATATTGTATCTGAAACTGCGAAACTATCAAAGTATTTTCTTGAGTGCTTCCAGCGAAGGTTCGACGATCGGGGCCGGCTGTACCGCCTGGATGGCGGCTTTGATGTCCTTCAGCCCGCTGCCGGTCAGCATCACCAGCACCGGGTCGCTGGCGTCGAACAATCCCTGTTTGACCGCTGCCTCCAGACCCGCGTAGGCGCTGGCGGCCGCCGGCTCGATGAAGATGCCTTCGCGGCCCAGCCTGGCTATCGCTTTCAGGATGTCCTGGTCTTTGATGGTCAGGTAGCGCCCGCCGGTTTGCGTGGCCGCCCGCAGCGCGCGCAGTCCGTCGTGCGGGTGGTCCACCGAGACGCTGTCGGCAATCGTATCGGCTTTCACCGGGATGATCTCTTCCGTGCCGGCTTTGAATGCGTTGGCCACTGCCGCTGAACCTTCCGGCTGGATGCCGAAGATGCGCGGCATGTGCTCCAGCCAGCCCAGTTCCACCAAATCCTTGAAGCCTTTATGGATACCGGCGATGATGTTGCCGTCGCCCACCGGCACGATCACGTTCAAAGGTTTCTTCAGGTTGCCCTGGTATATGACCTGTTCCCAAATTTCATATGCCGCGGTTTTTTTGCCTTCCGCGGTGAACGGGTTGAAGCCGGTATTGCGTGAATACCAGCCGAATTCATCTGCCGCCTTCAGGGAAAGTTCAAATGCGTCGTCATAGGTGCCGTCCACCAGGAACACGCGCGCGCCGAACACGATCAACGGTGCCTCCTCGGCTTGCGGCGCCGCTTTGGGCACGAAAATGACCGTCTTTTGCTTGGCTGCCGCTGCCATGCCCGCCAGGGCTGCCCCGGCGTTGCCGGATGAGGAAGTGACCACCACCTCCGCCCCCACTTCCTTGGCGCGCGCGATCACCACCGCGCTGGCGCGGTCTTTGAATGAAGCGGTCGGGTTGCGCCCGTCATCCTTCAGCCACAATTGCTCCAGCTTCAATTCCTCAGCCAGCGCTTTGGGCTGAAAAACCGGCGTACAACCGACCGAGCGCAGCGGTGTTCCCTCGTAACCGGGGTCGCCTACCGGCAGCAGCGGCAGGTAGCGCCAGATGGATTGCTCGCCCGAAGCGCAAATCTTTTCAGGTGAATAGGCTTTCTGGATACCCGCATAATCCAGCAGCATATCCAGGTTCCCGCCGTCGGCGGGGCAGGTGTAGGTAACTTCGTGCGGCTCATAAATCTTGCCGCACACGCAACAGCGGTATGATTTGAATTTTTCCATGTGCGTATTTTACTCTCT
>Ga0172371_10011493_pt1 | contig 11793 bp, 6 predicted proteins | sample Lak12m_FD_114543 | JGI IMG/M metagenome (GOLD analysis project Ga0172371, IMG submission 114543) | Freshwater microbial communities from Kabuno Bay, South-Kivu, Congo - kab_022012_12m | ecosystem: Environmental > Aquatic > Freshwater > Lake | place: Democratic Republic of the Congo: South-Kivu...
GGCGTCAGCTTCGGCAATAAAGTCAGTTACCAGCATCACGGCGGCTGGTTCGCCCGAAACGGCTACGTGTGCCTGACCATCGACACGCTGCAGATGGGCGAGATCGAAGGCATCCATCACGGCACGTACCGCTACAAGATGTGGTGGTGGCTGAACCGCGGCTACACGCCCGCCGGAGTCGAGGCGTGGAACTGTGTCCGGGCGCTGGACTATCTGCAGACGCGGCCCGAAGTCGATCCCGAGCGGATCGGCGTGACCGGCCGCAGCGGCGGCGGCGCGTACAGCTGGTGGATCGCGGCGATCGACGAGCGGGTCCAGGCGGCGGTGCCCGTGGCCGGGATCACGGACTTGCAGAACCACGTCGTCGACGGCTGTGTCGAAGGCCACTGTGACTGTATGTTCATGGTCAATACCTATCGCTGGGATTACCCGCTGGTCGCCGCCCTGGTGGCGCCGCGGCCGCTGCTGTTGAGCAACACGGACCGCGACGGGATCTTTCCCTTGGACGGCGTGATCCGGACCTACGAACAGGCCCGCAAGATCTACGAAATGTATGGGGCCGGCGAGAAACTGGGGCTGCATCTGACGGCGGGCCCGCACAGCGACACGCAAGAACTGCAGATCGGCGCGTTCCGCTGGCTGAACAAGCACCTGAAGAACGACACCTCGTTGATCGACAAGGCGGCGGTGAAGTTCTTCGAGCCCGAGCAGCTGAAGGTGTTCGACCAGTTGCCGCAGGATCAGCGCAATACGGAGATTCACGAGTCGTTCGTTCCGGCCGGCTCCGCTCCGCCCGTGCCGGCGGATGCGGCCGCGTGGGAAGCGTTGCGGGACGGTTGGCGAGCGGCGTTGTTGGACAAGTCGTTCCGCGGCTGGCCGGTGGAGCCGGGCCCGCTGGACGTCCAGAAAGTCCTGGCCGCTGACGGTGAGGGCTTGCACCTGGAAGCCTGGGATTTCACCAGCCAGGCCGCGATCCGCTTGCGGCTGTACCTGATCCACCGCGCCGGACTGCCGCAGGCCGAATCCGTGGTGCTGAACGTCCTGGACGAACCGCGCTGGACGGAATTCCTGGCCGCGCTGCGTCCCGGGTTTGAGGCGGAGTTGCAGGGCGAGGCCTTGCCGCCGGCCGACCAGGCGGCGTTCCAGCGGACCGCCGAAACGCTTCGCAACTCGAGCCAGGTATGGGCGTACGTGGCTCCCCGCGGCATCGGGCCGACCGCCTGGGACCCGAGCGAGAAGAAGCAGACCCAGTACCAGCGGCGATTCTACTTGCTGGGCCAGACGCTGGACGGGATGCGCGTCTGGGACGTGCGGCGGGCGATCCAGGCGGTGCGGTCGCTGGACTTCCTCGGCGGGGCGCCGGTGGAGGTCAAGAGTCAAGGCACCGTCGCCGGCGTCGCGCTGTACGCCGCGTTGTTCGAGCCGAGCCTGCGGCGATTGGATCTGCGCGACCTGCCCACCTCCCATCGCGACGGCCCGTATCTGCTGAACGTGCAACGCTATCTCGACATGCCGCAAGCCGTCGCTATGGTGGCGGAGAAGACTCCGCTCGTAATCCGTCAGCCCCAAGTCGCCGGCTGGGACTACCCCGCCGCGGTCGCCCGGCAGTTGGGCTGGGACCGCCGGAGTCTGGAGATCGAGCAGGCGGATTAGGACGGATTATTCGCCAGGTGGGACGGAATGTTAATCCGTTCGCGAATTCGGGACGGATTGTCGCAGGGCCAGGTGCGGCAAGATTGCGGACGGCGCCGGGCTGTCCGCCGGCGCAGACGCACGATGCGGGGCTCAAGGCTTCGGCTCGGGCCACAGCGACTTGAGCAGCTCGATAGTGCGGTCGGCCAGCACCTGCCCGCCCTCCGGGCCCACCGTGTTGCTTTCGGCAACGGCGCTGTACCCGCCGCCGCGCACCGCCCGCGCCGTCGGCAGATACCCCTCGACCCCGACCAACTGCACGACAAACGTCTGCAGCGCGGGGCTGCGCGCCTTGATCTCGATGCCGAAATCCAGGAATAGCTCGAAGGGATTGGTCGCAATCGCGACGTCGCCCAAGCGGAGCACGTGGATTTCGACTTCGTGCGTGGGATGGCTGTTCTGGTTGGCATGCCGGTCGACGATCCCCTGGTGCCAGCCGACGATCGTCTGGTTGGCCGGGTCCCCGGACATGGCTTCGACCTTGGCCTTGGCCGCGGCAGCTTCCTCGTCCGTCACCATGCGGACCGGAAGCTCGAGCCGCGCCACGCGGTGAGCCAGCACGACGTCGTCATGCAGTTCCTTCTTCGCGCCGTCGTAGGCTTCATCAAAAGCGGACACGATCCGGCGGGCGATCTCCTGCAAGCGGGTCAGGCCGCGCAGGTCGCGCATGCGGTCTTCCGCACGCTGGCGAAACATCAGGTGCGGCGACTGGTCGCCGGCCGCCGCGATCCAGCCCAACACCTTCAAGTCGCGGCCATATTTCGCCCGCAAGGCCTCGCGGACTTCGTGGAAGAAATCCGCGTTGACCGCCGAATGGCTCTCCACTTCCTGCGCCGTGCAGGCCAAGTTGATGGCCGCAGCCAGGAGCTGCTGCTGGCGGTCGAAGAAGAAGAGCACTTCGACGGTATGGTCTTCGTAGCCTTCCAGGCCGCGGAAGTCGGGCTGGTCGGTGCGACCGTACATGACCTCGCGGCCATCGGCATAGACCGCGCGGCGGTTCTGTCCGACGACGGCATGTCCCAGGCCCCAAGCCACGGCGCCTCGCTGGCGATTCTGCCAAGCCTGGGCCGCGGCCTCCGCGACCTGCTCGACGAAGAACTGAGAGTACTCCGCCGGCTGGACGACCCCTTCCTTGGGAATGTGATAGTCCGTTTCCCCGAACACCGGGCCGGTGTGGGTGTGCGTGCCGCCCACGAACAGCTTCTGCACGTCAAAGCCCGGCAGTCGCTCGCCGAGCCGTTTCCGCAGGGCGACGAGTACCTCGTCAGGCAGCCCGATGATATCGGCGGAGACCATGATCGCCGCATCGAGCGGGCGGTCGCCTTCGCGCGACTCGATCGCCACGATTTGGGCCGTGACCGGGCTCTCGACGGATTGCGAGATCCGCGTGTGCATCTGCCCCCACAAGGCCATCGGCTGGGCATGCGTGATGTTCGCTTCCGCCACGCCGACGTAGAACTCTGCACCCCGGCCGGGCGCCGCGACGACCAACGTCGCGGCCGCAAGAATGAACAGGACTTCTGGTAAGCGTCGCATGAGGTACCTCCTGAAAGCGGGTTTCACCGACCAGCGGACGTGCGGCACCCGATCCTCGCGCGGGTGCACTCCCGACCAGCAGGCACCCGGCCCCGTCGTGGATTCATCGCACGTCCCTCGAAGGATCGATCTTAGCGGGTCCCACGGCGAAATCCTAGCACCGGACGGAAAGCCCGGGCCGGAAGCGGGCCGCCGTTGGTGTCGTGGATGTCGTCGCGTTGTGCGCGACTCGGGCTCAGACGTACAGAATTCAAAATTGGCCGAGGTTGCGCCTGCCCAAGGTTCCGAACGTAGCTCGGCCAATTTTGAATTCTGTACGTCTGAGCCCTGGGGTCGAACCCTGATTTCACAGACAGCCAGACGCCCCCCGGAGTCCCCGCCGGCGGCATGGTCGGATTCACGACGACCGGATCAGGGGAGGAACGCCACGCCACGGGGCTTTCCGCGCCTCCTCACGGAAGGTAGGATTCCGGCAAACCTCGCATCCCCTTTTGGCCTCACGCGGCGGAGCACCCCATGCGAAGAGTCCTGACCCTGACCCTGGCTCTATGCCTGATCTGCGGCGCGTCGCTGGACGCCCAGGACAAGACCTACGAGATCGTGATCTACGGCGGCACGTCCAGCGGCGTGGCGGCCGCGGTCCAGGCGGGCCGGATGGGCAAGGCGGTGGTGCTGATCGAGCCGACCCGGCGTTTAGGCGGCTTGACCACCGGCGGACTGGGCCAGACTGATATCGGCAACAAGGCGGCGATCGGCGGCCTCGCGCGGGAATTCTACCGGGCGATTCGCAAGCACTATGACGATCCCGCCGCCTGGACGTGGCAGACAGCCCAGGAATACCGGGACGGCGGCCAGACGCGGACCGCAGCGGGCGAAGACGCGATGTGGACCTTCGAGCCCAGCGCGGCGCTCCAGGTCATCGACGAGTGGGTCCAGGCCGCCGGGATCGAGGTCTGTTACGGCCAGCGTCTGGAACGCGACGGCGGCGTGGCGCTGACCCGCTCGATCCCCTGGCAGATCCAGGCCATCCGGATGGAGTCCGGCTTGACCTTTCGCGGCCGGATGTTCATCGACGCCACGTACGAAGGCGACTTGCTGGCCGCCGCCAACGTCCGCTATACCGTCGGCCGCGAGGGGGACGCCCCCTATGGCGAGACGCTGAACGGCGTGCAGACTCAGCATGCCAAGTTTCATCAATTCCTGCCTGGCGTCGATCCGTACGTCCGCCCCGGCGATCCCAGCAGCGGCCTGCTGCCGTTCCTCGATCCGCAGGGACCGGGTGCAGAAGGTGCCGGCGACCGGCGGGTGCAAGCCTACTGCTTTCGGATGTGCTTGACGGATCATCCCGACAACCGCATCCCGTTCGCCAAGCCCGAGGGCTACAGCGAGCAATGGTATGAACTGCTGCTGCGAAACTACGAGGCGGGCGAGCGCGGCCTGCCGTGGATCAATTCCGCGATGCCCAATCGCAAGACCGACACCAACAATCGCCTGGCGTTCTCCACCGATTTCATCGGCCAGAATTACGACTATCCAGAAGCCTCGTACGAGCAGCGGGCCGAGATCGCGGCCCGGCATCGGCTGTACCAGCAGGGCCTGATGTGGACGCTGGCCAACCATCCGCGGATGCCGGAGCACGTGCGCCAGGAAGTCTCGCGGTGGGGGATGTGCAAGGACGAGTTCACCGAAGGTGGCGGCTGGCAGGAGCAGTTGTACGTCCGCGAAGCCCGCCGCATGGTCAGCGAATATGTGATGACCCAGCACCATTGCCAAGGCCGGGAGGTCGCCGCCGACGCGGTCGGTTTGGCCGCCTACGGGATGGACTCGCACAACGTCCAGCGGTACGTCACCGCCGAGGGCCAGGTGCGCAACGAGGGCGACGTCGAAGTCGGCGGGTTCTCGCCTTACCCCATCAGCTACCGTTCGCTCGTGCCCGCGGCCGACCAGTGCGACAACCTGTTGGTTCCGGTCTGCGTGTCGGCCAGTCATATCGCCTACGGCTCGATCCGCATGGAGCCGGTCTTCATGGTCTTGGGCCAGTCGGCCGCGACGGCGGCGGCCCAGGCGATCAACGACCAGGTCGCGGTCCAGCAGGTCGATTACACGAAACTGCGGGAACGGCTGCTGGCCGACGGGCAGGTGCTCGAGTGGATCGCGCCGCGACTCGCCGGCATCGACCCGGCCAAGTTGCCGGGGATCGTGATCGACGATACCCAGGCCCAACTGCAGGGCTTCGCCGGAACGGGCTCGCTCGTCGCGCCCTTTGTCGGCGCCGGCTACCGGCACGATGGCAATCAGGACAAGGGACAGCAGGTGGCCGCGTTCCCGTTTCAACTCGATACTGGCGGCAAGTACGAGGTCCGGGTGAGCTACAGCCCGCACGCCAACCGCGCAACCAACGTGCCGGTGGCGATCCAGCACGCGGCGGGAAGAACCGAAGTCCTGGTGAACCAGAAGACCGCCGGGCTCATCGACGGCTTGTTCCAACCGCTGGGGACCTTCGAATTTCAGGCGAACACGGCCTATCGCGTGGAGGTTTCCAACGCTGGGACCGACGGCCACGTCCTCGTCGACGCCGTGCAACTGGTTCCGACGGACGAGTGAACGGCGTGCGCTATCGCGGGCGGCCGTTGTCCACACCGAGGACGAGGGAACCGCCCCGCGTCGGCAGCCATCGGCGGATCCGGCCTGCGAATCGGGACGTCGAGGCACCGTCGCGGACTTGACTCGGAGCACCAATTGCGGAATGATTGACTGTCTTGATCAGCGGTTGTTTCTTCTCAGGGAGAGGGTTATCGGTATGCTTGCGAGACGCATGCGGTGTCTCCGCGTTTCGTGTCTATCCACGCTCGGGCTCCTGGTCGCGGCCGGCTGCGGGGGCAAGAGCGTCAGCGATCTGGCGTCCTCCGTGAAAGATGCAGCGACGGAGGGCGTCCAGTCGGTGAAGGATACCGCTCAGCAGGTGTCCCAAGACATGACCGGCGCGGCTCAGAACGTGACGGACAAGGCGAGCCAGGCCCTGGAGATGGCGGGCACCATGAAGCTGGCCATCGACCGACCGCTGGACATCTCAGCCTGTTACGCCAGCTTCTCACGCGTCGCGGCAGCGGACGCGGCGGTCTTACAGCTGCAAAGCTATCGGGATGCTCGGGGGGAATCCTACCCAGCGGTGTTTGTTTACGCCTCGTGCACGGCCGGTACGCCGGAGGAACTGGCGGGGCGGACCCTGGACGCTCAGATGTTCGTTCAACTGGAACCGGACGGCCCGCTCTGGGCCGCGACGACTCAGCCGGTGCCGTTGAAAGTCACGGCGGTCGACGGCAAGCTCCTCCGCGCGGAACTCGTGGGGGGCAGCCTGACACACAGCGTCACGGGCGCCTCGCAGCCCGTGACGGGTACCTTCGAGGGCGTGCTGCCGTAGCTCGCCGATTGAGCGGCGTTCGGCGTCGGTCGGGGATTGTCAACCACATCGTTTTCCGGGTGGAGTTAACCCATGTCAGGTCAGTTGCTACGGTCCTGCGCCGTCGGCTCGGCACTCGCCGCGGTCCTCCTGGTCTCGGGCCGGTGCCCTTGGGCGTCTGCGGCCAATCCCAATTCCCGCGCCCCGCTGCTGCCGTTGGAGATCCACAACCTGACCAACGCGCAGCCGACATTCAATACCGCAAACACCTTGTTCACGTCGCTCTTGAATGATCTTCAGGCCATTGCGAAAAACCCGGCGCGGGTGTCGCCGAAAAAGGTCAGCGAGTTACATATCCAACTGAGACAACTCCGCCGGGCCGCGTTGGATTTGCAGATCCTCGGCGAGACGGCCGGCGTCGACTTCAGTCTGCGCGCCGCTGGCTTGGCACAAATGCTGTCCACCATCGCGACCGCCGTCGGCGGTACGCCGGCCGGGCAAGCTTACACCAGCCAGGCCAGGCAGGTTCTGGCCAGCCCCAAGGCGACGCAGGCACGGCGGGGCATGGCCCAGAAAGTGCAGGCCCTGCTGGAGCAGAAGAAACTGGAAGAGGCCTTCAACGAGGTGAACGCCGCGGTCGATCAGGTGAGTTCCTTAACACTGTTCCTGGAGCCGCGCGAGGTGGAGATCTACATGGCGGAACTGGCCACTGTCGAGGGCCACGCCCGGATCAGCAGGAACGCCGCGCTCCGCCAGCAAGTGCGGACGGCTTTGGACCAGCTGATCACGTCGCAGCTGCCCGCGACCCAACCGTTGTTGCAGCGGATCGCTGCGGCCGCCGCCGCCCTTCAGACCGCGCCTGCGGTGGCCGTCGGCGAGCAGAACTTGTCGGGCCCCGACTGCCTGAAACACTTTGCCGATGCCTGGCAGCAACTGCACCTGTCGGCCCTCCGGTGCCGCGCGATGGATTGGGCGCGAATGACCGGCACTGCCGAGGACAACCCGCTGCCGCCCATCCCACCCGAGGGAGCGCGATTGGCGGACAGCCTCATGACGCAGTTCTACGAGGATCTGGCGAAGTCCCTTGCCTCGCTGATCGAGGCCGATGCCCGGCGCGCCACGCCGGCCGAAGTGCCTTCGTTGTATGCGGAGTACCTCAAGGTTCTGGCTCCCCTGCTTGCCCACACGGCCGACGACAAGCTGCAGCAGGTTTGCCAACCGGCGTTGGACAAGCTGGCCGACAAGTCCGCCCCTTTTGCCGAGCAGGTCAAGGCCTACCGGTCCGCGACGCACGAACTGCTGCGGTGGCGTGAACGCCTCGCCAAGTCCGCCGCGGCGGCGGACAAGTCCCCGTCCAGTGAGCAGGCCGTGTTGAAGGCGTTCCGGCCGGATGGGCCGTTCCGCGGACTGTTTCTCCCCACGGACAGTTCCCCGGACCGGGCGGTGTTGCTCGACTCCTGCCCGCAACTGCTGCCCGTCGCCAGTCAGCGTGTCCTGGAGCAAGCGACGCAGGTCCGCGAGATCGTTGGACTGGCAGGCGGCAAACTGGCGGTCGCCCGGTACCGGAGTCGCCACTACGTCACGCTGCCCCTGCCCGATACCGCTGCCGAACGGTCGCGGCTCGAACAGGATCTGCTGGTCACAACTCAGCAGCCCGCCTTGACCTTGGAGGCCGCCGTCGCGCTGGATTCCGCCCGGCGAGGCAATTATGTCGCGGCCGGCGGAGTGATCCAAGGCCTGCACCTGGAGGGCCTCATCCCCAGGTTTGCGGCTTTGCGCCCGGAGGCCCAGCAACTGGCCGCGCTCGGGCCCCTTCCTGCCGAGGTCTTGCCGGACGGCTTCATTCGGCATGTCCTGGTGCGACTGGAGTTGGCACCGACCTGGGTCCAGCACAGGTACTTTTTCCAACGGATTCCCAGCCCGCCCCCTGCGGCTTCCCCGTAGATCGACGTGCGAGGAGATGGCGTCTCGCTGGACGCGTGGGACGCGGTATAATCCGATGCACGGTGGGCCTGTCGCGCGGTCGCCTGTCGTCCACACGTGGGAGAAGGAACCGATGAGAACTTGCACGGCCGGGATGTACGTCTTCAGCCTTCTGCTCGGTGTCACGCCTGGCGCGGCAGGCGAGTTCGCTTTTCGCCACCATTTCGTCGATCGTCAACTGCCCGGCTCCTCGTGGGGGCAGACGGCCGTCGCCGATCTGGACCGCGACGGCCGGTTGGATTTCATCACCGGCCGCAGTCGCGGCGAGGTCGTTTGGTATCGTCTGGAGACTCCCGATCGCTGGGTGCGGCATCGATTGGGCGAGCAATCGCCTTCGGATGTCGGCGGCGCGGTTCTGGACGTGGACGGTGACGGCTGGCTGGACTTCGTCGCGGGTGGTGCGTGGTATCGCAATTCGGGCCGGCCGCGGACCGAGTTGTTCGAGCGGATCGCGTTCGATGGCGCGTTGGCTTCCGTGCATGACGTCGTCCTGGCCGACTTGGACGGCGACGGGCGGAGCGACGTGCTGACGATGTCCGACAAGAACAATCTGCGCTGGTACCGCATCGGGCAGGATCCCCGCCAGCCCTGGCAACGGGTTGACATCGACCCGTCGGTCCATGCCGGGATCGGCGTCGGCGACTTGGACGGCGACGGCGATCTCGACGTCATCCGCTCGAATCGCTGGTTGGAGAACGCCGACGGCAAGGGGCGGGAATGGACCGTCCACGAGAATATCCCCTTCGGCAATCCCCACCAGCCGTTTCCTCTAGCCACGCACTGCGCGGTGTTGGACATCGATCGCGACGGCGACAACGATCTGGTGATGACCGAGAACGAAATCAAGGCCGGTCGGATCGCCTGGCTGGAGAATGTCGACGGACGGGGCGGGGCCTGGCGGGTCCACGAACTGGCCGCCGGAGACACGGCGGTCCGCGGCGCGTATCACTCGCTGGTCGTCGCCGACTTTGACCGCGACGGCGATCCGGACGTGTTCACCTGCGAAATGGAGGGCATCCCCGGCGAGCGGGCTCCGCGCTGGTTCCTGTGGGAAAACGAAGACGGCCAAGGCCAGCAATTCACCGAGCGAGTGATCCTGGACGCCAACCTGGGCGGCCACGCTGCCGTCGCCGCCGATTTCGACGGCGATGGTGACCTGGACCTGGTCAGCAAGCTCTGGCGTCCGCGCCAGGACAACGCCAACGGCGGGAACAACCACGTCGATTTCTTGGAGAACACCGCGCGGGGGGCCCCGTAACGCGGCTCGCAAACGCTCGGCGCTGACCGTAGACCGACAAAGGGGTCAGGACTCGTTTCGCGAATCGATTCCCGAAGCGACTCCTGACCCCTCGGTCGGTCCGCCGGATGCAGAGCCGGGGGAAGGACCGCGTCTTTGCCTGAAGTGGACGAACGCCCTGATGCGAAGTGCCAGCCAGGAAGCCAGGCACACGCCCAATGTCGGCACCGGTCCAAGCCAGATCAAGCTCAGGATCAGCAAGGTCACTCCGATGGTCAACTGGGCGACGGTGTCCAGGCAAGCGAAGCACCACCGGACGGTTTCGCCTGAGGCGTCGCGACCGGGGGGTGCCGCGGCCGGCGAACCGGCTGGGCTCACGGCTGCACCATCCCGAAGCGACACGTCCAACGAAACCAGTTCGCTTGCTCTCGATTTCGCGCGCCGTCGCGCAAAGGCCCCGACCGCTCCTAGCACCACGAGATGCGGGATGGGCGTGAGTTTCCGGATGGCAAGCCGCCATCCGGAAAAAACGATCTGTCCCTGTCTGATCACGACCGCGACGTCGTCCACTGCCGGAGATCCGTCTTGTGTCTTCCGTTGACTACCAAATGGAAGCACCTTTTCACGCTGTTTGACGTCGATCACCTGGGCCAATGAGATCGGCAGACCGATGGCCACGCCGACCAGGGCGACGACGCACATCAGGTCGGCCAAGGAAAACCGAAGGCCGGAGTTCGGGCGCGCTGGAGACACCGATAGCCCTCCTCAGGCGGCAGCATTCCTTTGCAAGACGCCATGAAATGCGCCGAATGGAAAAGGTGCTTTCAGTATACGGTTTGCCAGAAGACGATGCTCCGCCGCCACCAGGATTATGATCCAACCCAACGCCGGTAGCAAGTTGCCACGGCCGCGATGCGGCTGCGATGCGGCACTTGTTGCCATCCGATCCCTCGTCTAACATGCGGAGTGATCGATGGCGGAAGAGGGATTTCTTCGCGAATTGAAAGGCGACTGCATGCTCTCCGTATTCTGTTCTCCCCCGCGTTACACCCAAGGCAAGAACGCCACCGCCGTGCTGGGTGCGGAAATGGCTGGGTTGGGCTTGACCGGCCCTGCGCTGGTCGTCGGCGGCCACTCGCCGATCCAACTGCTGGCGGATACGTGGCAGCGCACGTTTGCCGAAGCCGGGATCGCTTATGCCGTCCATCCGTTCGGCGGCGAATGCTCGCTGGCCGAGATCGAGCGGATCAAGCAGGCGGCGCGGGAGAACCGGTCGCAGGTCATCGTGGGCGCCGGGGGCGGGAAAGTCCTGGACGCCGCGCGGGCCGCTGCGGCGGACTTGAGCCTGCCCGTTGTGAACTGCCCCACGGTGGCTTCCAGCGATGCGCCCTGCAGCGCGCTGTCGGTGATCTATTCGGAGGCCGGCGTGGTCGAGGTCCTGCGGCCGTACCGCAAGAACCCCGACCTGGTGCTCGTCGATACCCAGATCATCGCGCTCAGTCCGCCGCGGCTGTTGGTCGCGGGCATGGGCGATGCCCTGGCGACGTGGTTCGAAGCCGTGACGTGCGTGCAGGCCGGCGTCAAGAACATGCGCGGGGGACTGTCCACGCAGAGCGCGTTGGCGCTGGCCAAGCTCTGCTATCGGACCCTGCTGGCGGACGGCCTCGACGCTCTGCACGCGGTCCGAGCGCACGTGGTGACCCCGGCGTTGGAACGGATCGTGGAAGCGAACACCTTGTTGTCGGGGATCGGGTTCGAATCGTCCGGCTTGGCCGCCGCCCATGCCATTCACAACGGCTTGACCACGGCCGCCGCCACGCATGCGTACCTGCATGGGGAAAAGGTGGCGTTCGGCTTGCTGGCCCAGCTCGTGCTGGAAGGGAAGCCGCGGGCCGTGCTGAATCGCGTCTTGGGATTCGCCGGCGAGGTCGGCCTGCCGATCACC
>Ga0172371_10011496_pt1 | contig 11792 bp, 3 predicted proteins | sample Lak12m_FD_114543 | JGI IMG/M metagenome (GOLD analysis project Ga0172371, IMG submission 114543) | Freshwater microbial communities from Kabuno Bay, South-Kivu, Congo - kab_022012_12m | ecosystem: Environmental > Aquatic > Freshwater > Lake | place: Democratic Republic of the Congo: South-Kivu...
GCAATGGTACGGGCGATTTGCGCGTGAGCGCGAACGTCGACGCGGGCACGGCCGGCGCGATCCGCCTGGCGGGCACCAACGCCAACGACGGCTTGACGCTGGACAGCAGCTCAACGATCGTCACGGCCGGCGGCAAGATCAGCCTGGTGTATGACAACATGGCGATCGCCTCGACCGCCATGCCGGCGATCTCGGCGCAGGGCGCCAACGCCGTCGAACTGCACACGATCCATGCCGGCACGAGGATCGACCTGGGCAGCACGGACGCCAACGCCGACGACAACGTGCTGAGGTTGAGTGACGCCGAGTTGGATCGGATCAGGGCGGCGGGGCTGGAGATCCAGACGGCCAGTTCCGCGGCGGATGCGATCGGTGTGAGCGCCGCGATCTCGCTGGCCCACGCGAGTGTGCCGGCGTTGCACCTGAAGGCGACCGAGGGGGGCATCCGGGACGCCAGCGGACAGACGGCGGTCGTGACGGCGACCTCCCTGGCGCTGAGTGCGGGCACGGAGGGAATCGGTACCGCCGCCGCGCCGCTGCTGGTCGACACGGGCAACGATACCCTGGCGGCGATCGCTACGGACGGCGACATCTACATCACGGAAAGTGACTCGCAGACGGTGGGCTCGGTGACCGTCGACGGCGAAACCGTCACCGGCATCACGACCGTGGACGGCGGGGGCGGGGGCGGGCGGATCGAGTTGACCCTGACCAACGGCTCGCTGACCGTCGACGAGATCATCCAGGCGGCCGGCGCGGGCCAGGATGTCGAGATTGACGTCAACGGAGCGGGAGCCGACGACGACGTGACGCTGAACGCGAATGTCCAGGTGCCCGATCAAGTGGAGATCCGAGCCTCGCGCGACATCTTGCAGGCCGCGGCTGACCGGTACGTGACGGCAAGCGGCGTGGTGTTGATCGCGGGCGCAAGGATCGGCACGGCGGCCGCCGCCCCGCTGGACCTGCAGGCGTCGACGGTGGCCGCAACCGCCGGCACCGATCTGTTCCTGAACCAGGACGCCGCGGGCCCGGGCCTCACGATCGGCCAGCTGACCAGTGGCATTACCGGCGGGGCGGTGACGGGCGTGTCGACCACGAACGGCCGGGTGGATGTGCGAACGGAAGCTGACCCGCTGACCGTATCGTCCCCGGTCAGCGCCGGCACGGCAGGCGATGTCATTTTGCGAGCCGGGGGCGGCGCGAGCGACGTGGTGTTGAGCGCCGACGTGGGGGCTGCCGACGACGTGCACATCCAGGCCGGCCAGGCGATCACCCTCACGGCCGGCACGGTCAGCGGCGACGAGGTGTTTTTGGACGCGACTGGGGGTGTCGGCGCCAGCGGGGCCGCGGTCGCCACCGCGGCAAATCAGTTGGGCGTCCGGGCCGGCGGAGCAGTCTATGTGAGTGAAGTGGACACCGTGACCGTGGGAACCGTCAACGACATGATCGCAGGCGTCACCTTCGCTGGCATCGTCACCAGCCACGACGACGTCACGCTGCAGACCGGCGGCACGCTGACCATCGGGGAAGGCGGCGGCGAGGACATTGACGTCGGCAATGCGACAGTCACCTTGGACACGGCCGCCGGCGGGGTGCTCGAACTGGCCGGTTCGATCGTCAGCGGCAGCGCCCTCCGGTTGCTGGGCGCCGGGGCGTTCGCGCTCACGCAAGCCAATGCCGTGGGCACGCTGGCAGCTCAAGTCCTCGGCTCAGTCAACTACACGGACGCCGATCTACTGACGGTAGGCGACGTCTCCGGCACCGAGGGGATCGCCACGGGCAGCGGCAGTGTGGACGGCGGCGACGTGGTGGTCAATGCCGGGGGATTGCTGACCGTAGCGCGGGCGATCGATACCAGTTCGGGCACGGGCGGCGAGTTGTGGGTGACCAGCGGCGTGACGCTCGACGCCGACATTACGCTCGGCGCCGGCGACGTACGTTTGAACGGCGGCGGAGCCGCCTGTCAGATCCTCGTCAACGCGTCCCAGAATCTGGCCGGCAACGCATACTTCCGCGCCGCCTGTGACGTGGTCGTCAACGCCGCTGTCGCCACCACGGCGAGTGGGAACGTCGAATTGAGCGGCGACCACGAGGGGAACGGCAGCGGGGGTGTGTTGGTCACGGTGCTCGGCAGCCTGGATGTCGCGGGCAACCTGGCGGCGACCGGTTCGGCGCTGACGGCGGTTAACGGCGGCGGGTACACGGGGAACAGCGTGGGCGTGGCTGACGGCGGTTCCACTCCCGATGTCCGGGGCGCCGGCACGATCCTGATCGGCGACGGAACCGCTGCTCCGGCCGGCGCCGACACGGTCGTTGACGGTCAGGTGCAAGGGACCGGCGCCGGCCAAGCCATCACCGTGACCGGCGCGCAGGATGTGCGTTTCGGCGTTGCCGCAGGCGTGACCGGCGTGAGCGGCACGGTCACCGTGACGGCCGACACCGGCGCGGGCAACGACGGAGTCATCTTCATGGCCGATGGAGCCGTGATCGACGCCGGCAGCGGGCGGATCGACCTGGATGCGGCGGGGAGTATTACCCTGGGAGGGCTCCTGACCGCGAGCGTGTCGGCAACGGCCGTGACGATCGACACCGGCGCCGCCGTGGTGGATGGCGGCGACACCGACGTCGATATTGTCGCCGCCGACGGCACGGCGGTCATCCACGCGGCCGCCGGGATCGGCGACGGGAACGCATTGGAAACGAACCTCGACACGCTGAGCGCGAGCAACACCGGACTCGGCAACATCGAGATCACCGAAGTCGCCGCGGGCGGCGGCCTGGGGGTCCAAGGCGCGGTCCACGGCGTCGCCGACGGGGACATCGCGCTGACGACGACCGACGGTACGCTGACCGTACTGAGCGGAGGCAGCAGCGTTTCGACCCTGGGCGGCGGTAACGTCACGCTGACGGCCAACGGCAACGGCCAGGATGTGATCCTGAACGCCTCGGTCTCGGCCCAAGCCGGCACGGTCAGCGTACGTGCCGCGGGCGGCAACGGCAGCCACGTCCAGGTCAATGGGGCCGTGTCCACGGTCGGCGGTCCGATCTTCGTGCGGGCCGACCAGGACATCACGGGCAATGACGCCGGAACGATTTCGTCGGGCGCCGGCGGCGGCGACATTACGATCCACGCCGATTACGACCCGGCGAGCGTCCCCGACGACGTGGGCACGATCCACTTGTCCGGCGATGTCACCGGCGGCACGGGCAATCTGATCTTCAGTCTGACGGCGTGCGACGGGTGGCTGGGAGCCACGGCGGGGGCCGCCAGCGGCAACATCCGGTCCGGCGGCGACCTGACCAAGGACGGTTCCGGCACGTTGCGGTTGAACGGCAATGCGAACACCTACTCGGGAACCACGACGATCAACAGCGGGTACTTGCTGGTCAACGGCACGCTGACGCAGAGCGTCATGACGGTGTACGGCAGCAACCAGGGTACGTTGGGGGGCACGGGGAGGATCGACGTCGCCAGCCTGACGGTCGACGCCAGCGGCCGAGTGGACCCGGGTGAGGTGGTCGACTGCCTGCCGCAGCCGGGCCTGTTGACGGTCGACGGCAACGTGACGTTCGAGCCCGCTTCAACGTTCAACATCCAGCTGAACGGCATTGTCCCGGGGACCAGTTACGACCAGTTGCGAGTCGATGGCACCGTGGACTTGTCGGGAACCGTCGACGGCGCTGACGGCTCGTTCCTGACCGGCACGTCCAGCGGCCTGCCGGTCGGGGCCGAGTTGCGGATCATCGACAACGATGACACGGACGCGATCAACACGCGGTTCGACGGGCTGAAGGAAGGCGATTTCGTGACCATCTTTGTGCCCGTGATGAACATCTCGTACCGAGCGGGCACGGGCAACGACGTGGTCCTGTCCACCCCGGGCCGCTACGACTTCAACGGATATGGCGGCCACACCGCGCCGACCTGGAGTCCCGTCTCGCCGTTCCAGACGTATCCGGAGCACGCCGCCGGCTGGGTTGGGGCGTTGCCTTGGTACTTTGAACGTTACCGCCCCGACTCGGCGGACTGGGACCGATTGCGGTACGACGGCCAGTGCACCAATGGGTCAAGCGACCCGCTGTATTTTCGAGTCAGCGCGGTGGCTGGCAAGACCTACGAAGTCATGATCCTGACGGGCGATGCGTACTGGAACCACGACAAGGAGCAGTTCACCGTCACGGGGTCCGGGGCCGGCGGCACGACCGCCACGCAGACGGTCGACGTCTGGGGCGCGGGCGCACCTGACGGGACCGGAGTGAAAGTCACCTGGGGCGGCGGCACCGCGAACCCGGGACCGGGCTATTACCGCTGGGTCCGCTTGACCGTGACCGTCGGCGGCAACGCGGACGAGATCGGTACGCTCACGCTGGCGATGGACGACCTGGGAGGCGGCGACAGCGCCACCGTGATTCTGGCCATGGACGTGCGGCCGGTCGCCGCCGTCGGCCGACTGACCGTCGTCCGGGACGCGCCGCAGGGCGTCCCCAGCGGGACGCCGCCCAAGCTCAGTGTGCTGCCGGCCGACGGCACGACCCGGGACAAGTACACGGGTACGGGCGCTCCGCCCTATGCCGTCCTGACCGTCACCGCCTCGGCCGGTTCGCCGGCGCAATACGCCAACGTGACTCCCGACGCGGTTCCGGCCGCCGCTCCCGGCGCGCCGGTCATTCTGGACGCCTCGAACACGTTCGTGGCCACGTTCGGCGGGCAGATCCAGGCCGACGGGTTGGGGAACTTCGAGTTTTGGGTCGAGCGTCCGGCGACGCTGACTAACACCAGCGACACGCCGCCGGCCACCGTCGAGGACTGGACGATTATCGTCGAGGAGTCGACGGGGCTGTCCCGGGGAACGCTGATCCAGCCGTACGAGGCGCCGGACGGCGAGGAGAGCGCGCCCCTGCGGTTCGACTTTGGGGCGAGCGGCAGTCCGGTGCAAAAGTACGGCAGTTCGCTGGAAAAGTCGTTCCTTCCGGTCATCCCGCAGACCCTGTACAGCCCGACCCGCGGCTACGGCTGGTTGAGCCGCGTCGCGGCCTCGGACCGGCGGGACACGACGACCAGTGCCCTGCGGACCGATTTCAACTCAGGCAGCAACGCCACGTTCAAAGTCGACTTGCCCAACGGGACGTACAACCTGCGGATGTATCACTCCAATCCGCTGTACTACGGTCAGGTGCCGTACGCGGCCAAATCCTTTACGGTCAGCGTCCGCGGCGCAACGACGACCACGTACACCGTGCCCGTCGTGGCCCCCGGCACCACGTACCTCATGCCACAGCCCGGCGCGTCGCTGAGCGTGACCGTCGACCGAGGGTACTTGGAGATCTTCTTCGGCGCCGGGTTCATGATCTCCGGTATGGACATCTCGTCGGGCGCGTTGCCGTCTGACTCGCCGCTGGCGGGGACGGGCGAACCGCGCGACGAAGGCGCAGCGGCGATCGGCGTCGAGGCTTTGGCGCCGGTCGTGGCCGACGCCGTCGGACAGTGGACCGACATCGGGCTGACAGCGATGCAAGCCGCGACGCTGGCCAACGTCCGCTTCGCCGTCTCCGACTTGGGCGGCTCGATCCTGGGCTTGGCCAACTCGGCCACGAATACGATCCGGATCGACGACGACGCGGCGATGATCGGATGGTCAGTGGTCAGGGATCAGGGGTCAGGTGTCAGGGATCAGGTCTCAGTGGGCACTGAGGCTCTCACCTCTCAACTGTCACCCTCCGGCGGCGTGGACTTGCTGACGGTGGTGATGCACGAACTGGGGCATCTGCTGGGTTATGAGCACAGCCAAGACGAGCACGACCTGATGGCTCCCGTATTGGAAGCCGGTGTGTCGCGCGGGTTGTCGCTCTTGACGACCTCAGCCCCTAATCTTTCACTTAATCTTTCCCCTAATCTCCTCCGCCTGACCAACTTCGGGTCTTCCGTCGAGTGGCGGGCGGGACGGTTCGAAGCGGAGGACGGCGTGTACGCGGAACTGGAGCGTGCCAGTGGCGAGCAAGCGATCGCGGCCGGTGAACTATCGGCTTCGCTGCTGGAATCGCTCGACGGCAGCCTGCTGGCGGCGCCGATGACCAAGGCCAGCGACGAGACGGGGCAGGCTCGGGTGCCTCGCCGCAGCCGACTGGCACGGTTCGAGCGCGAGTTGGACGCCTGGTTCGCCGAACTGGCCGCGGGGGACGCGGACGGCAATTGCGGGTTCGCGTGAGCCGCGTCGGTCTGGTATCGCGTCGTCGAGCGGCGGCCTTCGCCGCTCGCCGTGGGATTCAAACGTACCGCGCCGCCAGCGCGTGGCTGAGCCCTGACATAGGGGCAATTGTCGGCTCTTATGGTCGCCGGCTCCGTACCGTTTCTGGCGGGCGGTCCGCTGACACAGGTCTGGGGACGCTCGGCACGGTCGGTTTCGCCGCACGGTGGCGACTCACGTAAACGGCCGCGGCCCCCATGGTCGGACTGTCGTACGGGACCTTGGCCAGCACTTGTTCGCTGGGCTCAGGCCGGAAGCGAAGACAATAGGTATCCCGCCCCTCGCAAGCCTCGAGGATCTCCGCTCGCCGGTTCCGGTCTGCCGCACGCATGATTTCGGGAGGCAAGCCCAGGGTGTCGTGCAGGGCGTTGTATTCGTAACCGCCATCGATACGTTCCGGGCTGACGCCCTGAGACTCCAACCACGCGGCGGCGGCCCAGCGGGCTCCGTTCCACCTCCAATAATCGACCGCGCCCGCCCAGGCCACCCAGGCCGAGAGGACGCAAACGGGCAAGACCGCCGTCATCAGCCGTCGCGGGGATGCGTCCGGCCGGAAACAAAGCGGGATCGCCAGCGGACAGAGGAGGATGACGTACCGATCGACCAAGACGTGTCCGATCAGTGCGGAACTGCAGACGGTGCCCGCCAGAGCCAGGCAGAACGTCAGTTCGACGAGGGTCAGAGGCTCGGCTCTCCAATGGCGCAGCGCGCCCCACAGCCGCGCCAGAGTGAACGCCAGAGTCCCCAACAGCAAACAGCCGCTGACGTATCCCACCAGATTCAGAATTCGCACCGCCGGCTTGTCCTCGCCACCGGCCGCCACGCCGATCGGGTCGGCATTGGAGATCTCCAGCGTCGCGGGACCAATCCCCCAGCGTTCGCCGATGTAGAGGTAGTTCCCCAATAACACGCCGCGTTTCTTGGGTGCGTCCAGCAAGAAAACCCCGCCCAGCAGAACGGCTGCGGTCAAAACCGCGGCAACGCCGCGGTAGCCCTGACGTGTGACGCCGGACAAGAGCAGCAGCGGACACAACGCGAGTCCCAGAAAGAGCAAGACGTGAAGCGTCTCGTAAGCGCCGTGAAAGAGCCGCCCCGGCGACAGATCGGCCAACGCCTGCCGGACGTGCTCGCCGGCCAGCGGCAGATAGGTGAGAGAAGACTGGAAGACCAGCCATTTTTCTGCCGCCATCGTGAGCGGAATGACCAGGGCCGTCAGCATCGCCCAGGACCACCGGCGGCGGAATCCCAAGTAGGCCGCCCCGCCCGCCGCAACGAAGATCCCGTTTTGCCGCGTCAGGCAGCCCAACAGTAACATCAACACCGCCAGGACAAGCGTCTGGGGCTTGCCGTCCCGATCCGCCACCAGAATCCCGATCACGGCCGAGAGCGTGAACGATAGATACACCAAGTCCGTCTGAAAACTCCAAGCCAGCGACACCACGATCGGGTTGACCAGGAACAGCAGGCAACCGCACCACGCGAGGCGGCGGGGGAAGCCGAGTGCCCGGAGCAGATACCACAGCAGAACCGCCGGCACGATTCCGTGGACTACCATCATGGTCCGCAACAGCGAGAAGCTGAAGCCGCCCGCAAGCTCGCAGAGCGCCCAGCCGGCCAGGATCTGAGGCAGGGCCAGCGGTCCCGTCAGGCGATGCAGCTGAAATCGCCCCTCGTCGCACAAGGTCCGCACCGGGGCCGCGTAGGCCCAGTCATCGTTGTGGATGGTGGGCTCGTACCACGGGATGCCGACCGCGATGGCACCGTGCAGGGCAGCGTAAATGCACGCCAGCGCGACGATCGGAACCAGACTCCCGCCGCGAGAAAGACAGATCGCCCGGCCGGGACCGCTGCTCTCCCGCGCGGCATCGACCGCCCCGGGTGGTGTCCCTGAGTCGCCACGTTCACCAAGATCAACAGATGTTGCCAAGCGTAAACTCCTTGGAGTCACGGTACGGTGACCAATGCGATGGCAGGGCATCGCCGGCGGGCGACGTCGGATTGCCCGGCGCTACGGCCGAACTCGCGAACCTCGTGCCACACACCGAGAATCGTAACGGGGCAGGGGATCAAGAACGCTTGGTGGCGGCCCCGGCGAAAGCGCAACGGGCTAAGCCAACACGCCCAGTTCCCGTAACCGGAAGAAGCACCGCTGGCAGGCGTCCGCGTCGGCCAAAGCCCCGTGGGCGCCCGCAAAATCCGTCCCGAACAGATGGCGGTGCAGTTCCGTCAGGCTCGGCCACTTGTAGCCATACTTGCCCGGCAGCCGGCAGACGGAGGCCGTCTCCTTCATCGTGCAGACCCGCCGCTTGCGAGGAAACACGTCGGCCAGTTCGGCCCGACACAACTCGGACTGGACCACCTTCTCGTCGAAGTCCAGGTTATGTGCGACCAGCACCTTGGCGGCCCGGACGTCCGCACAGAACTGCTCCAGAACCGGCAGCAGATCCACGCCGTCGCGCAGCGCCCGCTGGGTCGTGATGCCGTGCAATTGCGTCGCCTGGGGCGAGATCTTGAACCCTTCCGGCTTGATCAGGTACTCGTGCGATCGCAGCACCGTCCCGGACGGGGTGCAGCAGAACCAGCCGAGTTGGACCAGACGCGGCCAGTTGTCGACGTCACTGACCGGCGCGGACCAATTCCGCGGCAGGCCGGAGGTTTCGGTATCGAAGACGAGAACCATGTCCATGCGTTTCGCGACGGCGCCTGCCATGTCGCGGCCCTCCCCGTTGGTGATCCTGTCTTTACTCCAGCGCCAGCTCGTAGCACGCCGCCTGTTCGGCGTTGCGGACCAGCAGGTAGCGGCCGTACAGGCTGGGGTTGTTCCAGGTCTTGCCTTCCAAGGCGGCGAACCGGCCCAGTTCGCGGTGGCCGGCGGGCGTGGCTTCGACCAAGGCGACTTCGCCCGATTCGGCTTGCACCAGCAACAGATCCTCGACGCCCAGGATCTGGCCCTGCTCGTACCGGCCTTGTTTCCAGACCCGCCGCCCGCCAGCCAGTTCGACGCACTCCAGGATGCCGTCCGACAGTCCGTAGGCATGCTCGCCATGCACGACCACGTTGGTGAACTTGGTCCGCAGGACGCGGCTGTTCGTCCAGACTTCGCTGACCGCCAGCTCGCCGTCCTCCTCCCGCCGCGAGATCCGCAGCAGCTTGGCGCCGCCGCCGTAGCCCTTGGACAGCAGGACGCGATCGTTCGGCAGGGGGACGGCTTGCGAGACATTGGCGTTGCTGCTGCTGTACCCCGGCCAAGCGTGTTTCCACAGCGTCTGGCCGTTCTCGGGATCGTGACTGCTGACAAATTCCTGGTTGACAATCAGAATCTGCCGCCGTCCGGCCAATGTGGTCAACACGGGCGAACTGTAGCTCGCTTGGCAATCGCCGCCCATCCAAACCATCTGCCCGGTGGTCTTGTCAAAAGCAATCAGCGAGACCCGCGGCGGCGAGCTGCGCCCGCCCAAGGGAACGACCACCCAACGGTCGACGATCAACGGCGAGGCGGCCCGGCCCCAGGCGATTTCGCGGAGGTCTTCCGCGGGCGTCACGCCCAGGCGTGCCAGCAAATCCTCGCTCCAGATCAGCTGGCCCGTTGCTCCGTCCAGGCACCGCAAGACGCCGGTCGCGCCCAGCGCATACACGCGGCCCTGATCGATGGTCGGCGTGGACCGCGGGCCGATGCCGCCCAGCGTCGTCTCGTGCCGCGCGGGGATCGCATGGAACCAGCGCGGCTTGCCGCTCGTCACTTCGTAACACGTCACCAGTTCGTCGGCGCCCCGCTGTTCCAACGTTACCGCAAAGCCGTTGACCGCGGCCAGCGTCGACCAGCCGGCGCCGATCTCGTGCCGCCAGACCAGTCGCGGCGGATGAGCCTGCCAGTCGCGTTTCAGCCGGACGCCGCGCACCCGCGCGTCGCGCTGCGGTCCGAGAAACTGGGGGAAATCCTCGGGAGTGACCGTCTGCAGATCCACCGCCGCGGTGTCCGCCAGCGGCTTGGCCAGCCGCTGGTCGGCGTGGGGCCGCCAGCGGGGAACGAGTCTCGGCACCAGGTTGCCATCCACCTCCTCGATCCGCAGGCAGGCGACCGCCGCCGCTAAGGCCCCCAGCAGAACCAGAGCCAGCGAGCCGCGGAGCGGGCGCGGGTAGCCACTGTAGCGGACGAACCAAACGACGAGCGTCGCCAGGGCGACCAGCGCCAACACGAACGTAGCCACGTTCAGGTTCGCCTGCTCGAGGTTCGCTCCCCAGACCCGCCCGCGCAACAATCCCAGCGCGAGCAGGGCCAAGGCGATGATCGCCGAGCACCAGGGGCCCGGAACGTAACGGCGGACGCGGGCCGGCCGTGCGACTTCGGGAACGGGTGGCGTCGAATCGTGACGGCTGTCGGGCGACGGGGTGTTCATGGTTTCGCTCGCGAGGCACCCGACTCAACGCCCGCGGGCATCGTGTCCGCGATCGTGCCGCCGCAGTTCGCTCGTCCGATTCGGACGCGCCACGCTCGTGATATGCGGTTGGGCAAAGCCGGTCCTGGGGGGCGGTCCGGCGTCCACCGGCGCCGACTCGGCAGCCTGTTTGGCCGCCGCCGCAGTCCGCTCCGCCTTCTCGCGAGCCTTGCGCGAGCCGCGCGGGTGGCAGAACCGGCCCAGGGGACCGGCTAGCAGCGCCGGCAACATGATCAACTCGGCGACCATGCCGGCCAGCAGGATGGTCAGCATCAGGTACCCAAACCGCTGGGTCGGCGTAAAGGTGCTGAGCGCGAACACGGACAGGCCCAGCCCGCTGATCGCGGCCGCCTGCATGGTGGGCAGCGCGCAACGCCGGTAGGCGGCCAAGATCGCCTTGTGGCGGTCGCGCAGCTGTTCATAGTCGTCGCGATACCAGGTCAGGAAGTGGATCGTATCGTCAACCGCCACGCCCAGCGCGATGCTGGCGGTCATCATCGAGCCGACGTCCACGTCGATCCCCAGCAGCCCCATGCCTCCGAAGATCACCACCACGGGCAGCACGTTGGGCAGCATCACGACGATCCCGGCGATGAAATTCCGCGCCAGGAACATCATCAAGGGCGTGATCGTGATGAACGACCAGAACGTGCTCTGGATCAGGCTGTCCAGCAGCGAACGTTGTGCCTTGTAGACCAAGGGCACGACCCCCGTGTAGACCACGTGAATCGGCTCGCTGCGTTGGACGGCGGTCTCCGCCTGCGGCGAAGCCGGGTCGAACCCGTGCTGGCGGGCGTCGATAAAGACCTTGGCGTGCTGCTTGATGAACTCGACGTCATACGCCGAATTGTCGCTGACCAGCACGACACAGTCGAACTTCTCGCCCAGCAACTTGGCCCAGCCGTCAGACGTATAGTAGCCGGAGTCCGTGGGGACCTTGTCCGGATTGTGCCAGCAGCCGGCCTTGGCATACACGCCGGCGCAGGTCATCAGGTCTTTCAATGTTTGCGAAAACAACTGGGTCTGATCCACCGTCTCCGCACCCTGGTACTTGCGGTCCAGGTTCGCGGCCAGTTCGTCGGCGGTGAGTTGGTTGGCGGATGGCGCAGGA
>Ga0172371_10011498_pt1 | contig 11791 bp, 8 predicted proteins | sample Lak12m_FD_114543 | JGI IMG/M metagenome (GOLD analysis project Ga0172371, IMG submission 114543) | Freshwater microbial communities from Kabuno Bay, South-Kivu, Congo - kab_022012_12m | ecosystem: Environmental > Aquatic > Freshwater > Lake | place: Democratic Republic of the Congo: South-Kivu...
GGGACGCAACCATAGTCGGCAAAAAGAATTCCGGCACAAAGACAGTCAATCGCCACAGCATGATCCTTCAGGCAGACCGTGGAATGGGGAGGACAATTCATGTGATCTAAGTCATATCAGGCCGCGTCGGCTTTTTCCAGCCCCGCGTTGGGTGCCACTGGCGGCTCGTCCGCCAGTGACGCTCGAACACGGGCACACAAGCTGCCCGTGGCACCCTCCACGTGGCTCGGTCTCTCTGAGACCGAGGTCGAGCGTCACGGAGTGACGCGACCACGGGGGATTAGAAGCCGCTCGATCACGGAGACGATCTCTTTCGCCACCTCAGCCTTGACCCCCGAGAGGGCGGCGACCATGGTGCCGGAGGGGTCGATGATTTCGGCCTCGGTGGTGGGGCCGTGGATGGAGCCGGGGCCGTTGAGCACGATCAGGTCGCATTTCTTGCGTTCGAGCTTCTGAAGGGCCCGCATGCGCTTGTCTTCAGTCTCCAGCGCGAAGGCGACCATCCAGCGAGGGCCCTTCGACTTGGCCAGGGTGGCGACGACGTCGGGGGTCTCGATCAATTCCAGGCGGAGCGGCCCGCCGGTCTTGCGCAACTTGTGTCTGGCAACCTGCACGGGCCGATAGTCGCAGGGGGCTGCCGCCGCGATCAGTCCGTCGCAATCGTGGAACACCCGCCGGCAGGCTTCGAGCATTTCTTCGGTCGACACCACAAAGACGACTTCGGCCCGGGCAGGATACTCCACGTCGACCGGCCCGCTGACGACCACCACCTCGTGCCCGGCCGCTATCGCCGCGGCTGCCAACGCGCTGCCCATTCGGCCGCTCGAAGCGTTGGTCAGGTAGCGGACCGGATCGAGGTACTGCCGCGTGGGGCCGGAGGTAATGAGGATTCGCGCCATGCTCGCCACGCGGGACAAGACCCGCGGCTAAACACCTGCTACCCCACTTCTTCCAGTGCCGCTGCGATCGCCTGGAAGATCTTCTCCTGCGAGGCCATGCGTCCCGGCCCGACCATGCCGCAGCTCAGGTAGCCCTCCTCCGGGTCGACGAAGGTGAATCCATCGGCCCGCAGTTGCGCCACGTTGCGTTGGACCGCCGGTTTGCCCCACATGAGGGCATTCATGGCGGGGGCGAGGATCATCGGGCCGGAGAACGACAAGAGCACCGTGCTCAGCAGGTCGTCGGCCAGCCCCAAGGCAGCCTTGGCCAGCAAGTTGGCCGTGGCCGGGGCAACGCAGAGGACCTCGGCGTCCGCGGCCAATTCGATGTGCGGATGGGCCCCGAGGCCGAAGGTGTCGGTCCTCACCGGCCGGCCGGTGAGGGCCTCGAACGTTTTCGGGCCGACGAGCTTGGTGGCCGATTCGGTCATCACGACCGAGACGCCCGCCCCGGCCTGGACCAACTGGCTCACCACGCCCGCGGTCTTGTAGGCGGCGATCCCGCCCGTCACGCCGATCAGCACCTCTCGGCCGTTCATAGGTTCGCCAGATCGAGTTCCGGGGGGCCGCCCCGGCCCGGCTCCGCCCCGACCACGCGGACGTTCGACTCGTTGTCCAGGTAGATCTTGTCCTGGAGGATCTCCTGGATGACGACCTTCATCTTGTCCTGGCTGTCCCCGTGGACCAGCGGAGTGGCGCCCTTGTTGAGGGCCACCAGGCGCTTTTGGATGAGGGTCGAGAGCTTGAATCGCCCGCCGACTTTCCTCACGATTTCCTCTTCCCGGAATTCGTCATACATAGGGGGTCTCTCCACATCGAACAAGAATGTCGCAAATCTCACGCACGGCCCGGTCGAGGTCGTCGTTGACCACCTGGTAGCGGTACCAGTCGGCCAGGGCGAGTTCATTTCTGGCCTGCTCGAGGCGCCGCTGGAGCGTCTCCTCATCCTCGGTGCCCCGGCCTCGAAGCCGCTTCTGGAGTTCTTCGAGCGAGCTCGGCCGGAGGAAGATGGTGGTCGCGTCGGGATACCGGTCGACCACGGAGAACGCCCCGTGGACGTCTATCCCCAAGACTACCCATTTGCCTGACTGAAGACCAGATGTTACCTCGCTATTCAGAGTACCGTACCACCAACCGGAACTATACACCTCGTAACACTCAAGGAAATCCCCCCCGCCGCGGCGACGGTGAAACTCCTCTTCGCTGAGGAAGTGGTAGTCCCCGCCATCGACCTCGTTGGGCCGGGGTGGACGGGTCGTGGCCGACACGCTCGCCCGAAGCGGCAGGCGGCACGTGGCCAGGAGCCTCCGCAGCACGGTCGTCTTCCCCACGCCCGATGGCCCCGACATGACCACAAGTTTCCCGCGCGCGGCCTGGGGCATCGCTATTCGACGTTCTGGATCATCTCGCGGATCCGCTCGATGGCGGTCTTAATCTCGATGACGTGCCGGGCGATCTCCACATCGTTGGCCTTGGAGCCGATCGTGTTGGCCTCGCGGAGCATTTCCTGGGTGAGGAAATCGAGCTTCCTGCCGGAGCTTTCTTGAGAGTCCAAGAGATTGTTGAACTGCTCCAGGTGGCTCCGCAGACGGACGATCTCCTCAGAAACGTCGCACCGGTCGGCAAACAGGCTCACCTCGCGGATCAAGTCGGCCGGATCGAGCGTGAGTTGGTACTCGGCCATGGCCCTTTGGACCCGCTCCGCGAGCCGGGTCCGATAGGTCTCCACGACCAACGGGGCCCGCCGTTCCACTTCGGCGAGGCTCGCCGCCGCCGTGCCGCCGTTGGCCCGCAAGTCCGTGCCCATGGCCCGGCCTTCTTCCGATCGCATCCGCTCCATGCGATCGATGGCCGCTTCGAGGGTCTCGCCGATGAGCGGCCAAAGGTGGGCGATGTCGTGCGCGGCGACCACGTTCTCCTCGATCACGCCGGGCAGCAGCAGCAGACTCTCCAAGGGCACGTGCCGGTCGGGCTGCCACTCCTTGCGAACCGCCTCGATCTGCCGGCGGTAGCTCTGGAGCACGTCGAGGTTGAGCCGGTATTCGTCGCCCGAATGGAGCCGATCGACGCGGAGCGACACCTGCACAGTGCCTCGGCGGATCCGCTTGCGCACGACGGCTTCGATCTGCGGCTCCAAGGCCGCGTAGCCCTCGGAGGTGCGGATAGCGAGTTTCAAGTAGCGGCTGTTGATCGTCCGCACTTCCACCGACACGGCCAGCCCGTCCTGCTGGCTGTGCGATTCGCCAAAGCCGGTCATGCTAAGAAGCAACTGCGCAGCCCTCCGGTTTTGGCAAGACTGTAGGGAACGCCCTCCGTGGCGTTCCGGTGAAGGGGCGATACCGCGGAACGCCACGGAGGGCGTTCCCTACAGGCAATCCTGTCAGAATTCCACAAGGTCGTTCAGTTCTTCGGAGTACCCTCCGAGCTGCCGGGGCTCGCTGGCGCGCCCCCGCCTCCGGGACTGGTCCCGCCGGGCGATTCCGTGCCCGATCCCGGCAATGCACCCTGCCCCGATTCGTCGGTCGTCTGCGACTGCTGTTCTTCCGAGGCGCCCGGGCCGAGATCCACACGCTCCCCGGAATGACTCAGCACCTTGATGCTCAAAATGCACAACACGATCCAGACCGCGGCCACGACGATGGTAATCCGCGTGAACAGGTCGCCGGCCTTGGTGCCGAACGCGCTCTGGCCGCCCATCCCGCCAAAGGCCCCAGCCAACCCGCCGCCTTTTCCCCGCTGAATGAGCACCAGCACGATCAAAAAGATCGCCAGAAAAAACAGAACGAACATCAGCAGGTATTCAAAGAATCCCATTGTCGAGCTTTCTCCCTCGGCAGCCGCAGACTTCCGAAGTCTTCGAGACTTCGGAAGTCTCGCGACACGTTCTAAGCCAGTGCACCGGCCACGATGCCCATGAACTCATCGGCCTTCAGGCTTGCCCCCCCCACAAGGGCACCGTCGATGTCGGGCTGGGAGAGCAAGTCGCGGGCATTGCTCGCCTTCACGCTCCCCCCGTATTGGAGGCAAACGGTCTGGGCAATCTCGCTATTGTAGCGGGTCGTGAGGATCTTGCGAAGGGCGAGATGGACCTCCTCGGCCTGCTGCGGGCTGGCAGTCTTCCCCGTGCCGATTGCCCAGACCGGCTCGTAGGCTATCACGGTGCGACGCATCTGGTCGGCATCCACTCCTGAGAGCGACCCGCGGACCTGCCGTTCGATCACGTCCAGGGTCTTCCCTGCTTCCCGTTCCTGTAAGGTCTCCCCCACACAGACGATGGGAATCAGTCCACCCCTGAGGACCGCATGGACCTTCTCGTTGACGCTCTCGTCGCTCTCCCCGAGGATATGACGCCGCTCGCTGTGGCCGAGGATCGCATAGCGGCAGCCGAGGTCCTGGAGCATGGCAACGCTGATTTCTCCGGTGAAGGCCCCGTTGGGCTTGGGATAGACGTTTTGCACGCCCCAGGCGACCTTGGACCCGGCAACGGCCCGGGCGACGGCATCGACATAGACGCTGGGAGGGAAAACGGCCAAATCCACTCCGTCCACGTTCTCCGCGGCCTTGGCCACCTGCCCAGCCAGGGCGACGGCCGTGGCCCGATCGAGGTTCATCTTCCAGTTGCCTGCAATGAACTTGCGTCGCATGAATTCCACTCCCTGCTACAGATCGACTCGAAGGCCCCGCCCCGGCGTGCCCGCGCGGGAAACCCTCGATGATCCCGCAAAACGGCCTCCATGACAAGGGGGGGCTGGGTTCGCGGAAAGAGGGGACTGGCTCCGTGGCGTAACCCGTTGTCGCATAAACAGAAACGTGACCGCCACGGCGCCTGTCCCCCTTTGGGACCGCCAAGATAGCGATGGAGGACGATCTGCCGAGGAATTCTGTTAGAGACCTCATGTGGTCCCAGTTATAATGAAATCCATAGCACCCGCCGCCCGGGCGGTCTTCGGGCGATCAGCCAGCGTCGCGGTGTCGCTGGGCTCAGTCTTTATTCGTTTCTCGAGTCTGGGGGAATCCCATCATGAGTACGCGGCACGATCGCATGGGGCATCACGGGTCGAGACGGTTTGCCGGTCGTCGCAGACAGCCGGAGGGGCGGAAGGCCCGGCGGCTGAGGATCGAATCGCTGGAAGAGCGCCAGTTGCTGGCCAACGCCGACGCCACCGGGGGAGTGCTCCGTTACACGGCGGAAGCTGGAGAAAAGAACGAAGTGGTCCTCTCGCCGGGCCATTTCTTCACGATCCAAGATGCCGATGACGTGGCGCAGTTCGGTCTGGGCGGGTGCGTGCCCAGCGATTATCTCGCCGGGATGAGCATCGGCATCAGCGCCAGCACTGGGATCCTCACGTTGGGCCATTTTGCGGTCGACGTAGGCGTTGACTACAGTTTCCCCCTCTTCATCGATACCGCCCTGCCCGATGGCGTGATCTGCCCAACGCCTGCAGGGCTGACCAGCTCCGACAGCTCGTTCGCCGATGCCCTGAAGAACGGGCTCGCCAGTGCGACCAAAGGCTCATCGCCGGCCGTCGCGGGCGCGACGGTCGAGGAGGCCGGCTCGTACTACCTCAAGGTCGGCGCCCCCAGCGGGCCGCTCGACGAGTACCGCCTCTTCCAGGCCGTGGTCGACCCGGCGTTGGCGATCGACGAGATCCCGGGCAACAGCTCGTTCCTGGCCTCCACCCAGATTACGGCGGGGACGCTCGTCAACGGGACCTTCGCCGACGCCAGCGGCGACGACAAGGACAAGGACTTCTACTCCTTCACCGCGGTGGCGGGCGAGGAGCTCGCCGTCATCGTCGACAACAAGTACGACAACGGCCAGACGAGCGACGGCGACGACAAGCTGGCCAACACGAAACTGACCCTCTACGATTCCGACGGCAACGAATTGGCCAGCGCCGTCGGGTTCGACACGGCGACCGCCGTGGCGGGCATCGAAGCGAAGGCGACCGGCACCTACTACGTTTCCATCGAGGACGGCGGCGTCGGCAACGGCGACGATTACCGCTTCGTCGTGATCCGCAGCAGCAGCAGCGTCACCGCCAATTCGGAGAAGGTCCTCGCCTACGAGAACACCACCCAAACAACCGTTTCCGCCAACGGCTCGATCGTGTCGAGCCTGGGGGTCAGCACGGGCGACGCCTTCACCCGCATCACCTCGTCGCCCACCAACATCGAGGTGACGGTGAACCTCACGTTCCCGAGCGACGGGTCCCTGCAACTGAGCCTGGAGAGCCCCAACGGGACGATCATCGACCTGGTTGAAACCGGGGTCGCGTCCGGGGCCAATTTCACCGGCACAACCTTCAGCGACAGCGCGAGCACGAAGGTCGGCGATCTCGGCACGTCGGCCCCCTACACCGGCACCTACGCGCCCGCCCAGGCGTTGAGCTCGCTCGCCGGCGAATCGACCAACGGCACGTGGAAGCTGCACGTGACGAACTCGTCCGGCGTGACCGGCACGCTGGACAACTGGTCCTTGAAGTTCACGCTGAACACCGACGAGACGGCCGAGACGGCCAACCTGCTGGGCGCGACTCAGTACGGCGTCGGCGACTACGGCGCCAGCGGAGACGACGCTGCCCTGGGCTCCTCCGAGGACGTCGACTACTGGAAAGTCACCGGCGCCACCCAACGCTGGCTGATCTTCGCCGTGGCCGACACGACCGATCACGACGGCGACAACATCGACCAGCAAAAAGCCTCGCTCGAGGTCTACGGCAACGACGGCGCTACGCTGCTGCCCGGCGGAACCGGCGTCGACACGGGCCCGGCCCCGTCGGGCGAAAGCTACGACGACTTCCTCGACCAGTTGAGCAACGCCGGAATCGACCTTGATCAGCTCGACAGCAATCCCAACAGCATCATCGTCGACCTCAAGGACGGCAACGACTCCTGCGACGCCAGCAAGGTCGACCTACAGGGCAGCAGCATCACGATCCACGGCGGGGCGGGCAACGACACCATCCTGCTGCCGGGCGGCGACAACGTGACGATCACCGGCGACGCGGGCAACGACACCTTCGTCATCAACCCCGACTACAGCGCCATCGGGTCGATCGACGGCGGAACGGGCACGAACACGATCGTGGTCAACGGCACCAGCGGCAACGACGAGATCACCATCAAGCTCCACGGCTCCTACCTGGAGATTGACGTTAACGACGTCACCAGCCTCTACCAGGTGTCGAACATCCAGAGCCTCTCGATCGACGGCGGGGGCGGCGACGACGTGGTCACCATCGACTCCTCCGGAGGCGCCCTCGGGTTCGCCGACGGCATCGGCGTCACCGTCGAGGGGAGCGCGAGCCAGATCATCTTCACCTCCGGCGCCAAGACCGCCGAGTCGGACGTGATCCAGGTCGGGCCCTACTCCTCCAACGGCATCAGCACGATCACGATCGACGGCGTCACGCAGTCGGTCGAGTTCAACGCGGTCAACCCGGTCCTCGGGACCTTGATCTACGACGACGTCTCCGGTCCGCTGGAAATCGTGGCCACCAGCGCCGCCAACACCGTCACGCTCGACCAGGGCCCGGACGCCGGCACGTCGCTGCTCACCGTGGACGACCTGCTGGCCGTCGTGTTCTCCGGAAAGAGCGAGCTGATCGTCGATGCCGGCGCCGGGAACGACGTGGTCGACCTGCTCGCGGGAGGAGGCGAAGGTCTGAAGGGCTCGGGGGCTTCCGTGACCGTCAACGGCGGCGCCGGAGGCGACCGCATCACCGCGGAGCCCGGGCTGGAAGACGCGGTGGCCATTACCCTCAACGGCGGCGCCGGCAACGATATCCTCATCGGCGCCACGGGCGACAATACCTATGACGGCGGGGCCGGCTACGACACAATCCTGATCCAAGGCACGATTTCCAACGACGCGATTTCGCTGGAGCAGAGCGACGCCTCGACCCTCAAGCACTCGATCACGACTGCGGGCGTCACGGCCTCGGGGACCGATTCGTTCAGTTCCATCGAGATGATCGAGGTCGATGGGGGCAGCGGCGACGACACCGTCGAGATCACGGTCGCCGACGCCCTGGTCCTCACGCCCGCCGACAGCGTCCCCTTCACCGTCGACGGCGGCGCCCCCAACGCCAGCGATCGGCTCGTCGTGGTCGACGACGGGAACGGCGATCTGACGATCCTCCGCGAGGGAGCGGACCTGAGGAGCGGCTCGATCACCGTCGGCACGCTGGCGCCGATTGTCTACTCGGGGATCGAGAACGTCGACTTCACCCCGGTGAACTCCACGGGCGACGGGTACGGCAGCGACGGCAAGGGACGCCTGTTGGTCATTCCCACGGATCCGTTGGAGGCCAACGATTCCCGCCGCACGGCCGCCGATCTGGAGGACCTGCTGGATTCCCAGGTGCCGGCCTCGATCGATCCCGTGGCGTCCTCGGGGCTCACCCAGAATTCGTCGGCCGACGAGGACTGGTACAAGTACACGGCCACCAAGACCGGCACGTTTTGCTTCCAGCTCGACTACCAGACGATCGGCACGCTGGCCAACGGCCGCGCCGGACTGCCCGGCGACGGAGAGCTGAAGATCACCGTCTACGACTCGAGCGGCAACGCCATCGCCAAGATCCTCGGCGAGGGGGACTCGTCGCACACGATCGGGGTCGAGGCGGGCAAGACCTACTACGTCCGCGTGCAGGGCGCGACCGCCGACGCGATCAACGTCTACGACATCGACCTGGTGGACGTCGACATCTACGGTCCCCGGGTGACCGACGTCTGGATCACCGGCAGCGACGACTACAACCTGTTCACCCAGAAGGAGGCCGACGCCGGCCTCACGCCGACCCCGCTGGTGTACAGCATCTCGATCAGCATCGAAGACGCGGTGCTTCGGAGGCCCGACTACCTCTACCCGGCCTTGAACGAGACGGTCGTGGAGAACCCCGGGCATTACCTGCTCGTGGGCGATGCCAACGGCGTGATCGCCATTGCCAGCGTCGAGGTAGTGAACGATCCGGTCGTCGCGGGGAGCACCGCCACGGCCACGATCCTCCTGTACTTCTCCTCGCCGCTGCCCGACGACCGCTACACGCTTACGATCGACGACGGGGTGACCGATCCGGCCGGCAACGGGCTCGACGGCGAGACCAATACCCTGGAGCCGCAGTCGGATCCGAAGTTCCCCAGCGGCGACGGGGTTGCGGGCGGCGACTTCGCGGCCCGATTCACCGTCGACAGCCGTCCGGAGATCGGCGTCTGGACCGCGGGCAGCATCTACGTCGATATCAACGGCAATTTCCACTACGACACCACCAACACCGACGCCACGAACCGCGACTACGCCTATTCGCTGGGCTACACGAGCGACGCGATCTTCGCCGGCAAATTCGTCGCGTCGGACAAGACGGCCGACGGGTTCGATAAGCTGGGCGTCTACGGCAAGGTGGGTAAGACGTTCCGCTGGCTCATCGACTTCAACAGCGACGGCGTCACCGACTTCATGACGACCGATCCGGCGGGCATCATCGGCACGCCGGTGGCCGGCGACTTCGACGGCAACCCGGACAACGGCGACGAAGTGGGCCTGTTCGACGGCAAGACGTGGTATCTCGACGTCAGCCACGATTACCAAGTCCGCAACAGCACGTTGGATCTACGCATTACCGACGGCCTGACGGGCACGCCGATCGTCGGCGACTTCGACGGCGACCACAAGGTCGATCTGGCCACCTATAAGGCGGGGAAGTTCTATTTCGACTTCGCCTACAACGGCTACGGCAAGCTCGATCTCACGATGGACGTGAGCTACCTGTACTACGCAGGGGCCCGGTTAAAGCCTGTGGCCGCCGACATGGACATGGACGGCATCACCGACATCGGCCTGTGGTGCCCGGACCGGGCCGGGGCCGATTCCACGAAACTGGGCGAGTGGTACATCCTGGTGTCCAACGACCCGACCGGCACGCTCCGTAAGAATGGCGTGGTGAAGGCCCTGGACCACCAGTTCTCGCTGCTGTCGCCCTCGAAGGACATCTTCGCCCGCATGGGCAGCGAGTACGCCGTGCCGCTGATCGGCAATTTCGACCCGCCGGTGACCGACGACCAGGGCAACACGGTGGTGTCGACCGATTCGGTCATCGTTTCCCTGGTGGGCACCTCGCGGAGCGAGCGGTTCTCCATCGCGCCCGGCGCGGTGGCGGGGACCTGGACCATCACGCTCGACGGCAAGTCGCAAACCATCCAGGCCGAGTCGCTCGATCTATCGGTCGGCGGCGGCGGCGGACGCGACTCGATCACGCTGACCGCCACCGCGGGCGACGACAAGATTGAATGCTCGCCGGGCTCCGCCACCGTCGTTGGGGACGGCTACACCATGTCGGTCCAGGGCGTGGCAACGATCACCATCGACGCCGGGGGCGGCGACAATTCGGCCACCCTCCACGGCTCCTCGGGCAACGACAAGCTGACTGCCTCGGCGGCGGTGGCGAGCCTCAGCGGCTCCGGGTACTCCCTGAAGGTGCTCGGCGCCGGGTCCGTGGTCGTCGACGGGGGCTCGGGCGGCAGCGACTCCGCCACCCTGACCGGCACGGCGGGCAACGACGCCTTCTTCGCCTCCCTGACATCCGCCTCGCTGTCGGGGGACGGCTATGCCATCAACCTGAGCGGGTTTCAGACCGTGCGGGCGAAGGCCGGCTCGGGCGGCCTCGACACGGCCACCCTCATTGGCTCCGCCGGCAACGACAAATTCACGGCGACCGCCAAATCGAGCAAGCTCTCCGGCACGAAGTTCCTCTTCGAGGCGACGGGCTTCGACGTGCTAAGCGTGGATGGGGGCGGGGGGGAGGATACCGCCTCGATTTCCAGCGGTGCGCTGAAGGGTTCCATGAGTTCCGACCTCATCGGCACGCTTCCCGATTCCTATCGCGTCGCCGCATGGCTCTCTCACTTCACAAAAATTCAGCACAACAAGAAAACGCAGTCTTCGGCCGCGGCGGACGAGGTGTTCGGCGCCTTCTGGAAGTAGGCCGACTCGCGCGGAGCCAACGGCGACGGCGCCCAGCCGTAGGGCGGACCGAGCGAAGCGAGGCCCGCCGGGAAGTGCGGCCCCGTCCCGCGCGTGGGATCGGCGCTCCGTCGCTGCGCTCCGTCGGCCCTACGGTTCCTCGAACAATCGTTAAGACCGGCCCCTTGAGAGCGGCACGCAAAACCGTTATGGCCGGACCTCTGCGGTCGGGGGTGCACCGGTCGTGCCGGATGTACGGCTTGTGACGGCGGCCCCGCCCAACCCCCGCGCCCCCATGCGGCACAAGCGGCATGAGACTCTGCGGCTTGTTGCGCCCGGCGCGATTCTTCGTGAAATGCCTGCCCGGCGTCAATCTCTTGAAGTGCCGGCTTGGCGAGTCGATACCGAAGGTGGGAATCTACGAACAGTGACGCCTATGCCGGCTGCTCGGTGGATTCCGAAACTGCTTCGCACGGGGGTTGGAGGCAAGGCCATGACGGGGAGATTGCGGGTTCTGCTGGTGGCGTGCGTTCTTACCGCCGGCTCGCGGCCGGCTTGGGGGCAAGCGACGTTGGATCGTCTCGTTCCGTGGGGAGGCGGGCTGGCCGGGGCCGATCGCGTGCCGCTGGTGGCCAGGTCCCAACCGTTCCCGGACGACGAGACGGCCGGTCCGAATTCGCAGGTCTGCCCTGTGATCCCGTGCGAAGACGCCTGCTACCAGGGGACATGGCAGGTCTTCGGCGACCTCCTCTACCTTCGGCCCGGCCAGGATAGGGTGGTGGTGATGTACCTCGTGGCCGTGGGCCTCTACATGACGCACAGCCTCTGGGAGTACCGTGCGGGCCGTCACGTGTGGACCATGGGCACGGCACGGATGCTGGGCATCGAC
>Ga0172371_10011500_pt1 | contig 11790 bp, 12 predicted proteins | sample Lak12m_FD_114543 | JGI IMG/M metagenome (GOLD analysis project Ga0172371, IMG submission 114543) | Freshwater microbial communities from Kabuno Bay, South-Kivu, Congo - kab_022012_12m | ecosystem: Environmental > Aquatic > Freshwater > Lake | place: Democratic Republic of the Congo: South-Kivu...
ATTTTATTCTCGTGGTTTTTCATTTTCCAAAAACCATCATCTATTGAAAATCTATGAGAACAATCCTTACATTTATATCTTTGAACTTTGCTTCTATTTTTTGTTTCTCTAACTCCGTCTTTTTTAATATTTTTTCCGTCGCATTTTTTACAAATAATTTCTTTTTCCATTCCATATACCTATGATAATATACTATAGGTATATATCTATTTAAATCTTTCGGTTATGCTATATTACTATAGTAAGGTATTTAAAGTAATAATCAGATTATATTATTATGAGCAAGAAAGAAATCAAGGTTTATGAGTGCAAATGCGAGAGATGTGGGCATGAATGGATAACAAGAAGCGAAGAAACTCCTGTTGTCTGTCCTAAATGCAAAAGTCCTTATTGGGATAAACCATTAAATAAAAAGTAATCGTTTTTAAATACAAGAAAGATATAAAAGAATCCATAAAGCAAATGGATGGATGAGAAAGAAAAATGATAAATGAACCAATTACATTAGTTAATTTAGAATCAAATAGTTCTAGAAAAGTTATCAATTATTTGAAAGATAATAACTTAAAATATTATCCAACAAATAGTTTAGAAGAATCCAAAAAATTAATTAAAGAAAAAGTTACTCAAGGTTATAAGGATTTTATTATATGTGGCGGAGATGGAACAATAAACAAGTTCATAAACGAGTATCAAAAATTACCCTTGAATAAAAGGAAGAGCATTAATGTAGGAATAGTTCCATGTGGTAGGGCTAATGATTTAGCACTTTCTTTAGATATACCCTTTAATATCAAGAAAGCCTTTGAAGTAATAAAAAAAAGAAAAACTAGAAGTGTAGATTTAATCAAGGTAAATAATTCTTATTTTATTACAGGTGGAGGGCTAGGGCTTCCTGCAGAGATAATTAGGGATGTTAATAAGCTATCAAAAAATATCTTTACTAAAACAATAAAGAAGATATTAGGAGAATCAATCTATCTATGGATCACATTAAAAAAGTTTATTTTTGGTTACAAGGAAATTGAAGATATAAAAAGCAAGCTTTTAGCGATTTATATATTAAACCAGCCATTTATCGGAAAAAACTTTAATATTGCTCCAGAAGCAAAAAATAACGATGGTTATTTTGATGCTAAATTTGTTAAAATACCCCCCACTTTTTTATCTAAATTTAAAACATTATCAAAAGGCTCAAAGGGAGAAATAGACCAGTTAAACTGGGTTATAAAAAAGAAAGAAAAAAAGCTAGTAATTGAACTAAGAGAACCATCTTACTTTATGGGAGATGGAGAACTTTTTGAAAAAGGTAAAAAGTTTAATATCGAAATTATTTCAAATGCAATAAATATATTCTCTAATTAATCTTTTCTACAATAAATCTAGAATAAAAGTGAACTAGGTCTTTCTTATACAACCCTTCAGATTTCTTTTTATCTACATTTAAATTATTAATAGGAGAATGTTCTGATCTTTTGGCGAGATTATTCCAATAACAAACAATACCCTTCTTATTAGAAACTTTAACTATTTCTTTTAACAGAGATTCGTATTCTTCTTGAGTCTTAGCTTCAAAGATATCAGAAAGATTAAACTTAGAAAATGAATTATCTTTTGATTTTTTAAGAAATTCATAAATATCTGAGTCTATAAACTCAATCTTTTTATGCTTTAAGAGGGTTTTCAGTTTGTTAAAATTGTTTTTATTTAGATAAGGATGATTTTCAAAAGGAACTGGAATTGTTCCTATCAGCATATAATACATAAAGAAATTTTTTCTAATAGGAATTTCAGTTAAACTATGCTTAACTCTTTCGAGGTAATAATCTGATATTTTGTCTTTAGAAGAGTGTTTAAAATACTCTTTATCCCGTCCAGATTCTAAACCTTTCCTTGAAAAGAACAATCCAAATAAGAACCTAAATCTCCAATTATTCCAGTATCGCTTATAAAATTCTTTCTGCTTATCAAGTGAATCTAAAGATAAAAATTCATTAAGTCTTTTTTTAGAGATAATTAAAGGTAAGCAATATCTTCTGAATTTTGTTAGATATTTTTCAAGTTTTCCACAATGAATAATCCCTGCTTTAATAAGATCTAAATGATTCTCCCAGTATTCGATTTCTTCTTTTTCAAGATGTTTTTTAATATTGTTAAATATTCCTAGCCTATTATCAGATGGTTTAATTCCTATAAACATTACAAACTTCTCAAATTCTAAATTTTCAATACAGGCTATCTTTAATTTTGTGAGATAAATTTGTTCTTTCTTTATATCAACTCCAACAATTTTATTTGGATTTTTTAATAATAATGAGAGAATGTTCTCTCCACCTGAAACAATTGAAAGTACACTATCTTGTTTTGAAACCTTTAATGCTTCTGATAAGATTAAAGGATCTTCCCAGCACATGCTGTATGAAATTGCCATAATTATTGTTATTAAACTAGTTATAAAAATCTTTATAACTTACCTATAAGGCTCTATTATATGGAAGAAGCATTCATTACAGGAGCAACAGGGTTTATAGGAACCTCTCTGCTTAAAGCCCTAATTAAAGAAACAAACCTAAGTAGTTTTAAGCTTTTAGTAAGAGATAAAGAAAAAGCAGCTGAAAACCTATCAGAAATAATAAAAATTGCTGAAGGTCTTGGAAAAAAGATAGCGCTTCTTAAAGGAGACATAACTCTATTAAATCTGGGGCTAACTAGCAATGAACTTTCTTCTTTAAAAGATACTACTGAAGTTTATCATTTAGCTTCAAACATATCTTTATCCAATGAAGAAAAAGATAAAGAAGCAATTTTTAAGGTTAATATTAATGGAACAAAGAATATTCTTGATATTTTTAAAGATTCAAAAAATCTAAACAACTTCTATTTTTTTAGTAGTGCATTCTGCTGTGGAAAGACTAAAGAACTAGTAAAAGAAGATTGGTTGCAAAAACCTGATAATTTTAGAAATTTTTATGAAGAATCAAAATGGCTAACTGAAAGTTTAATCAAAGAATATATAGAAAAAAATAGCATGCCAATTATAATTCTTCGTCTGAGCATAGTTGCAATTAGCTCAAAAAATGAATTTTCTAAAGTTAGAAACCAGACATTTTATTTTTACAGCAGAATATTAAGAAAAGCAGCAAAGATGCAAAATGTACTTAATCCTATAAGATTAATTGGAAAATCAACAGCTATCTCAAACATAATAACATTAGAGGATCTTATTAAGATTTTATTAGAAATAAAAAAACAAAAAGAGAAAAAAATAATTTATAATTTAGTCAATCCTTCAAATTTATCTACGAATTCATTTGTTAAAGAAATACAGGAAATTCTAGATTTTAAACCAGGATTTATTTTCTTAGAAGAGCTTGATTATAACACTTTATCAGAAGCAGAGAAATTTGTTTATGATAGAACTAAAGCGTATTTTGAGTACAATCTTGATGATAATTCACATTGGGATTATTCAAATACAAGAGAAATAAGAGGAAAATTAAATATTAAGGAACTGGATAATGCTTGGATTAAAGAGCATATCAAAGAGTTTTTCTCTTTTTTAGAAAATGAAAGACAATAGAAATTTTTTTAAAAGATTTTATGAATTTCAGAAAGAAAGGTTACAATTAGAAGTTTTAATTTTTACTACTTCTGCTGTTGTTTTAAGTTCTATTGCAGTTTCTCTGCCATTTGGAGAGAATATTTTTAATTATTGGAAAGAAATAATTGTTTCATTTGTTACTTTACTTTTATTTATGTTTCATATAAGAGTTTTAGATGAACATAAAGACTATGAATTTGACACCAAATATCATAAAGATAGACCTATCCAAAGAGGTTTAATATCTCTAAAAGAGCTACTTATTCTAGATATTATTGGTTTGATGGTCATTTTTGTATTAAATATATTTTTCCCGCTTAGAGCAATAACATTTCTGTTTATTGCACTCGGATATACTTTGCTAGCAGGAAATGAGTTCTTTATGAAAAACTGGATAAGAAAAAGATTCTTTCTTTACAACTTTCTAAACTTATTGCAGCTTTTGTTTCTGCAATTTTATTTATATTCATTGATTGATCCAAACTTTTCATTTAAAGATTTATTATTAACAGTTCATTTTGTATTTGTACTTTTTAATGTAGGAATTCTTGAATTTGCAAGAAAGTTAAAAGCCAAATCAGAAGAAACAGATGCAAAAGATACTTATTCTTCTAGGCTTGGAATAAAAAAATCAGTGTTAGTTTATATCTTGATTTGTTTTATAGTTTACGGATTGTTCTTATATATGTTTTCAAGTTTAGGATTTAGCCGGATTCTCTTTGCTGTAAGCTTAACATTTTTAAATTTAGTAATATTAACCACTTTGATATATATGTCAAATAACAATAAAACATCTTCACTTTTACTTCAAGGTTTTGCTGCATTGTTTTATATATCGATGCATTTAATATTAGTGTTTACTAAAGTTTAACATGAAAAATTGGCTAATAAAGGGGGTGTTAATAGCAACTTATTTACTCATAGCCCTGCCCTTAAGAATAGTTTTTAGAGTTAAAAGAAAAGGAGAATTAGAAATTAAAAAACCTGGAAAATATATTGTTGCAGCAAATCATCCTTCAAAATTAGATCCTTTTATAATTTTAGCATCCTTACCTTTTAAAACATATTTGAAACTTATTCCAACGAGGTTTGTAACAACACAGAATTATTTGACAAGATGGTATCATAAATTTTTTTTAATACCTCTTGGATGTATTTCAAATAAACCTAAGAAAAATAAAAAACCCCTAGAAATTTTAGAAAAGAGATTAAGGTCTGGAGAAACGATATTCATCTTTCCAAGAGGAGAACTAGAAAAAAGAGGTATAAAATCAGAACCAAAGGTAGGTGTTGTTTATCTAGAAAGAAATGTAAAAGGATCTAAAATAATTCCAGTTAATATTAGTATCTTTGGTTCACTTAGTTTTTTTAATGTGATAAAAAGAAGAGTAAAAATAGAGGTAAGATTTAAAGAGGTGTTTAGACATAAGAAGTTTAGTAAAGATTTAAAAATAATGGCTAATGATGTTATAAGAAGGATAGAAAAAGATGGAAAATAGTTTAAATATAAATCAAATGTACAGACTTCCTTGGACAAAAGATGATAATCCTGATGGTTGGATAGAAGTGACAACTTATTGTCAATTAAAATGCCCGGGGTGTTATAGAGGTCTTGCTGAAGAAAATCCTAAAAGAATTCATGAAGACCTTGAAAAGATTAAATCTGAAATTAATTTGTTAATTAAATCAAGAAATATTCAAACTTTATCAATTGCTGGCGGAGAACCTTTATTATATCCTAAACTAAAAGAAGTTATTGAGTATGCTTCTTCTAAGGGAATAAAAACAAAAGTTTTTACTAATGGGGTTTTATTATCAAAGAACAAGTTAAAAGAACTAAAAAGTGCAGGAGTTACAGAATTTGTTGTTCATATAGATAAATATCATAAAAGACCTGACATGAACAGTCTTAAGAATACAAATGAGCTAAGAGAAAAATTCTGTAAATTATTTAGAGAAGTAGGAAATGTTAATCTTGGTTTTATAATGCCTGTCTCTGGAAATGATTATTCTGATCTTTCTGATGCTATTGAAATATGCAAAAAGAATTCAGATGTTGTTAATTTGCTTGTTTTATCTCCATACAAAGATGTATTGTTGAATAACGATAAAACCTTTAACAAAACTAAACTTCAAAATCCAGATATCTCAAAACTTTCTAAGTTCCTTTCAGAAAAATTTGAAAGTAAACCTTGTGCATTCTTAGGAAAAATTAATAGTAAAGAACAACCTTCCTGGATATTTATGGTTCCTGTTTTCTATGGAGAAAAAATTATAGGATATCTAGATTCTTATCTATATAAAAAATTTCAGGAAAGATATAGAGAAAAGAAAGGAAAATACTTTATTACTATAAAAGGTAATAAAATTAATACGAAGTCTCTTTTACCTCTTATCTTTAATAAAAATGCTAGAAATATTTTGTTGAACTTAAGAAAAGAAAAAAAGAAAAATAAAGATAAGATTTATGATTTAAGATATCAGGTTATTTTAATTATAGATGGACCTGATAATGTTAATGGAGAATGGAACCTTTGTGATGGCTGTCCTGATGCCATGTATTATAATGGCAAACTTGTACCATCCTGTCTTTTAGAAAGAGTAAAAGCGGGAGAGAATATTTATATTAAATGATTTGTTTTTCTAATCCAGTATATTTTCTAATTACGTTTATTCCAGGGTAGGGCATTTTTGTTACAATATTTCCTAGTTTAATTAAAGCATATATTTCTTTAGATAACTTCATATCTTGAGCTTTTTTATGTTGATAATACAAAAGTGCTGCTCCTATTCTTTTATTTTGATATTCGGGCAAGACCCCTATTGTTTTTAAGACAATTAAGTTATTTATCGGATCAATAATACTAGAACAAAAACCAACATCATTCCCCTCTTTATCTGATATTATCTGTATCATTAGATTATTGATATTGTTTTCATAATCTCCATAAATGTACATATATTCTTCTTGAGAAAGATTAACAAAAGACCAACTATCCTTAAAAATTTCATTAACCATATTATAAATAGAAAGTAATCCTTCTCTAAAATCTTTTTTTGTTAAGTCTCTAATCTTAAATCCTTCTTGAATCGCAGATTCGTACTCTTTCTCTGTATAAGGAATTATTGTATTGAAATCTGTTCTTTCTGCAGAACCATACTCTATTTTAATTTCAAAACCCTCTTTCTTGAATTGTTCAATATAATATCCTTTAGTTATTGGCTCTAAAATAAATGTCTCATCTTTCTTCTGATCAACTACAAATCTATAGGGGTGCCAAATAGTCAGGTCAATAGGAGCACGAATAAGCTTACAATTTTTTTCTTTAAGATATTCAACTGCGTTATTTATCAGAACTGAAGATAATTCATCATTGTCTATACATTCATAAAATCCTATAATTCCTATAGGGCTGTTATCTTGATTTAATCTGGAGTCAATAATTGCTGAAATATGCCCCATAGGTTTTTCATTTTCATAAGCAATAAAATTCTTGATTTCAATGAATTTAAATGAAGGATTAATAGATTTTATTAGTTTGTTAATATAAGCAATATAAGAATCTGCATGATTATAATCTTTATACAACTCTTTCATTAAATCTATAAAATCTTTTTGATACTTCTCCTCAAAAGAATATTCTATTATTTTAACCATCGATTGTTACTTCTCCTGTAAATCCGTTAATAGTTATAATCTGACCCTCCTTAAAAGTTTTTGTTGCATTTTTTAATCCGATTATACATGGAAGGTTTAATTCCCTTGAAATAATTGCAGCATGTGAAAGCAACCCGCCATGTTCAACAATAATTCCTTTGCATAAACCAAATAACGGTGTCCATCCAGGATCAGTATGTTTTGTTACAACAATATCATAAGTTCCTTTCTCAGGAAGTGAAAATGTTTTCATTATCTTAACTTTGCCCTTAACTATACCTGGAGAACATCCCTGACCTTGAAAATTGTTATCCTCATTTTTACCTGAAGTTTTTACAAACTTTGAAGAAATAGAATATCCATAAGTATAAAATACATCTTCTAATTCAATTTTTTCAAATTCTTTATATTGTTTTTTTCTCATAATGACTATCTTTATTAAAGACTGATTTTTAGGTTTTTTATTGATATAATCGATTATTTCATCAACTTCTAAATAAAATATATCTTCGGGTTTGCTCAAAATTCCTAACTTATTGAATCTTTTACCTATTTCATAAAAAACTCTTCTTGCTATGCTAAATGATTGTGCTCTTAATAACCTCATTTCTTCTCTTTGCCTTGCATAAAATTTAATTTTTTTCAATAGATAATTCAGATAAACTCTTTTGTTTAATGATAATTTGAGAGATTTACTAGAAGATTCAAGATTAAAATCTTGCTTTGATCTATTTTTTGAGTAAAGTAAAAGTAATTTTATAATATACTCTGGATTTGTATCTAAGTCTTCTGTTTCTAACTTTAATTCATTAGCAAATCTTCCACCATATTCTTTAGAGTAGTTTTGAATATTCTTGCTTAATTTACTATACTCTTGTTTTGTAATAATTTCTTTTAAACATTTTTTATAATCTCCCTGATTTGCTAACCTTATAAGTTCTTTAAATTCGCTAAACTCTTTAGAGAGTTCATTTAGATAACTTACCTGCTTAGCACTAATCACATTTCTTATACCCGAGATAAACTGGATAAAATTATTTTCAAGATTATTTCTCTTGCAGAACTTTTTCAACATTCCAAAATAAGTCATTAACAAAAAATCACTTTCAACTGTAATACTCCATTTATTTAGAAGTTTGCCAACTGAACTATAATAAAGCTTAACTAATTCTTCAGAACTTAACTTGCTTAAATCTTTTTTATTAAAATCCAATAAATAATTTTTCACTAGCCACTTAAAATCTCTAACTTCTTTATTAAAAAAAGGATATCTAAAAAAAAGTCCGGTATAATATCTTATCTTTGAATACATAGAAACATTTTTCTTATATTGATTATCTAATTCTGCTTTACTTTTTGCTGAAATCATTATATCAAGATTTCTTTTGTTTCTTTCATATCCAGGATATAATGTTAACATTTTATACCAGCTTAACATGTTATAGTAAACTCTGCCATAAAAAAATCCTAAAAGATTATCAAATAAATGCTCATTTTCCTTAATTTTCTTTTCACTAACATAAGATTTTCTTGCTAAATCTATATATGTTATCTTATATGCGTATTTGATATAAGAAGAAGTTAAAGGTAATATAATCCCACCATAACTTTCAGCAATATTTGAGTTATCCCAAACAAGTATCTCTTTTGATATTTCTTTTGTTATAGGTCTTGATTGCAATAGATAGATTTTATTATCCTCAATAGTGAACTCAATATCTTGCGGTCTTCCAAAAATATCCTCAATTCTTTTAGCTAATAGCATTAGGGATTTAATCTGAGTTTCAGTTAAACTATAATTCTTTCCTTGTTTTGTTTTTTCAACAATAACTCCTCTTTCATCTAGAAAAAAACTATCACTATCTTTTCCTTCAACAATAGAAGAAGCACCCCCTAAATTAGAATTTATTAATACTCCTTTTTTTCCATTTTTAATTGTAGAAGAAAACATCACTCCAGAAACATCTCCCTCAACAAATTCTTGAACTATTATTGATAATTTTGGTTTTTCTTTGATTTTCTTTGATTTAATATAAAAAGAAAGTTTTTTAGAATTTAATGAACTAAGGAGTTTTTTTAATCCTTGTTCAATATTAGAGCAATCTTTTAGTCTTACAGATTCAAATATTCCTGCAAAACTGTTTTCACTGCTATCCTCTCCTGTTGCTGAAGATCTTAAAATTAAATCTCTTTTAAGATGCTGGGTTTTGTAAGTTATCAACTTAGTCGTTTCCTCTAATCCTATCTTTTTAATATCATTATGAGAAATAACAATAAAATCAGGAACATTAAACCCTTCTTTTTTTAAAATTAACAAATTTCTAGCTTTTCCGCCGATTTCTGATTCTAAAGGCAAGCTCTTGTACAAAATCTTTGTTTTCATACAAATAGGTCTAACAAAATCTTTATATACCTTTATTTCATATATTATATATAAAAAGAGAGTGAAAAATGATATTTGAACTTACAATCATAATTATTACAATAGCACTACTGTGGTTCTTAAGCTCAAAAAATAAAAATTCTTGGAAAGTTTATCTTATTACTGCTATCGGGGTTTTATTATTTGAATATTATACTCAAGCATTATGGTTTAACCAGAATTTAGAAAAATGGGCCTATCTTTATCTTGATATTAGTTGGATTATGACTTTGTTATGGACTAATGTTATTTTATTATCAATTTTTATTATTGAAAGTTGGAGACCAAAATATTCAGAAGTTAAAAAATTCTTTATGAGTATTGGGGTTATAACTATTTTTGTTATGGCTATAGAATGGGTTTTAATAAGAACTAATATAAGAGGATATCCTCAAGTTATATTAGAGATGTACGAATCTCTTCCCAGATTATTTGGAATAGTTCCATTAAAAGAATTAATCTATGTATTTGCTTTTATGTCTCTAGTTGTTGCATTTACAAGATATTGGCAGCATAATTATAATTTAAAATTTGATAAATTTAATGGAGGAAAAAAATGAATATATTATTGTTTGAAGCCTTAGTAGTAATTGTTACAATTGCAGTTTTAGCAATCATGAAAAGTACAGGGCAAAAAGATGTTATGAAAAAGTTCGGATTAATGTTAGTTGCTGTATTCTTATTCCAGATAATGAGTGAACCAATGTGGGTAAATAGTAATTTAGATAGTTGGGCTTATTTGTATGGAAATGTTTCATGGGTATTAACTTTTGGATGGGCGAGTATCTTCTTTTTAACTTTCTTAATAGTAGACAAAGGATTTAAGAAAATGCATGAAAAAAGCAAATTCTGGTTGTATCTATTAGTTGCTACAATAATAACTGTTCCTGCCGAATCATTAATCTTAAAACTTGGAATAAGGTCTTATGCTGATGTTTTATCAAGCACATTTAGTGGATTAATGATTCCATTAACACAAGTTCCAATAGAAGTATTACTTGCAGTTCCAATGATATCTGCTTTAATAATTCCTTTCTATAAGTATATTTCTTCAAAATATTAAAGAATAGTCTAATCACCACAAATTATATTCTGGTTCTTTTTCGGGCTTAGGAGAAATTATCTCTTAAGATAATAAATCAAAACACCCGAAGATGCAACAATGCACTGTTGGATATAGCACAAATGGTTTATGGCAAGAAGAATTTAGGAGAAATCTAGAACAAGTGGATTACCCAATTGAATTTGAAGTAACTTTTTTGGAATTAATTCTTTTTTTACGTTTCTTCCGCAAAAACAATTTTCTTGAATTTCTCTTATTGCTTTAACTAGTGTTTTTTTAAGAGGGTCATTTTCAGAAATTTCTTCAAAACTTTTTTCAAGTTCTTCGTCGACAAAAACTACTTTTTTGGGTTTCATAATTTAATTGCGGGTCTATTTTTTATTAATTTTAAAAATTCAGGATTCCAAATATAAACCACATAACCTTCTGCATCATAAGCAATCTTTCCTATGTTTTCCAAGTACTCCATTATTACCTGAAATGTTTGCCACATAACTTTTTTTGGAAGAGAATTAAATAATTGAGTTTTTGTGAATTCCCCACTTTTATCTCTGATAAATTTTTCAACCATTAAAACTGTTTGTAATGTCGGAGATCTTGCAATGGTATTTTTTATTGTATAACTTTTGTTAATTGCTGTTTCCATTGTAGTATCAATTGATATTACTATATAAATTTTTCTTTTTTATTTTTATTTTGTTTCACTATAAAGTTGGAAAGAGGAAGGTTTAAATAGTTCGGGGGTATAGAAATACTATGACAACAACTTATGGAAATTATGTTCCAATTGAAAGAACTGAAAAACCAAAGAGAAATGGTTTGTTAAAATTAGCGGAGGTTGGAGCGGTTTGTGCAGGTATTTTCTATTCTGGACTTCAAATATCTAGATTTGGTTTGTATTGCTACGCTTCTACTCGGATGAATTCCCTTTCTGAAAAGATAGCAAATCCTCTTGTAGCAGATCCAAATGATTTATCGGCAGTATTGGACAGTAATGCTAGAATTACCGCTCAAATAGAATATCTTTCTAATCTAAGAAATAGATG
>Ga0172371_10011501_pt1 | contig 11790 bp, 10 predicted proteins | sample Lak12m_FD_114543 | JGI IMG/M metagenome (GOLD analysis project Ga0172371, IMG submission 114543) | Freshwater microbial communities from Kabuno Bay, South-Kivu, Congo - kab_022012_12m | ecosystem: Environmental > Aquatic > Freshwater > Lake | place: Democratic Republic of the Congo: South-Kivu...
CTTGTGGCGTGTTGTTTCTGTATAGCTCCCACGCCAGAGCTATTTGTGTAAGCTTGTTCATCTCTAAATCATACGTGATCATGTTTGATATACTTCTGTCGGATATTTAAGTGAAATAAAACTACATATTGACACTTAAACTGGCATTCTGCTATAATTTTTTCCATGAAAACCATTTGTGTATTTTGTTCGGCAATGGAGGTGGGAGAGAAATACGTTAAGGAAGCAAAAAAACTGGCAAAACTCATGGTTGAAAACGATTACGATCTTGTTTGGGGAGGAACAAACAAAGGATTAATGAAGGTGATGGCAGATTCGGTCCAGAAAGCAGGCGGAAGAATCATCGGCATTACGATGGAAATGCTTAAGGATGACAGAAGATTAAATGCCAATAAGATGATTATTGCCAAAGATCTGCCGGAAAGAAAAGCCTTATTTCTTAAAAGATCCAGCGCTATAGTTCTTCTAGTCGGCGGCATCGGATCGCTTGACGAAATAACCGAGATTCTTGAATATAAAAAGCATAATATCCATAACAAACCAGTGGTGGTTTTGAATACTGACAGTTTTTATAAAGGATTAAAAAATCAATTGATCAGGATGGAAAAAGACGGATTCCTACCGAAAAAAATAAATGACTTGCTATTTTTCGCCGATACGCCAAAGGAAGCAATTGGATTTATAAATAAATCGCTTTAAAATGCATAAAAAAATCCTGAAGTCTCTTAAAAAATGTGATGAGATTCAAGCTGTCTCAGGCGACTTTCATGGTCGACGATTTTATCGTCAAAATAATCCACGGCCACATTAATGCTTTTAATAATTCTATTTTCCATTGCTTTTAAGTCTCTTTTCGTAGCATAATTTTTTAATTCTTTTCTCAAGTCTTCTTTAGTTACAAACACCTTTTCCATTTTTTTAATATCAGTATCGGTGATCATAGGAATTTAATTTAAACAAATAATTTATAATGCTTCAACTCTAAATTATTAGAAGATATTTGTCTATGGACTATAATCTACAAAGCAGTATGATTGGCTTATTCTGACAATATTTTTTTCTCGAATTACACTTTGATTGATTTTTTGCCCCTCGTCGTTTAAGATAATTTGTAGATATGGATATAAATGAGGCGATTCTTCGTTTTCTTGAGTACTGTGAACGAGATAAGAATTTATCCTTGAAAACCGTAAAGTACAAGTACACCCGGCAGGTGTACTTACTGTATTTAGATTAGCAAAAATATAAATATATATGTTATTATTAATTTAATGAAACAAGAAGACAGTAAAATTTGTATTAAAAAAAATATAATTCTGATTGGGTTTTTCACCATATTCATATTTTTATTAATATTATTTTCTCAAACAAACAAAAATAATACTTCTTTATCTGCTAAAGCAGAGACGTTTATAGGTTTTAAAAATTATTGCAACTCAAAAAAGACATTACAAAATCCAAACTGTGTCAATAATTTTTTCGGGCCGCCATATTCAGTCGACTGCACAGATCCACAAAATCCTAGAGGCATTATTTGTATATTTGGATGTAATAAATCTACAGGTTTATGCAAAACCGTCCATCCAACATCGACTCCAAATCTATTACCTACAGCCAAGAGAGCCTACAAAACGAGCATCGTCAAGTTATTGACTCCAACTAAAATACCCACAGTGCAATACACCTTAACACCAACCTCAATAGTTGCTTCGCAACTAGAAGAATTCGAAAACTTTTTGAATTCTAATAATATAGATTTAATGGACAATCGGGTGATTCTTAAACAGTCTACTCAAACTATCAACGAAATTTTATCAGTAGATCTACAAAATAAATTGGATCAGATGCTATCTGATTACTTTAAAAATCCTCAACTCAACGACTATGTTTTTATAGTTACTAATGATGAAATTAGATATACAGAGGATTGGAATATTTCTGGCTTAACAGGAACAACATATTATGTTTATTTTTATAAAAACTGTAATCCAACTGCTGAATCAACAATTTGTTTTGATCCTAGTGATAATAGCTGTTCAAAAAATTTAAAAAAATGTCAATATTTTGGCTCTTTAGAAATTAAAAATAATAAAGATTATCAGCACAATCATAATTCTCTTTATGAATGGAGTATTGGTGGAGCACATATTCCTCCTAATGAAGATAAATATCCATGGATATTTGGAGTAGATAATAATGATAATGTATATACACTGGCTTCTAGATCATTAATATCAACTGTTATGGTTGAAGAGAAGGCTAAACTTGGGAATAGTAAAATTTTTATCGGTTACTCAACAAGAGCGGGATATTTATTAATAGAAATTTATCGAGAAAATAATAACATAGTTCTTCGTGGAGTTGATCTAAGATGATCCTAGTTGATGTTGTTTTCTTACGAAATGTCGTTTAAGATAAATTCATGGAACTGAATGAAGCAATACTCCGGTTTCTTGAATACTGTGAGCTTGATAAAAATCTGTCTTTAAAAACAGTAAGAATGTATGGATACTATTTGCAATTTTTCAAGCAATGGGTTTTAAGTCAAAAGTCAAAAGTCAAAAGTCAAAAAGTAGAAGAGATAGATGAAAATGTTATTCGTGATTTTCGGCTATTTCTTTCTCATCAATATAAAAATCCTCACAAAGGCGCTTTGAAAAGACAGACGCAGAATTATTTTTTAATTGCCTTAAGGAGTTTTTTCCGCTATTTAATTAGGCAAAAGCTTTCGGTTCTCTCACCGGAGATGATTGAACTGGGAAAAAGCCGCGACCGGAACATAAAGTTTTTGCAGCCCGAGGAATTGGAAAGGCTGTTTCAGTCGGTTGATCTTAAAGAAAAAGCCGGGTTAAGAAATCGGGCAATATTGGAAATTCTCTTCTCCACCGGACTTCGGGTTTCCGAACTGGTTTCTTTAAATCGGGAGCAGATTAATATTGACAGTGGTGAGTTTGGGGTGATTGGTAAAGGCGGCAAGGCACGAGTAGTTTTTTTATCACGTCATGCTAAGGACTGGTTATCTAAATATTTAAAAAGTCGCAACGACCCATATCAGCCACTTTTTATCCGCTATTCTGGGCCTAAAGGAAAGGAAGGACTGACTAACGAAAAACTCCGTCTTTCAGCCCGCTCGGTTGAAAGGATGATTGATAAGTACAGGAAAAAAGCAGGACTACTTTTTCGTATAGGTCCACATGTTTTAAGACATTCGCTAGCCACAGACCTTTTAACCCATGGAGCTGATCTACGTTCTGTACAGGAAATCCTGGGACACAAGAATATCTCGACGACGCAGATTTATACTCATGTGACGAATGTCAGATTAAAGGAAATACATGAGAAGTATCATTCAGGAAATAAATGATAGAATTGCTAAATTGCTATATTGTTAAATTGTTATATTGAAAAAAACAATATAGCCATATAACAATATAACAATGAAAAATAATGTAATTAAATTTACTCTGTGGTTAGCTATTCTTGTGTTTATTATTTCTTTTTCCTATCTTGGTATTCGCCGCTATCAGACATTAAACTCTCATTACTACGATTTAGGAATCATGAACCAGGTGGTTTACAACACCTCACGTGGCAGGTTCTTGGAGATGACTAATCAGCAGCTGAAAAGAAACGCCAGTCGTTTGGCCATTCATTTTGATCCAATCCTCGCTTTTTTTGCCCCTTTTTACAAGATCAAAGCTGATCCTTCGATTCTTCTTATTGGTCAGACAATCATCATTGGTTTAGGAGCGTTAGCGGTTTTTTTACTGGTCAAAAAAATTATTAAGAATAATTGGTTGGGTTTTTTATTTTCTCTTTCTTATCTTTTTTATTTTCCGATTCAACGAGTAGTTTTATTTGACTTTCACGCAGTTGCTTTGGCGACAAGCTTTTTTCTCTGGGCAATCTATTTTTTTGAAGTAAAAAAATACTGGCCATTTTTCATCCTGGTTGTTTTATCGTTGTTAACTAAGGAGCATGTTGGTTTGGTCGTTTTTTTCTGGGGACTGTATATTATTATTTTTAGAAAAAATTTGAAAATAGGACTAAGTCTGATTGTCCTTGGTTTAGGCTTTTTTATCGCTAGTGTCTATTTTATCATCCCCTACTTTCGTCAGTCTTCCCATTTTGCCTTGGGATATTTTGAAGACTTTGGTGATTCTCCTTCATCAATAATCTTTAATATTTTTAGACACCCGATGGTAACGGCCCGTCACCTTTTTGACCAAGAGTCCTGGCAGTACGTTTCCAGATTAATATTGCCCACTTTTTATTGTTTATTTTCTCCCCTTACTTTATTAATTGCTTTACCAGAATGGGGAATCAACCTTTTAAGTATCAATGACAATATGCGGGCAATTTACTTTCACTATAATTCTTTGATTGTTCCTTTTATTTTTTATGCTTTTATTTTAGGATATAAAAATTTTGACCAACTGATAAAAAACAGATTGATAAAAATTTTCGTTTTAATAATTTTTCTTTATTTGACTTTTCGATCAATTCGTCTCTATAATCCCGTTCCTAAAAAATTTGTTAAAAAACCAGTTATTTATAAAGAAATAGATCCAATAAAAAAATCTTCAATCGATCAGTGGGTAACGAAATTAACTGATGACAAAATCAGTGTTTCCACTACTCCTCAGTTAGCGCCGTTTTTCAGCAGCCGCCAGTATTACTACAACTTTTTATACGACCCTGCCTATTCAAGCATGGGTTATACCGACGAGGATATTATTAGAGGCAAGATGGATGTTTATCGGATGGCTGATTATGTTATCATTAACCGGTCAGAGATCGGAGATGTTAATTCAGGGATTTTACCGGTAAAGTTTTATCAAAAGCTTACTAGTGATAAAGACTATCAGATGATCTTTTCCGATAATCGAGATGAAAAGAGTATTGAGGTTTACAAAAAAGTGAAAAGTTTATAAAGAAATGATTAGCCTAATAATTCCGTTTTACAACGAGAAAGACAATCTCCATGTATTAATTAATCAATTAATTGATACATTGAATGATGTAAAAAGAGAATACGAAATTGTATTGGTGGATGATGGATCGGACGACGCATCCGCGTCGAAGTTAAAAGTCAAAAATGAAAAGTTAAAAGTTGTTAATCATAAAAAACGTCTGGGGAAAGGTCAGGCGTTGAAGACGGGAATAGAAAATTCCTCGGGAGATACTGTTGTTTTCATGGATGGGGATTTGCAGGATGACCCAAAAGACTTACCGAAGTTTTTGAAAAAAATTGACGAAGGCTATGATTTTGTTAATGGTATAAGAGTCGGTCGTCAAGATAACTTTTTGGTTAAACTTTATTCAAGCTTAGCGACGAAGTTTCTTAAACTGTTTCTCCACTCTCCTTATACCGATATCAACTGCGGTTTTAAGGCGTTTAAACGAAAGGTTTTGGATGGATTTACTTTTTATGGAAACAACTTCCGTTTTTTTCCGCTTTTTGTATTTTATAATGGATATAAAGTGACAGAAATTAACGTAAAAAACAATCCGAGAAAGTTTGGTCAGTCGAAGTTCGGGAAAGGTAAACTGTTTATCGGTATTTTAGATACCTTGACTGCCTATTTTCTTTACAAATTTTCCGAAAGGCCGCTTCATTTTTTTGGGACAATTGGAGCGGTTATTTTTTCGATAGGTTTTTTGATTTCTTTTTATCTAACGATTGAAAGACTGTTTTTTGGGGTTTTATTGGTGACCCGGCCGCTTCTCTGGTTGGGAATTTTACTGATTATTATCGGAATACAAATAGGAATGACAGGGATTATAGGCGAATTAATAGTCTACCTTAGTAAGAAGAAATGAATCCGATTTTAGCTTTAATCATCACCAACATCATCTGGGGAGCGGCCTCGCCTATTTTTAAATTTGCTCTTCAAAATATTCCTCCCTTTACCTTGGCCTTTATTCGTTTCTTTTTCGCCGGGTTAATTTTTTTACCATTAACAATAGGAAAATGGCAGAAACTAACATTTCGTCAGTGGTTGGAAATTCTTCTCGTTGGATTTTTTGGAATAACAATAAATATTGCCTTCTTTTTTCTTGGTCTACAAAAAACTGAGAGCATCAATGTCCCGGTGATCGCTTCTTCTGGCCCGGTGTTTATCTATCTCTTTTCCATCTTATTTTTGAGAGAAAGGCCAAAATTAAAAGTCGCTAGCGGAATGCTAATTGCCTTAGTTGGAGTTTTGATAATCATTCTCTCGCCGATTTTTGTCGATAATAAGAGATTTATTCTTGGTGAGATCGAAGGAAATCTTTTTATTTTTGTGGCAACGATGGGGATGGTGTTGCAGACGGTTTTTGGCAAGAATCTTTTGAAAAGGGTTAATCCTTATTTGGTTTCGGCGATTTCCTTTCTTTTTGGCAGTGTCACCTTTTTACCCTTAGCTGTTAAAGAATTAAACTCCTGGGGTTTTGGTCAACTAAATTTTCAAGGTTGGACGGGAATAATTTTCGGCGTCTTTTTTTCTTCGGCCCTGGCCTACTTTTTATACTACTATGGCATTTCAAAATTAGCCGCTCAGGAGGTTGGAGTTTTCACCTATATCGATCCTGTTGCCGCAGTCTTAATCGCGATGCCGCTTTTGGGAGAGTTCCCTAATTGGTACTATTTGATTGGGACGCTACTGGTTTTTGGAGGAATTTATTTGGCAGAGGGAAGAATACACTGGCATCCTTTTCATAAAATAACAAATGATAAATGACAATGTTATTGAATTGTCATTTGAATTTTGTCATTTGAATTTTTAGAATTAATTTATGTCTAAAATCCTTATCAGCGGTTGTGCGGGATATATCGGTTCGATTGCCGCTGATTTGTTTCTGAAATCCGGTTATCAAGTAGTTGGGATTGATAATTTTCAGACAGGCTATCGAAAGCCGATTGAAATCCTTCAGCAAAGATACGGAGAAAAATTTAAATTTTACGAGGCCGATCTAAAATCCGACCTCTCCCCTATCTTTACCCTTGAGCCAGAGATTAAAGCAGTAGTTCATTACGCTGCCTCCTGTGTGGTCGATGAATCAATGAAAAATCCGGGAAAATATTTTACCAACAACGTCGGCGGCACGGCCAACCTGTTGTTGTCGATGGAAAAATTTGGTGTCAAAAATATTATCTTTTCCTCGACCTGTGCCGTTTATGGCGAGGCGGAATACTATCCCATTGACGAAAACCATTCATTAAAACCAACCACTCCTTACGGAGCGTCGAAAAAAATGGTCGAAGAAATAATCCAATGGTTTGCCAAATTAAAAGGATTCCGTTATATTATCTTGCGTTATTTTAACGTTTGCGGTGCCAATGAGGAGGGAATGATTGGAGACTCGAAAAAACCCTCCACTTTATTGGTGCAAAATGCAGTGCGGGGTGCACTTGGAATTGAAAAATTTTATCTGACTTGCCCTGAAGTCAATACGCCAGACAAAACGCCAATCAGAGATTACATTGATGTGGTCGATTTGAATGAAGCCCACCTTAAGGCGATGGAGTATCTCGTTAAAACCGGCAGGAGCGAAATAATCAACCTGGGGACGGGAACAGGCAGCTCGGTTTTGGAAGTCATCAACCAGGTCAAAAAACTGACAGGCAAGGATATTCCGATAGAAAAAGGCAATATCAGAGAGGGAGACGATGCGAAAAAAATCGCTGATATAAAAAAAGCTAAAGAAGTCTTAGGCTGGCAGCCAAAAAGAACCGTTGAAGACTCGGTCAAATCCCTTCTTCTCTGGTATAAAAATCATCCCCATGGATGGAAGAAGTAATTATTTTAAATTTCAGCGGGATAGGTTCCAAGAGTGATTGGAGGGATTTTAACAGATTGATCTGTTATTGTGATCGCCTGATTTAAGGATCTTATAGCAGCGGATGCATTTATCGGATTATTTGAGAAAACTATAGCGATTTCATCACCTGGATTAACTGTTTTTCCAACTTTAGCAATAACTTTTATTCCAACTGAATAATCTATTCTATCTCCTTTTTTCTCCCTGCCGCCACCAAGATCTTTTACCGCAAGTCCGACTGCTTCGGCATTGACATCACTTACAAACAAAGCTATTTTACCTTGATAATGGATAGGGAATTTATCAGCTAAGGTTAGAATTTTTTCCGGATGATCAACAACTTTTTCATTTCCACCTTGCGCTTTTACCATCTGTCTAAATTTTTCTAATGCAGTTCGTTCATCTATTGTTCTTATGACAAGTATTTTTGCTTCAGCCATATCTTTAGCACCGCCGGAAATTACCAACATTCTTGAGGCTGTCTCGATACAGTGTTGAGTAAAATCTTCTGGTCCATTTCCTTCTAAAGTATTGATTGCTTCCAAAACCTCAAGAGCGTTGCCGGCTGCTTCGCCTAATGGCTGGTCCATATTAGTTATCTCGGCAACAACGTTAATACCAACTTTTTTTCCAATATCAACCATAGTTCTTGCTAATTCAAACGCTTCCTCAGGAGTTTTCATAAAAGCGCCTTTACCGACTTTAACATCAAGAACTAAATCAGTAGCACCACTGGCAATTTTTTTACTCATTATTGAAGAAGCAATAAGCGGGATACTGTCAATCGTTTCGGTCACATCGCGGATTGCATATAAAATGCCGTCGGCTGGAGCCATCTCTCCGGTTTGGCCGGAAATGACTATACCAATTTCTCTTGCCTGTTTTTTAAATTCCTCTTCGGTTAACTTGACATTAAAACCAGGAACTTCTCCATCGGGTGTAGGAATTGACTCTAGTTTATCAAGTGTACCGCCGGTCATTCCCAGTCCTCTTCCGGACATTTTTGCCACGGTTAGTCCGCAGGCGGCGACAATCGGCGCGACAACAAGAGTGGTTTTATCACCGATTCCGCCTGAAGAATGTTTATCAACAACATGGCCGAATTCGCTAAGATCAAGGATGTCACCGGAGGCAGCCATGGCTAAGGTCAGACTAGTTGTCTCTTCTATTGATAAAGCTTTTTTTTCTCTTCTGCCATGAACAGCTTTTAACCAATCAGTAATTTCCGGATCGGTTAATTCTTTATTAGTTACCTTATTGACGAAACCGAAGATTTCTGGTTGACTAAGGGTAATTCCTTGCTGGGTTTTACTTAGGAATTTATTGAAATTAAGTTGATCTGCTAAAGCTTTTTTTCTTGAAAGATCTTTGGAATAATCAATAAGGTCTTTTCTTAATGTTCTTGATCGAAGATTTAGAACTTCTGCGGATTTTGCTATAATATTGGTTGAATTATAGCTCTTAATTTAATATAAGTCAATATTTATAAAGAATGATATAATTTTATCAATGCGGCGGTAGTTCAGTGGTAGAATGTCTCCCTTCCAAGGAGAAGGTCGCGAGTTCGAATCTCGTCCGCCGCTCCCTATTGCGACTTGTCGGGGCGGCACGAAGTGCCGCCCAGTGAATTGGAAGGTCGCAATCGACTGTTTTATCTTTGAGTGTTAGGTTCGAGCCGCATTTAATAAGAAAGTCTCTTTTTTGAAAAAGATTTTTATCATCTTCGGCGATTTTGGAGGCTTGTAAAGCTTGACTAAAGAAATGACGCATAGGTTCGAGCCACTTATTTGGTGATTGTCCAAGAGTTGAAATTTTCTGCTCAACAGTCTTTTTAAGACTCATATATTCTTCTTTCTTTTTCAGGTAGTCATCACGTGAAATTATGTTGTCCATATATGAGTCTAAAAGTCTGTTGAGCTTGTTTTTTATGATTTGAAGATCTTTTTTGAACTCTTGAACAATCACCCCAACTTCCGACCGTTGTTTTATTTCATCTTTATTTAACCTTTCAATATACCAGTTGTAGTCGGAAGTTGACAAAGAAACTTTTTGAATAATATCGTTTAGTTGAGGAATGAGTAGGTGTTCGGCAATATACGGCTGAGAACACTTGATCGTCTTACTTTTTTTTGAGCAGCGGTAATAGATAAACTGCTGACCTTGGTTTGTTGATTTGTAATACTTAAGGTGTTGTTCGGCCGAGATCATCATTCCACACTCACCGCAGCGGATTAGACCGGTAAATGGAAAGTTGAGAGGTTCTTTTGAATGAGATCGGCCGCGATTGTTAATAACTTCCTGCACCTTATCAAAAAGTTTCTTTGTAATAAGTGGCTCGTGGATTCCTTGATAGATTTCCTTATTGAAGCGAAAATATCCAAAATAAAAGGGGTTTGAGAGGATATATTTGATTCTATCCTTGTGAAGTTCTTTATTACCTCTTGATAAAATTCCTTTTTTAACCAAAAAATCAGAGATATTTTGAAGAGTATATGTGCCTTTGGAATATAACCTAAACATCTCCTGAACAACCGGAGCTATTTTTGGGTCAACAACAATCTTTTTATTCAATCGGTCATTAAGATAACCCAATGGTGCTTGACCTGGACACTCACCTTTCCTTACCTTTTGTCTCAAACCCCGCTTTGTATTTTCGCTTAAGGAATCCACATAATACTTACTTTGCCCAAAAGCAATCGACAACATGAAAAGTCCCTGGGAAGTATTCTCAAACCAGAAAGTTGGAAATTTAAGGTCTGTTAATAACTTTTGGTCAAGAAGATAGATAATCTGTCCACCATCAACAGCATTTCTAGCCAGTCTATCCGGATGCCAGGCAAGAATACCGGAAACCTCACCCTCCTTAATTCTAGATAGCATAGAATTAAATATCTCACGGCCTGGCTTTTTGGCTGTTTTGCTTTCGATAAGTACGTCTATGATGTTCAACCCCTCTTTCTGAGCAAAATCGCGAAGTTCTTGGACTTGAGCAGGAATAGATAGCTGTTGACGTTCTTCGTCATCTGTAGACTTTCTGGCATAGAGAAAATATGATCGACTTTTCATGTTGTTTTGATAAAAATATTACTCCGATATTTTTGATTTTCAAGAACAAGTTGAAATAGATTGATATATTAGTACGTACTAGGTCAATATCAGATAAAGGAGTAATATTTATCAAGAAAAAATATGGAAAATGCAATATTTTTTAATTGCTTTTGGGCAAAGTCTCCTCCAAAGGAGGAGATAAAACAAAAAATCGCCGAAGCTCGATTGAAAATCGAGAAAAAATAAGTAAAAAATGACCAAATGATAAAAATCTTTTTGAAAAAAGGAGTTTCTGGATGTATTAAAACAGTGGATTGCGACCTTCCAATTCACTGGGCGGCACTTCGTGCCGCCCCGACAAGTCGCAATAGGGAGCGAATATACAAAATAGTTCGAACTTACTATCTTGCTAACTTGTAAATCACTCTCTTTATTCTACCATTTTTAACTTTGCGAGAACTCGCAAAACTTTTTGCGATATGGCGACCTGGAAACTGGGGCGCTGATGAGAACTGCAGGAACGCTGACCAACGCCGATGGATCTGGTCTAATAGCTAAGGGGGGGCGGCATTTTCCATCCTCTCCTTTAAAGCAGCCGGGGGTATCCACCGACTGCCGGTATTTTCAGACGACCAAATACAACTTTCTCGAAATCTTCTGGCAAACCGAAGACCCAACCGCCCTACCTCCTTAACCGCCAGTTGACTCTCTACCTCACTACCTTCTAACCGGACGTCATCCCTTGTATTGTTCCAGTCTCGCTACCGCTCGACTGGTCAAGGGGGCTTCCCCCTTGAACCCCCTTTAGAGGTATATATTATTAATCACCGGTTCTGTCTTGTTCTGTCCTGTTCTTCCACCTCCGTCCTCGTCCCGACTCCGTCGGGATTCGGACTACGGTGGACAAGCGCCCCTCCCTCTGGTCGGGGCTCGCAA
>Ga0172371_10011502_pt1 | contig 11790 bp, 13 predicted proteins | sample Lak12m_FD_114543 | JGI IMG/M metagenome (GOLD analysis project Ga0172371, IMG submission 114543) | Freshwater microbial communities from Kabuno Bay, South-Kivu, Congo - kab_022012_12m | ecosystem: Environmental > Aquatic > Freshwater > Lake | place: Democratic Republic of the Congo: South-Kivu...
GTCGCCGCTGATGTACGCCTCTGGCTGTTCATCGAATTTTTTCTTGCACGCCTCCGAGCAGAAGTAGTACTTCCGGCCGTCGTATTCTGATGAAGGCGCCGCGTCGGTTTCCTCGACGGCCATACCGCAAACCGGATCGACGGTTTTCACTTGTGGCTCCCGCTTAACCTGACGGTGGCATTCATGATTTATATATTCCCTGTTGAACGCAATTCCACGATTAAAGCACCAGCGACCGCAGCATCTTAAGTTCGTCGATCAGCAGCCGCGTCACCAGGAATTTTTCTCTGACCGTCTCGTGCCCGCGCGCGGCTATCTCCTTCGCCTGCGCCGGATTCCTGAGCAGGAACTCGATTCTTTCGGAATAATCGTCGCTGCCGTCTATCAGGAAGCCCCCGGAGCCATCGCTCATCTGCAGGGGAATGCCGCCCGTCTCGCCGGCCACGACCGGCGTCTGTTTCCAGAGGGCTTCGGAAACCACCAGTCCGAAACCTTCGCGGATCGATTTCTGGATGATCACGCTGCTGAGCCGTTGGAAGGCATTTACTTCGACGCTGCCGACCCCGTTCAGGTTGGTGAAGATGAACGCGTCGCGGTCTGTTCTGAGCTCAGCTTCGAGCGTCGAGTAGACGGCCCAGGCTTCGGGATCGTCGGAGGCCATCGATCCGATAAGGGCGAGCTGAAGCCCGGGCACTGCTTTTTTCACCTTTCTGTAGATGTCGATGACTCCCAGCGGATCCTTCCAGGGGTCGAACCGTGAGACCTGGGTGAGCAGAGGCTTGCGCAGGTCGATGCCGAACTCGGCCACGATGGTACGGCTGAGAGACTCAGGCAGGTCGATGTTCTTCGTCGAAAGGGGGTCAATGGCCGGCGGGATGAGGTAGATCCTCTCCTTGGGGATCTCCAGGCCCGGCGGCAGGAACTGCTGCATCGTGAACACTGCTGCGTCGTATTCATTGACGAATGGCCGGATGAAATCCCAGACGGCCGGGTTCGGATCTGAGGTATCGATGTGACAACGCCATACCCATTTGACGCCGCGGTTGCCGGCGAAGTGCCGGAAGGCAGCCGGCTGCGGGTCGTGCGTGATGACCACGTCGAAGTTCGACCGATAGCTCTTCGCGGAGAGGCGGTTGTGATCGAGGTAGTTCTCGATGTCGGCCTGCGACGGGACATTACTCCCGCCCTGCAGGGCATTGTGGAAGAGCTTGGTGGCTTCAAAGAATTCAGCGTGCTGCGGCAATGTCTTCCAGATCGATCTGATGCCGAGCGCAGTTTCAAGCGGTACCAGCGTCGCCAGCAGCTCGGCGACGCCACCTCCATAAGCTGTCGAATTGAGCTGGAGGACGCGCAGACCCTTGAGATCGGCAGCGAGCTCCCGGGCTTCGGCGACGATCTCCTTTCCGGAGACCGGCTCATAATCCTCGATGACCTTCTTCTTCAAGGGCATGCGCACGACATCGAGTAGGTGTTCGCGTTGTCTCATCGGTTTCATATTCACATCCGGCGAAGTTGAGGCAGCAGTTCGTTCATTACGTTCCCCTTGCTAATAGAAATAAACAAAATACAATCAGCACGTGCGCGAAAAGATGAAATATCTGCTAAATCGTCAATGGTTAAAATCATTGCTGGTTGTGGCTGCCGCCTCGATCATACTGACGGTGCCTTTCATCGATCAGCCTTTTAACCAGGATGACCGCGACTTCGTCGAGTTCGCCCGCGCTTCGGCTTCTAGCCCGACCAAACTGGAGCTGCAGGATTACACGTACGACGGCAGATACTTTCAATATTTTCGCGATCCACACGGGCCTCTGTTGACCACATACCTGGGCGCGTCCCTCAGAATGGGAGCGACCGAGAGCGAGGCGTTGTTCCACGGCCTCTACCTGATATTCCCCTTGATCGGTGGCATATCGATGTATTTCCTTGCCAGGAGATTCACCGGGCGGCCGCTGGCCGCGGCGTTGCTCCTGCTCTTCACGCCGGGATGCCTGGTGCTTTCGCACACGCTCATGGACAACCTGCCCGGCCTTGCCCTGGGTCTTGCGGCGATGTCACTCTATGTGTTTGGCGTTGACCAAGATGACCGCCGCCTGCTTATTGGTTCAGGCATAGCGATCGTTCTGGCGGCTCTGACCGCCTATCAGACGCTAAGTCTGGTTCCGGCTATGCTTTTGTATGGCCTTTTATACCGGCCGCGCCGGTTGAACACATACCTGCCGTTCTTCTTGCTGCTGGCAGGCGGGTTCATGTGGCTGCTGGCGACGTATGGGATCTACGCGCGGCGGCCGGCCTTATCCTACAAGTTAAGAGGTCAGGCGTATCAGTGGCCGGGCTATGGCGATGATTACGGCATTCAACTCCGGCCGGTGCTGGTTACTCTCGGCGGCGTCACGGTATTTCCCCTGTCAGTTCTGGTCGCTTTCATGCGAAGACGAGCTGACCTGCTGGCCGGCATCGTCATCCTGGCGTTGGTGACGATCTGGGTATTGCTTTCGGGTATCGCTGAAGACTCCGGCGCGCCCAGGTTGATCCTGGTCGTGTTGCTGGCCTGGACGGGCGCCGTGACTGTGTACCACCTGTTCGCGTACGCGGTCGCCGCAGCACGGCAGAGGTGGGGCGGGGAGGCTAAAGACGCCCTGTTCCTGCTAATGTGGTTCCTGTTCGCGCTGTTGTTTTATCTCGCGGTGCTGATCCCTTATGTCTCGGCGCGGCATCTTCTGTTGTTGTTTCCACCGATCATCCTTTTGTTCGTCAAAGAGGCGGGCAGGCTCTGGCCGCGAAATGGAATTCTTCGGGAAGTTTTCATCGTCGCGACTCTGGCGCTTACGCTGGCGGCCGGGCTGGCGGCGGCGCTAGCGGACTACCGGTCGGCCTCGGTCTATCCCGAGGCTGCCGTGGAGCTCGAAGAGCAGTTGAAGCTGAGCGCTGAAGATGGCAGTACGCTTTATCACAGGGGAGAGTTCGGTTTTCGTTACTATCTCGAGGCGCAGGGGTTCAAGGCCCTCAACGACCAGTCTGAACTGCAGACTGGTGACATCGTGATTTTTTCCACCATGACGTCTCCGGCACGTCCCTGGCCTGATGGCAACTATACGGAACTCTTTCGCCTTGAGCCCGAGGACGGGTTTCCCGTCAGGATCTGGAACTGGCTGGCCGGGGCCGGGTTTTACACTAACCACATGGGCTCGCTTCCAATAGTCTGGTCGCAGCAGATCCAAGACCGGATAATCGCCTATCGATTCGAAAAGCCGTGACCGTCACCGGCGGCATTCGTCCGTCTTGCTCCAGCGCCCATCGGTGTATTGAAACACTGAAATTCTTGTTATAAGGTCAACAAGCGATAAGAAGATTTTCAGGGACTTGTTATCAACCATCCTCAACGTCGCTTTATTTCTCTGAAGGGAGGTGATTCTGGAATGAAGAGATTTGTGCTTCTACTCATAATTGCCATGATCGCAGCAACACTGCTCGCGATAACCGTAATGCCCGGTACTGCATTCGGGGCAACGGGGAGCGGTAGCGGTGATGTACCGGCCACCGGGGGGACGGCTCCTGCTTCAACCGGCAGTGACTCCTCCAGCAGTTCGTCATCGAGCAGTAGTTCCAGCTCCAGCTCGACGACTTCCACGGGCAGCAAGACTGGCGCCGAGGTAATCCTTTTCGGATTGGGCGGCGCCGCGCTGATCGGCTCGGGCATCTTTTTAACCCGAAAGTCGAAGGCGTAATTAAAACCGGATATTTGTAATGAAAGGGAGCGGCGCGAGCTGCTCCCTTTTTTCGTGCAGAGCCCGGAATTAATGTAGATTGCCGCGGTTTTTCCGATTATGTGACACATATTCGTACAATAATGTATAATACTGTCTGATTATGTTTCACAACGCCGATCTCATAAGCCTGCTCGACGGCATTCCCCATGCCGTCGTTCTGGTGGATGAAAAACTGCATATCGGCAGGATGAACCAGCGCGCCGAAGCTCTCACCGGCCGCAGCAACGAGGAGACAGCGGGGATTCCGGCTGATTATATCCTCCGCACAAACCTGCATCCGTTCCGGCCCCACTTCACAAAAGTATTCGAAGAGAAACTGATCGTGTCGCACGAGGGAAACATCCTCGACCTCAATCGCAAGATCGCACCCATTCGCTTTTCAATCTCTCCGGTCGAGAGTCAGGCGGGTGAAGTGATAGGGGCCATGATAGTGCTCGAAGACCTTTCCCTGACTCCTTTCCGTATGCAGGAGGAAGGCACGGACGGTTTTGAGGGAGTCGTCAGCATCAGCCCCAGGATGCAGGAAGTAAGCGAGCAGATATCCGTTTTTGCGGGCACTGACGCGTCGGTTCTCATCTACGGCGAGATCGGCACCGGCAAGGGTTTCGTGGCCGAAAAGATCCATCAGGCATCGAAACGTTCGAGCTATCCCTTCATCAAGGTCAACTGCGGTGCGCTGCCGGAGCCGCTCCTGGAGTCCGAGCTGTTCGGTCACGTGGCCGGCGCTTTCCCGGGAGCCGACCAGAACCGGCCGGGAATGTTCCGTCTTGCGGACCGGGGCACGATCTTCTTTACGGAGATAGCCGACCTGCCCCTGCCGCTGCAGGCCAAGCTCCTGACCGTGCTCGATGACGGCGAACTGTTCGCGCTGGGGAGCACCAAGAAGGTGGCCATGAACGCGCGGGTGATCGCGGCCACGAGCCGGGACCTGAAACGGCTGATTGCTGAGGGAAAATTTCGCGAAGACCTGTTCTACCGGTTGAACGTCCTGCGGCTTCAGCTGCCACCACTGCGCCAGCGCGCTGAGGACATCCCTCTGCTGGTGGATCATTTCATGCATTCATTCTCACCCGGGCGGCTGGTGCCAAAAGTCGACCGGGAAGCCCAGAACATCATGAAGGACTATTCGTACCCCGGCAATGTCAGGGAGCTGCGGAATATCGTGGAGCACGCCATCACGCTCAGCCACGGAAAAACCATCAAGGCGGAGCATCTTCCCGAGTATCTGTTGCAGGGCGATGATGCCGAGCGCTACGCCCCGGTATGGGGTGCCGTCGCGCCCGGCCTTGCCGGCGCCGGCGAGGAAACGGGCCGGGCGAAGCGGTGGGATGACGTAGAAAAAGAAATGATCATCGATGCTCTGCGCAAAAGCCGTGGTAAACGGAGTGACGCGGCCAAGAGGCTGGGGTGGGCTCGCAGTACTCTCTACCGGAAGCTGAAACACCATGGCATCTGATGTGCATTCCGATGCGAACCTGAGGACCGGAGACAGTTTGACATGAAAGTGATGATAGCCATATCGAATGCCGACGTAGCTCCGAGGTTCGACCTGACCGTCGAGGCGTTGATCGTTGCTGTGGAGAACGGCAAGATCGCGGCTGAGCCGCGCGAACTGGTTCTGTCCGAGCCCTCGGGGGACGAGCTCTGCGCGCTGGCGGTAAGCGAGGCGGTCGACCTAGTGATCTGCGGCGGCATCGACGAGGTGCATTACGAGTACCTCGCCTGGAAAAAGATCAGGACCATCGACGGCATCATCGGTTCTTATCAGGAAGCGCTCCGGCTGCTGCTCAGGGATAAGCTTTCCGCCAACATGATCGTTCCGGGGGCGGCATGAACGCGACAGAAAGCCTGGCTTGGAGTTCAAGGAAAAAATATTCAACCGACTGAGGCGGAATGAGGACGGCAGCCCGCTGACCAGGGAGCAGCGCTACGCCTACCTGCAGCGGTTGTTCGTGACCGCGGCGTTTCTGGCGGTCATCCTGCCGCTTGCGGTGACGACGATGCTGGGCTATTTCCAGTACCGGAACCTCCTTTCCCGCGAGACCGATGACAAACTGCGGCTCGACGCCCAGAGCGCCAAGCAGTCGATAGAGTTCCATATCCAGGAATCCCTCTCGACGATGGTGGTAGTCTCCCAGGGGTACCAGTACGGAGAGCTGTTTGACCAGGCGGCGCTGGCAACGCTCTATGAACGCCTGCGAAACGAATACCCCTTCGTGGTCGACCTGGGAGCGCTCGACTCGACCGGTGTCCAGCGAGCCTACGTGGGGCCGTATCCCTTCCAGGGGATCAACTATTCCGACCAGGAATGGTTCCAGAACGCCTACTCGCGCAAGACATACGTGAGCGATATCTTCACCGGCTACCGCGGGGTTCCCCATTTCGTCGAGACAGTCACCAACGGCACGCCTGGGAGCGAACGGTACTGGATGCTGCGCGCCAGCATCGATTCCGATTCGCTTACGAATTACATCGCCACGATCAACACCGACACGTCGACCGACATGTTCCTGGTCGGCGAGGACGGCGTGCTCGTGACCAACTCGGTAAGTCACGGCAAGGCGGGTGACACCTTCCAGGGCGATCTGTCCACCGCCACGAGGAACGTGACGCTCATGGAAGAGGATGAAGGAGGCTCGCCCGAGCGCGCCGCCTTCACCAAGCTGGAGGGCATGCCCTGGACGCTCGTGCTGGAAAGGCGGGGTTATGTCTATGGCGAGAACTGGAGCGATTTCCAGATGCAGCTGCTCGCGATCGTGATCGCGTCGGCTCTGCTGGCCCTTTATATCGTCTTCCGCGTCACCCGCCTCATGGTCGTCATGATCAGGAGAGCCGACAAACGGCGCGATGAGATGCTGGCCGAAGCACAGCACACAGCCAAGCTCGCGTCGGTGGGGCAACTGGCGGCCGGCGTGGCCCATGAGATAAACAATCCCCTGGCGATCATCAACGAGAAGATCGGTCTGATGCGGGACCTGACGAAATACGCGGGCGACTTCCCCGAGAAGGACCGGTTCCTGGTGCTGACCGAGGGCGCTGCCGTCGCGGTGGACAGGTGCAAGGACATAACTCACCGCCTGCTGGGATTCGCGCGCCGGATGGAGGTCAAGCGGGAGTCGCTGCACATCAACGAAGTGATCAGGGAGGTCCTGAGCTTCGTGGAAAAAGAGGCCCTGTACCGGGACATCGAGATCAAGCTTGCCCTGGACGATACACTGCCGCCGATCTACAGCGACCGCGGCCAGTTGCAGCAGGTGTTCCTCAACATCGTGAACAACGCGATCGACGCAGTGGGCAAGGACGGCAAGGTCACAATCGCGACGATGCCGCTCAAGCCCGGAGTCATCCGTGCAACGGTGACGGATACAGGCCCAGGCATCCCTCCCAATATCATCAGGCACATTTTCGAGCCTTTCTTTACAACCAAGGTTAGGAGCGATACAAGCGGCACCGGACTCGGTTTGTCGATAACCTACGGTCTCGTCAAGCAGCTGTGCGGGCGGATCACCGTCGAGAGCCCGCCGGGAGAAGGCGCCACGTTCACAATCGACCTGCCCATAGAATGCGATCTGGAGGAGTAACCCCGATGAACAATATCAACGTACTTCTGGTTGACGATGAGATGGAATTCGCTGAGACCCTGGCTGAGCGGCTGCGACTGCGGTCATTCGAGGTAAACGTGACCAGCCGCGCCGACGAGGCTTTCGAGATGCTTGAAGCGGGTTTGCGCCCCGACGTCGTGTTGCTCGACATCAAGATGCCCGGCCTGGACGGGCTCGATGCCCTGGCGGAACTGAAGTCACGAAACTCCGGAATGGAAGTCATCCTGGTCACCGGGCACGGCGAAGCGGCCAGCAGCATCGAGGGCATGAAGCGGGGAGCCTTTGACTACCTGATGAAGCCGATCGATATCGCCGAGTTGATCGTAAAGATCGAGCAGGCCGTCGCCAGGAAGCGCGAAAAAGAAAAGCATGGAGAACGGCAAGCGGGGCAATGAACAGCCTCGACGAAAATCTGCGCCGGGGGCAGGTTGCCTTCATGGGCCAGATCGTCGCCGCTGCCACCCATGAGTTCCAGAATCATTTCGCCGTCATCAAGGAGTACAACGGGCTGATAGCCGATCTTCTGAGGTCGAAGCAGGCTGGCAAGCGGGGCACCATCAAGCGGTGCCGGGAGATAGGCCAGAACATAGACGAGCGGGCCGGCCAGGCAGCGCTCCTGGCCGAACGGCTGAACCGCTTCGCCCATCGCGGGGACGTCGCCCCTTCCTCTGTAAAGATGGAAGTTCTGGTGGATGACCTGGTCGCGCTGCTGCAGCGATCAGCCGCGCAGCGCAGAGTTTCCCTTAGCGCTGAAAGCAGCGGCGGCCTGCCCGAGACACTAAACGATGCGGCCCTCCTGCAGTTCATGCTCGGATCGGTGACTCTAAATCTGCTGGAGACGCTTGGCGAGAATGGCTCGATCGCCCTGAGTGTGATTCCGGGGGCGGCCGATGGGGGAGTAGCGGTGGAGATCGCCGCCGAGGGGCCGGCTGCTGCGGAATCCGAGGGGCAGGAGTCCGGACTAATCGACGCCTGCCTGCAGAGGCTCAATGCCCGTTTCTCCTCATCGCCCGGCGATGGGCGCCTCGTCGTCAGGTTCGAGTTCTAAGAATCCCTGCATTACCCCTGGCAAGTTCCTCGGGACCCCTTGCGTAACTGCTGATTTCGCCCTTTTTTCGTTTACCTCCGCTTGATCCTCACAGCTGAAGAGCAATTAATTCCCATGTATCAAAGTGTCTCATACTGGTGCCGCAACCTAGCTAAATTTACGAATATGTCCCAAATAATTCGAAAATGGGCTTGAAATATCTAATATTTTAGTATAAATTTGCCTCAATATTCAGAAATAGTTTCATTATGTCTTAATTTGTATTATATTTTTAGAAAGCGAGGCTGGCCACGATGATGAAGAAGAAGGAAAAAATCAAGGTACTGCTCGTTGATGATGAGGAGGAGTTCGTCAAGACCCTGTCGGAGCGGCTGCAGATGCGCGACGTCGACAGCGACACGGCGTTCGATGGTGAGCAGGCCATCGAATCCGTATCGGAAGAGGAGCCGGATGTCCTGGTGCTCGATCTGAAGATGCCCGGCATCCACGGACTGGAAGTCCTTCGCTGGATCAAGAACCACCACCCCTCGATCCAGGTGATCATCCTGACCGGCCACGGTACGGAACAGGATGAGGAAAAGGCCCGCGAGCTCGGCGCCTTCGACTACCTGAAGAAGCCGGTCGAGACGGAAAGCCTGGTCGGCAAGATCAGGACTGCCTACCGCGCCAATTTCGAAGACAGCATGTCTGCCGTCGCCTTCGCTGAAAGCGGCGAGTTCGACATGGCTACCGATTTCCTCAAAGAGAGTGAACAGAAGAATCTCCAAAAGATGCTCAACGACGAGAAAGAGAACTCGGAAAAAGAGCAGAAGTCTGGAAATGGATGAGATCCGACTACTACTGGTGGATGACGAAGAGGATTTCATCCGCGCGCTGTCCGAGCGGCTGCACATGCGGGATCTCGCCGGGCAGACGGCCTTCAGCGGCGAGCAGGCCCTCGAGTTCGTCAGCGAGGAAGAGCCGGACGTGATGGTCCTCGACATCCTGATGCCCGGGATGGACGGCATGGAAGTGCTGCGCCGCGTCAGGAGCATGTATCCGCAGATCCAGGTAATCATCCACACCGGCCACGGCAACGACCTCGATGAGGTCGAAGCCTGGAACCTCGGAGTCTTCGATTATCTGAAAAAGCCCGTTGACATCGATCTGCTGGTCGAGCGGATCAAAGCGGCCTATCTAAACAAATCAGAATGATTTCCGGTGATGCCGCGGCGCTCCCGGGACACGTGCTAAGAGCCAGCCTTATGAAAATGTACACTGCGACAATCAAAAAGGAAGCGCTCGAGACCGGTTCGAGGGTCTCATATTATACGCGGCAGAAACTGCTTTTTATCCTGCTGATGACGCTGGTCTCGGTCATTCCGCTGGCCGGCATCAGCTACTTTTCGTTCAGCTATTACAAGAACTCCTGGATCGACAAGACCTCGGCCGAACTCGCGAGCCTCGCAGACAGCAGAACGGAGATCATCGAGCAGTTCCTCGCGAGCCAGAATAACCAGTTGCAGACTCTGGTGGATCTGAACTCGCCGGAATATTTGGGCCAGCAGGCGAACCTGGAGAAGATCTTCAATTCGATCAACCGCAGCGGCGTGATCACCGACCTGGGTCTGATCGATCAGAGCGGTGTGCACCGCGCTTACGTCGGACCATTTGCCCAGCAGTTGGCGGACAAGAATTATGCCCAGGCCGACTGGTTCCTGGAGGTGATCCGCAATGGTGATTTCACCAGCGACATCTTCACAGGCTACAGGGGTATCCCGCATTTCGTGATCGCCATCGCCGATCCCGCCCGTGACTCTGTCCTGCGCGCCACGGTAAATTCAGACATGTTCAATTCGCTGCTGGCTGAGGCAGAGGTCGGGCCTGGGGGCGACGCCTATATCCTCAACCGCGCCGGGGAATTGCAGACGCCGAGCCGTCTGGGTTCTCCGGAAATGCCAGGTGGAGACCTCGCCGCGGGAAGCCCCGCCCTATACCACACGGACGATTTCATCTACGCCGCCACCAGCCTCAGGAATGGCGAGTGGAACCTGGTCCTCAAGGAAGACATCAACAGCAGCCTGGCGGAATTCTATAGCGCCAGGAACAAGGCGATTGTCCTCATCGGGCTGGCGGTGGTGCTCATCATCACGGTGGCCACCCTGCTCTCGTCATCGCTGATCGACCGGATCAAGGAGGCCGACCAGCAACGGCGGCAGCTGAACAACCGGATGCAGGACGTGGAGAAGATGGCGCTCATCGGCAGGCTGGCTTCGAGCGTTTCGCATGAGATCAACAACCCGCTTCAGATCATCGAAAGCCAGGCGGGCTGGATCGGCGAGCTGCTGGAGGACGAAAAAGAGGGGCGTGTCGGTGATATCGGCGAGTACCAGGACGCGGTCACCAAGATCCGCGCGCACGTGCGGCGCGCCCGGGACATCACCCACAGGCTGCTCGGCTTCTCGAAGACCGGCGCCGAGGCTCCGACCGAGGCGAGGATCAACAACCTGGTCCGCGAGACGGTCTCCTTCCTCAAGGATGACGCGGAGGACAACCGCATCGCCATCGTCAGCGACCTGCAGAAGGACATGCCGCTGCTCGTCACTTATCCGTCGCAGCTTCAGCAGGTGTTCCTCAACATCATGAAGAACGCGATCGACGCAATCGGCCAGGACGGGACCATCAACATCAGGACCCGGACGACAAGCGACGATGGCGCGAATATCGAGTTCGCCGACACCGGACCTGGTCTGGGCGAAGGCGTCCAGGACCGGATCTTCGACTCTTTCTTTACCACGAAGCAGGGCCGGAACACCGGCCTGGGATTATCGATCTCGTACAACATCATCCAGCGTCTGGGGGGTGATATCGAGGCCAAAAACAGGGAGCAGGGAGGAAGTGTTTTTACCATTACCTTGCCGTCAGGCATTGGAAAGAATTATTTGGAATAGAGGTGAGACACAATGGATGCTTTCAGTGTTCTGGTCATTGACGATGAGGAAGATTTCGTCAGCACGTTGCTAAAACGGCTAGGGAAGAAAGGCCTGGACTGCGAGGGCGTGTTCAGTGGACATGGAGCGATCGAAAAGTTCCGCGAACGCGAGTTCGACGTGGTGCTGCTCGACATGATGCTCGCTGACATGAGCGGCAACGAGGTGCTCAGGGAGCTGAAGAAACTGAGGCCCGGCGCGCAGGTTGTGATCCTGTCGGGCCACGCTTCGGCCAGCGCCGGCCGCGAGGGCCTGGGATGCGGAGCATTCGATTACCTGATCAAGCCGGCGGAGTTCGAAACCCTCTACGAAAAACTGAAGAACGCTTTTGACACGCGTATCGAGTTGGTCTAGGGCGGCAATCGAAACATCGGATAACACGACAAGCAGAAGGAGATGAA
>Ga0172371_10011503_pt1 | contig 11789 bp, 6 predicted proteins | sample Lak12m_FD_114543 | JGI IMG/M metagenome (GOLD analysis project Ga0172371, IMG submission 114543) | Freshwater microbial communities from Kabuno Bay, South-Kivu, Congo - kab_022012_12m | ecosystem: Environmental > Aquatic > Freshwater > Lake | place: Democratic Republic of the Congo: South-Kivu...
AGCAGATATGGTGAACCCATCTGGTCAATGAACTGGCTATCGTTGACCCAGCCGCCAAGCTCCTCAAACCGCTCGGCTTCCAACCAAATGATGTCAGCGGATGCCGGCTGCCAGGCAGCCAGCGGAATCAGCATGAGGGTGAAGAGGGAAATCGTTTTCATGGCGATCGGCAATCTAGCACCAAATCCACAAGGCCAGAACATATCAGTAATCGGCTTTGTTGAAAATGACAGGTTGATCGGTGCCAATCCCCGGCGGAAACGCGGATGTTATGGGCGCGCCGACGATTTTCACCGGGTTGTCCGGATCTCTGAAATCGAGGAGTTCGGTGTCGTTTCGCTTTCGAATGTAGATAAGTCCGCTGTTCCAATCGGAACGGATGAAAGGGGAATCGTAACCGCGTGACGGCGCGAGGTTCACAAGACTGGGGCGAGAGGGGCCATAAAAGGTGATCGTCGCGAAACGCAGGACGCCATCCGCGTAACGAACAGGCTCCGCTGTCACCGCGACTTTGAACGCGGCGAAATCGTTGCCGTAATCGGCCGCTTGGTTGGCAATCAGAATCACCGGCGCGTTTTCGGCATCGAGTGTGATGAAGGCTTTGTTGTTCTTTTCAACGCGATCGGCGTGCTTCCAAGTCGGTGTCCATTTGTAGCCGCCGGCTACCACTTTGACTGCGGCGTAGGCAGCGCCGTCCTTCGCGAAAATCCATCCGCCTTCCTCCTGTGCCTCATCGAGTGTCGGACTGAAATACACTCGCAGGTAGGCAGGTTTCGACGTGCTTGGATTCGGCGGCACGGGAACCCATTTCTGCGTGACGAGAATGTTGCGGTCTTGCACGCTGAAGAACGGATTGAAGCCATGATAGTCTTTCGTGTTTGCCGGTTTCACCTCGAAACCGATCCGGGCCAGCGGGTCGCTTGCGAACACGACGCCTTGCCACCGAAAACCCATGCTTGCGTCGTCCAGCCACGACGGATCGAGTCCCGCCGAGCCGATCACGTAACTCGGCGTCGCGAATCCATAGCGCAGCACGCTTCGCTCCGGGTCCAGCGTTCGCCAGAGTGGGCCATCTGGATCTGCGGCGCTCCGGCCGCGCCCTTCCGCCACCGGTCCCGGCCAGCGTTTCGCGAAAACATAGACGCCGCGCCCGGTCGTGTCCTTGGCAAGATTCACGATGACGGGCGGCGGATAGTAACTGCTCGTGGAGTGTCCGCCAACACCCAGCGGCACGTAAGTGCGCCCCGGCGCGTTGAACAGCAGGTCGTAGCCCCGGTCACAGAATCCGCCGTCGTATTCGTGTCCAACTTTGACGCGGCTCTTCGGGCCGCCGCGAGTGGTGAGCAAGGTCTCTTCGGCAATGGCGGCGTAGGTCAGGTCGAGATACATGTCGGCTTTCTTACGCAACACGGGGTCCTCGGCGAAATCGCGGAGGTTGAAAAACGCGCTGATGGTGTCGCCTTGATAGCTGGGCGATCCGGCTTCGACGAACTGGCCGCGTTTCGCCCGTTCGTCGAACCACTTCGAGAAATACGCCCGCCGCGCCTCATACTGCTCAGCGAGCGTCGAGCCGTCGTCGTATTTCTGGCTCGCATACGCGGGAAGATTCCGGAGGAATTGCGCGACCAGCAAGTCGCACGATTTGCTCGCGACGTGATGGTTCTCGGAGCCTTCCATGTCCCAGACGCCGCGTTTCGCTTCCGCGAGCTTGCTGTTCGATTTGGCGACGGCCCAGAATCCCTTCTCAAAATTTTCCTCCGCCTTCCGCGAAAGAAGCCCTTTCATCGGACCGCTGCGACGGTTCATCAGGCCATACATTCGGACGTAGCTGACGCCGAAGAGACTGAAGCCAAACTTGGGGTTCGATGACACAACGAACTTGTCCGACTCGAAGAACAGGTTGATTTCAGCCACACCCTCGCCAGAAATCAACGAAGGCATTCCGTAGCGTACCCAGCCAATAGAGTTCGCACTCGTTGCGTTGAGCTTGTTTAGCCTGCTCGTTCCCGCCACCAGGCTCGCACGCAGACGCTCCAGATAATCGGGCGGAAGATGTTGCATGAACCGAGGCGGCCACGCCACCTGAGCCTGGTCAGGCCGGGCGGTGGTGAGCAGCGGCACGAATAACGCAAGTAGGATGGCGCATCGCAGTGTCATGGCGGAGTTGTACCAGAATCGAACACCGCTGCGAAGTTCCCGTTGCAACCAATTTCCTCAGCGGCATCACATTGGCTTGCTATTGCAGGATTCTACAGCATAGTGAAGCGCAATCGATGTTTCACCGGTGAATGGGCGTGAATGGAAAGAATCAATGAAGAGCAATGAAAACAAGTTTCAGAAGTGCTTCGGCACCTTGCTGCGTCAGGGTCACGCGGTTTGGATGCTCTTGGGGAAATGCTTCCGTTGCCACCCGCGCCGCGACGATGTCCTACCGGACGCGGTTCCGCAAGAGCCACCCGCACCACGCCTAAGCCCACTTGACCGCATCACCGAACATCTGCGCGGCCTCGGGCTTGGTCAGCAGGTGCGTGTCCGCTTTGAGCCTGCCAGTGAGGATTTTGTGTTGGAGGATGCAGACGGTTTCGTTCACGCCAAGGACTACGACGAGGCGGTGGTGGTAATCAAACGCATCTGGCTCTACCAATCTTGATTGCGTCTTCTTAAAGATGCCCCGTCGGCTACGCTTGACACGGCGAATGCTCATCCCTATCGTGCCGCTCAGAAGAGGATTCATCCATGTCGCGTGTACATTTCTTCTGTATGCTGGCCGCCGCGTTGTCCTGCGGTGCCGCGGCGGAAACACTGACACGCGAGCGGATCGAGGCCGACTGGCTGCGTCAGGACGAGGTCCGCGGAATTCCGGTGCCCGGTGGACCGGTCACGGCGGAGGAGGATGCGGCGGGAGGCTGCGACGGCGTGCGCGAGGGGTCGTTCGGATTCCATACGGCGAGGGAAGACCAGCCTTGGTGGCAGGTTGACTTCAAGCGGGTCTGGCCGCTCGATCAAGTCTTGATCTACAACCGTTGCGACGAGCACTCCGAACGCACCGCTCGATTGATCGTTCTGATTTCCGACGACGCCAAGAAATGGCAGGAAGTTCATCAGCACGACGGCACGACATTCTATGGGTACCGTGATGCGCGTCCACTGTCGGTCAAGCTGACGGGAGTGAAGGCCCGGTATGTCCGCATTCAATTGCCCGAACGCGACACGTGCCTGCACCTCGACGAGGTGGAAATCTATGCGACCAGTCATCGCAACCTTGCATTGGCGATGCCGGCCACGCAGAGCAGCGTCAGCCCGCAGTCGCGGCGACTCCGACCGCAGTTGCTCAAGCCGGAACCGCATTCAGTTGCTCACGTGGTCGAGTGCGGGTTGCAGTTGGCCGAAAGCCTGCGACGAATGGGAGTGGCGGTTGACACCGAGAAGAACGTGCTTCGGCGGATTCCAAAAGAACCCAATCGAGAGCATTATCTCGGCGCTCGCTGGACGGTGCGGCAACTTGCCCTACGAAATCCGTTGCTGGATTTTGATCGCGTGCTATTTGTCCAGCGCGAGCCAGCGCGGTTCAAGACGAAGGCCACGTCGGGATGGTACACCCACATGTCCGATCAGTATTACGGCTGGTTCACGCGACCGGGCGGCGGGCTTTATCTGCTGGAGGGATTCAAGACCGGCAATCCGACTGTCCGTTGCCTGACGCCGTCGTTCGAGCCGGGCACGATTGTCCGTCCGGAACTTTCCTACGACGCCAAGAAGGTCTTGTTCGCATACAGCAAACATTATCCCAGTTTGATTGACCTGCCAGACAAGCTCGATAAATCACAGATTCCCGAGGACGCGTTCTTCCAGCTTTACGAAATGCGTCTCGACGGCACCGGCCTGCGCCGGCTCACGCACGGGAAGTATGACAACTTCGATGGTCGCTTTTTGCCGAGCGGTGAGATTGTGTTTCTTTCGACGCGCCGCGGCGAAGACCCGCAATACACAAAGGCCGTGGCGCGCCAACCGCGCGCGGACCGTTGCGACAGTTACGTCCGCTGCGGTGGCGACGAGTTCCGTCCGGTCGCCGTTTACACGCTGCACGTGATGGACGCCAACGGTGGGCGTCTCCGTCCGATTTCGCCTTTCGAGATGTTCGAGTGGGAACCGAGTGTTGACCACGAAGGACGGATCATCTACTCGCGCTGGGATTACGTGGACCGCGAGGCGATGCCGTACATGAGCCTCTGGGCGACGTTGCCCGACGGCACCGGCACGCAGGCGATCTTCGGCAACTACACGCTCAATCCGCATTGCATGTTCGAGCCGCGGGCGGTGCCCGGCTCGCGCAAGCTCATCTTCACCGCGTCGGCGCACCACGCCAACACCGCGGGCAGCCTCGTGCTGCTCGACCCGCGCAAAGGCACCGACGGCAACGCACCGATGAAGCGGCTCACGCCTGAAGTGCCATTTCCCGAAATCGAAGCCTGGCCCGACACGTACTACGCCAATCCGTATCCGCTCTCCGAAGAACACTACCTGACCGCGTGGAGCGACCAACCGTTGCGCCAGACCGGCCACGAGCTTGGCGCGGCGGCAATGGGTATCTACCTGTTCGATGCGTTTGGAAACCTCAACCTGCTCTGGCGCGACGCGACGCTCTCCTGCATGTATCCCATCCCGGTTCGTTCGCGGGTTGTTCCTCGACAGGTTGCCGCGACGACGGAATGGGACGGCCCGCAAACAGGACGCATGGTGGTGCTCGACGTTTATCGCGGTTTGGAATCCGTGCCGCAGGGAACTGTTCGCAGCCTGCGGCTCGTCGGCATCCCGCCCAAGAATCACCCGCGCATGAATCGTCCTGTGATGGGACTCACAGGACACGATCCCGGCAAGTTCGTGATCGGCACCGTGCCGGTCGAGGCGGACGGCTCGGCGTATTTCGAAGCGCCATCGGGCGTACCGTTCTTTCTTCAAGCGCTCGATGCCGACGGCATGGCCGTGCAAACCATGCGCAGCGCGACCTATCTCCAGCCCGGTCAACAAACCACTTGCATCGGCTGTCACGAACATCGCCACACCGCGCCGCCGAACCGCGCTCCGCTGGCGTTGCGGCGCGCCCCATTTCGCATCCAGCCCGGTCCCGACGGTTCATGGCCGCTGAACTATCAAACATTGGTTCAGCCCGTATTGGACAAGCATTGTGTCAAGTGTCATCAGCCCGGCGCGGTGGGCGCGAAGTTCGACCTCGCGCCGGCCAAGTCTTATCAGTCGCTTGCCAACTACGGCGCGCCGAGTTTGAAGACCCACGTCGTGACCTATCACCGCCAAGGCCGCTCATCGCCGGGCACCGGTCCTTCCCGCGAGAGTGCATTGCTGCGTCATCTCCGCCAAGGACACAACAAGGTGTCGTTAAGCTCCGACGATTGGAACCGTCTTGTCACGTGGATGGACACCTACGGTCAGCAGTTTGGCTCGTTTAGCCCCGCCCAAGAACAGCAGTTGCTCGAGCTGCGCCAAAACATGGCCACCGTCCTAGCGAAGTGAATCTGTAGTTGGAGTAGCGGCGGTGGACACATTCACTTGTTGTCACCGCATCTCAAGTTGTCATTCTGAGCGAAGCGAAGAATCTCAGTCTTTTCCTGCGGGCAACAGGGAGCAACGACAGAGACCCTTCGCTTCGCTCAGGGTGACAGGCTAGGGAAACAGTAACAATGTCGAGCATACCTTATGGACGGCTCCGTTTAGCGTCGCGCAGTTGCTCGAAGAGCTTGGTCAATTTCGTAACAATCTCCGGATGATCGCGATAAACATTCTTTGTTTCGCCGGGATCACTGGTGAGGTCGTAGAGTTGCATTGGTGGGGCGTCGGGTTTGAGTTTGCCGTCGGGCGCGAAGTCGCTGTTGACCATGCCGACTTGTGAGAACTTGAGATAGGGTGCACGCTCGGTCTTCTCCGTCGAGTAACCGGAGCCTTGCCCTATCACCAATTTCCAGTTTCCTGCGCGCACAGCCCAAATGTCCTCCTGCTTCCGGTGACGGAACAGGGATGAAGAACGCGCCTGCACAATCAGATTCGTTCGTGTGCTGTTCTTGCCGAGCAGCACCGGCAGTGCGTTGAAGCTGTCTTCACCGGCACCGGCAGACAATGTTTGGCCGGTCAACGCGGCGAACGTAGCCAGCATATCGGTAAGACAAAGCAACTGTTCCGACTGTGTTCCGACCGGAATGTGTCCCGGCCAGCGCGCCAGAAATGGCACGCGGTTGCCGCCTTCCCAGACATCGCCTTTCTGACCGTTGAACGGCGCACACGGACGGTGGCCGGTGGGAAAACCTTCCCGCTCATACACGCCGCCGTTGTCGCTGGTGAAAATGACGAGCGTGTTGTCGGCAAGCTTGAGACGGTCGAGCGTGGCGAGCAGTTCGCCGACTGACCAATCCAACTCGTGAATGAAGTCGCCATACTTGCCGGCTTGGCTGGTGCCGGCGAACTTCGCGTTCGGCGTGAGTGGCGTGTGAATGTTGTTCGGCACGTAGTGAAGATAGAATGGCTTGTCCTTATTCCGTTCAATGAACGCGCTGGCTTTCTCATGCAGTACGCGGGCGTTCTCGTCGTTCTTCATGGTAAGCCCCGGCACGATGCGATGATCTTCGACATACTTTCCCCAGCGGTTGGCGACATCGCCAAAGAAATAATCGAAACCGACCTCCAACGGTCCCGGCTTGAGTTCGCCGTTCCAGTCCACGCGTTGTTTGGGCGTGCCGAAACCGAGGTGCCATTTGCCGACGATGCCGGTGGTGTAGCCGGCTTGTGTGAGCAACGACGCGGTCGTCATCCGTCCCGCCTCGATCAGCAGCGCTGCTCCGGGCGACGCCCAACAAACCTGCGATCGCCGCCACGGGTAGCGTCCCGTCAATACACCGTAGCGCGTCGGACAACACACGCCTGCCGGCGTGTGCGCGTCGGTGAAGCGGATGCCTTCCTTCGCGATGCGGTCAATGCCCGGCGTCTTGAGCTTCGTTGCGCCTTGGCACGAGAGATCGTTGTAGCCGAGATCATCAGCGAGGATCAGGATGACGTTTGGTTTCGCTCTCGTCTCCAACGGAGCAAAGGTGAGTATGCTTAGAAGAGTGAGAGCGAGTTGTTTCATCGTGGTTTGATCAAGTTGGGGGTTGAGTTGGCGGATTGGACGGGTAGGGCATACCAGTAGGCTGTGCTTCCCCAGATGGGGTGGTCGCGTTGGATGATGGTGTTGGCTTGTTGGTTGTTGCCATCGAGACCGAAGGTTTCCTCGGCCACGCGGATGTTGCGGCGGAACTGAAAGGCGTCATTGAGGTGGAAGGAATAGACGGCCACTTCGCCGGGATGCGTTTTCACGAAGCCCGACACGGCTTTGCGGTCGAAGTGACACCAACCGGAATTGAAATACTCTTCGCTGCCGGTGCCGTGATAACTCGGCGGCCAACCGTCCTCATCGCTCCAGATCAACCAATCACCTTCGCCCCACCAGTCACGATGCGGCCACGCCACGTGCAACAACGCGCCGACATATTTGCCCGGCCCTTTTCGATCGAGGACCATGTGCGCCGGAGTGTTCTGCGGACCGAAGCGCGGGGAATCGGCCAGCGCCGCGCGGGCTTCGCTCCAAGTGACATGGAAGCGACCCCATTGGTCGGGCAGTTTCTTCCGACGCTCAATGTCCAGCGAGATACGAATCACAGCGACGCGGTGGGTCGAGCGGTTCTCAAGACGACCGACCGCGCTGCGCTCAAACGGCATCGGGAAACAGGAATACGCTTCCGATGGCGTCACGCCGAGCAAGAGAGAGTTGAAGTGTCCCTCGTTGGCGAAACCGTAGTCGGCGTTGCCGAAGAAATATCCGAGCGGCACATCCACGCTCGGCTCTACACATCCGTCCCAGCGGATTTGCAGGCGAGTGTCGCGCAGTGGTTCCGGCGAGCGGGGCCAAGTTGAGATGCGCATCTGGCGAATGACTCCGCAGCCTTCGATGCGCAGTTCATGGGCTTGGCTTGGTTTCACCGTCAGTTCGCGAGATTCTGCCCACGTGGCAGGAGTGGCCGGCGGACGCGATTCGGCTTCCAGCCACGTCTCGCGCACGCGGGCAAGCTCTTCGGTTTCGCTTTGTCGCAACGGCCATCGGAGCGTCTTCACCTTGGTTTCGGACGGATAGGTGGTGTAGGTGAGTTGCCAGTAGTTACCCCAGTTCGGAGCTTGCGTATTCACGAGTTGAACGCGACAGTGACGGGCAAATGGAATCGGAAACAGGATGCCCGGATAAGTCTTGTGGAAAACAAGCGGGTACGGGAACGGACCGTTGCGGTCGTCGAAAAAACGTTCCACCGGCATATCGAACACCGGGCGCTTGTCGTGGTCGAGGAACATCTGCAAGCGCGTGCCGACTGGACTTGCCTTGGCTTGGCCGAGCGTGCCGGTGAACATGCGGTGGATGCAGCCGGGGCCGCCCACGTCGAGCAAGACGTTCGTGCCGTTTTGCACGCACTTGAAATCGTTGCCGTCCTTATTGCCTCCTGTTCGGTCCCAAGTGCTCGACATCGCTGTGTGCGACGCTTCCAATTCCGGAAGGTGATCGAGAGTCCGTAAGCGTTGCAGGAAGAACGTGAGGTCACGTTCCGCAGCAACCGCGAGCAACGAAGAACTCAGAAACGCAATGGCCAATGCCAGTTTCATTTCGCTTCCGTGCTGGCTTCGATTTCGACCGTCGCGTGGTAGATTAGTCCCCAGTCGCGGCGCTGGCCAAGATATTTCAGCATGGTGGCAAGCGACGGAGTGACTGTCGCCGTGATTCTTTCCCTCCGCTGTGCTTGAGTCAACTCGATCTCGATGGGTTTGCGGAAATCCACGCCCATGCGGGGATGCAGCCAGAGGGCGAAACGTTTTACGTTGGTGGCATGCACACGGAAACGGTTACCGCCGAGATTTTCGGCGTCCACGGCGCCGGCATTCATCAGACGAGTCTCGAAAGCGAACATCTTTCGTTGCCACGATTGTGTACCCGTGCCGCCGCCTTCAAATCCGCGGTTCTTGCTTTCGACGGGGTAATCCACCGGCACGCCGCCGGGACCGGCCTCGAGCGCACTGGCCCAGAAGCTGTGCGGCTGGCGCGGGTAGCGGTCGCCGCGAGTCTCCGGGATGAAGGGTGAGACGGCGCAGACGCGGGGTGTGTAAGGATCGCGCCGCGTCGCACGCATCACTTCGACGAGCGCCTTGTACTGTTCGTGCGCGAGTGTGGGGTTGTGCGGGCCGAGAAACTCGGCGTCCAGATGGGGGATGCCGAGTGTCGTTATCCGTGCGTTGGCGTGCCGCGTGAAGTCCACATGCGTGTGATGGTCGAACGCGCCGTTCATTGTGAAAAGCAGTGTGCCGCGCAGTTTCGGCCAATACGCGGCGCGCCACATGCCCGCCTTTGGGGCGATGAGAGCAAAGCGGTCGGCCTGACGGAAGGCGTGCCACCAACTGCCGATGCCGCCCATCGAAAAACCGGTCAGGTAAACGCGGTTTGGGTCAATGGCGTACCGCATCGAGTATTCCTCGACGACTGACTGAAGGTGCAACTCGCTCTCGGGAAAGGAAAACTTCGAGTTGCCCCAGTGATAGACGAGCGGCGGCGCGCCGGGACTAACGATGATGAAGTCGCCGCCGCCGGAAAACCTGCGCATACCTTCGAGATTCTTGGCGGCAGAAGTTTGCGGTGAACTGCCCGCGCCGCCGTGAAGGCTGATGATGAGGCCCAGAGGTTTTCGGGAATTGTAGTTCTCGGGGACATAAACCCAGTTCAGATATTCCTCGTTCGGAGCCGGGCCTTGCAGGGAACTGTCGGGTGGCGGCACGTAAGGTTCCACCGGCCCTTCGGGGCGCGGCCGTAAATGGTCCATGCGCGCGCGCAGGTGCGGCAGGGTGAATTTGTCGGCGGCAAGTAGTCCCTTGGGGGCGTTGGCGGGCGGCACGGGGCGCAAAGCGGCGGCGATGTCGTCGAGCCGTTCGGTCCAGCCTTCAAGCCGGCGCAGAAGAGCGGCGCGCTTCGTTTCTTCCGGTTCCGCGAGATATTCGCGCGCCAATCGCAGCGCCTCGTCGTAGCTGGCGGGTTTGCTGGTGGCAGCGGGCCGCGGCAGGAGCGCGCGAGCGGAACCTGTGGAACCTCCGACGGGACGCGCTGGTTGAGCTGTTGCGGTCGAAGCGACTCGCGGAGGCTGGGCTATGGGCGAGTTTTCGACGGCGCGTAGGAATCCATCCGACGCGCCGACGTAAAGCACGCCGTCCCCGCCGGGCACGGGCGAGGCGTGAATCCAACCGCCGAGCGCGAGCTCGTCGAGTAGGCGTCCGTCGCTCAACGCGTAGGCGCGCAATTTTCCATCGAGCGTGCCGACATACACCTTGCCATCGCTCGAAATCAGCGGCGCGGAATAGCGCGCGTTGGCTTCCGCCCACCACACCATCACCGCCTGGCCACCACTCACGCGCACCGAGCAGAGTCGTCCTTCGTAAGTGCAGACAAGCACACGCCCGCCGTCACCGAGCGCCGGCGCGGAGGTGACGCGATCTCTCAGGTCAATGCGCCAGCGGAGTTTGCCATCGGGCGCGACCGCGTAGAGATGCCCATCCCACGAGCCGAAGTAGATGATGCCGTCCGCCGCGACGGCGGGCGCCTCGGGTACGTAGCCGCCCGTGGTAAAGCCGCCGGTCTGACGCCCCTGTGCATCCCACTGCGGCAGGCGTAACGGCGCGCGCCGCTCCGGCCCGGCGGCCCATTTTTCCTTGCCCGTCTTCTCCTCGATGGCGTGCAGCCGCCCGTCGAATCCCCCGATGTAAACCGTGCGGCCATCAACGCTCAACGCAGGCGATGATGTGGCGGCGGCGAAATCACTCCGCCCGCCCACCCACCGCCTTTGCCCCGCCGCATCGAGCGCCAGCAGCATGTTATCACCAACGAAGCAGCCACCCGCGCCCGCGACGGGCGACGAGCGCATCTCCCGGTTGGTCTTGAAGACCCAGCGGATGCGCCCCGGCGCGGCGCGGCGCGGATCCAGCGCGAAGACGAAGCCGTTCCCCGCGCTTCCCCTTCCGCCGCTGCCGGGCTGAAAAATCGTGCCGTCCGCAGCCAACGCGGGCGACGGTGAGAGAAAGCCTTGGTTGTCGCCGGTGGTGGTGCCGCGGCGAGGCGGTGACGAGTGCTCGCCTTTCGCGGCGAAATCGTGCTTCCACACGATTTGGCCCGCCGGGCTAATGGCGAAGAACACCGCACCCGCGCCCACGTAAATCGTGCCGTCCACGCCGACGGCAGGCGAGGCGCAGATTTCGCGGCCGAGGTCCACCTGCCATTTCACGCGCATCGGCAGCGGGCCTTTGAACGGACTCTGCCCCGTGCGTTGCGCATTGCCCCGATACATCGGCCAGTCAGCATTCGCCGACGCAGTGATGGTAATCACGGAAATGAGGAGAACAGACACCGCCGGTTTCATTTTGCTTTGCAGCATATCCTCGGTGGCAAAAATCTGCGAACCATTTCTTGTATCGCTGCTTGGTATAGCAAGCAAAATTGTCAGCGCTTGCTATCCGTCGTTTCGCTTTCATCCGACAACGTCGTCCATGCAACCGGAATTTACAGTTTACCGATCGGCCCCGGTGAGAAGTCGCATTTTGAAAACTGCGCGACATATTCCTGTATTGTCTTGCCACAGGTGCGATGCCGGCTAATATGGGTGAATTCCGGAGCCGTACGATGCTGTTTGGTTACTGGAGGTGACTATTGAAGAATATAGAGAAGAGCC
>Ga0172371_10011504_pt1 | contig 11789 bp, 12 predicted proteins | sample Lak12m_FD_114543 | JGI IMG/M metagenome (GOLD analysis project Ga0172371, IMG submission 114543) | Freshwater microbial communities from Kabuno Bay, South-Kivu, Congo - kab_022012_12m | ecosystem: Environmental > Aquatic > Freshwater > Lake | place: Democratic Republic of the Congo: South-Kivu...
AGCCGAGTGGGCAGACGGCATACCGCCCGCCTCAAAAAAATGCCATAAATTGATATTGCCATCCTGAAAATAATATATAACCACTTTTAAAGATTGGGCCAGGAACCAGGAGATAACCACCGCTACCAGGGCAAAATTCGACAACAAATCATTAATAATAAACATTTCACATCCCTTTCTTAATTATAATTTCAGCCAAAGCCAGGTCTTCCGGCGTTGTAATCTTGATGTTTTTATACGAGCCCATTACCATTGCGACCAAAATACCAATTTTCTCTACCAACATAGAATCATCGGTTGCTTCATATTTATTATACCCTTGTTCATAAGCTTTTAGAATGATCTCTTTTTTAAAAACCTGCGGCGTCTGCGCCCGCCATAACTCTTCCCTGTTTATAGTTTTGATTATTGAAATTTTGGAATTATTTGTTATTTGTTGTTTGTTGTTTGTTGTTTGCTTTATAGTATCTTTCACCGGCACACCAACAACCACTGCCCCGCTTGCCTTTGCCTCTTTCACAGCTTCTTCAATAATCTTAACCCCCACCAAAGGCCTTGCCCCATCATGTATCGCTACAATCCCGCAATCATCAGGCAATTCTTTTAAGCCATTAAACACGGAATCCTGTCTTTCTTTGCCTCCAGCCACAATTTTCTTAAGTTTTTTAAATTTAAACTTTTTCGCCTTTTCAATTCCGTCTTTATTCACAACCAGAATAATTTCGTCTATGCATTTGGCTTTTTCAAACGCAGCCAGGGTTAATTCCAACATGGCTTTGCCGCCAATTTTTAAAAATTGTTTGGGCCGGCCCATTCTTTTGCCGCTGCCGCCAGCTGTTATTATTGCTACTGTTGTCATGTTAAGACCTTACATCCTTTTTTGGTCACTAAAACCATATCTTCGATCCTCACTCCACCCCACCCCTTTACATAAACCCCTGGTTCTATAGTTATAATTTGCCCGGCTTTTAATCTTGCCCTGCTTTTTAAAGAGATCCTGGGCAATTGATGCACTTTTTTACCAATACCATGACCAGTGCTATGAATAAAACAGTCACCAGGGCAATCTTGTTTAATTATACCGCAATATTTAAAACACTGCTTCTTTATATAGTCCCGCGCAGCTTTATCAATCTCAGAACAAGGTCTGCCGGCTCTAACCATTTTAATGGCTTTTTTTTGCGCTTGTTTAACAATGGTCAACAACCATTTTTGCCGCTTATCTGGTTTTCCCATTACAAACATCCGGGTTACATCAGAGCAATAACCTTTATAATTAGCGCCAAAGTCAACCATAACCAATTCGCCTGGCTTAATTTTTTTACTAGTCGCATAACAATGCGGCACAGCGGAATTTTTGCCTGAACCAACCAATAGCCTAAAAGCTGATTTTGCTTTGTGTTTCTTGAGTAATCGCTTAATTTCCTGGGCCAACTGTTTTTCAGTAATACCAACACGCGGTTTAATGGCTTTTAATATTTCTTGGGCAATTTGAACTGCTTTTAGCTGGTTTTTATTCACTGTTTAACCAGGTCAATCGCTGCTCGAAGGCCAAAAAGATAGCTATTCAAGCCAAAACCGGCTATTTGCCCCACAGCCACCGGTGCGATCACTGATTTATGGCGAAATTCTTCGCGAGCGTAGATATTGGAAAGGTGGACTTCAACGGTTGAGACTTTAACCGCGGCAATCGCATCACGGATAGCCACGCTGTAATGCGTGTAGCCGCCGGGATTGATAACAATGGCTTTAAATTTGCCCTTGGCTGCCTGGATTTTATTGACAATCTCACCTTCAACATTGCTTTGAAAAGTTTCTAGATTAACTTTTTCCTTTTTAGCCAGGGCTTTTAATTGTTTGTTAATTTCATCCAAAGAAAGTTTTCCATAAACCCCCACTTCCCTCTCGCCTAAAAGGTTAAGATTGGGCCCGTGGATAACTAGTATTTTTGTTGTCATAAAGACCTCCTTAAATCCCCGCGTGCTTACCGATTAGAATGATATACTTTTTATAATTTTTAACAAGATAAGGGATATTTTTAAAGATTCTTTCTAAATCAACTGTTTCATATTCATGCACAAGCCTGTTTCTGATCCCGGTTGAGCCTGCGATATAGAAAGCAAATTTTAACGGCAGGACTTTTATTTCCGACAACCTGATGAATGAAGAATAATAGTCTTCGGGCAAAGCTTTGCCCGCTTCCGCCAGCAGATGAGAATTGATATCATAAGCCGTATCCACCAAAAGCTGAATCAGCCTCTCCGCGGTATGCAGTTTATAATAATTGCTCAAAAATTCATTAAAAAGACACTTAGTAATCGGCTCCAATTCATTTAAATACTGGGTAAGCAGTCTTAATTTGCGGCTGACCAGTCTTTTATCCGCCATTACTACTTAACTCCTTTTTATACTTTTTAATTTTTTGCTTAAGATATTTTTCCTGGCATTTAAAAATCGGCTGGGCGTCAGCGTATCTCTTCATGGCCATCAGGCAAAAGGACAGAAAATCTCCTTTTTTCCTTTCATAGAGCGGCCGGCTGTTCTTCGCAATCTGTCCCAGGAATAAAGGGCTGGCATGTTTAACAGAAGCCAGGTCAATATTATAATTCCCGATTATTTTACCCAGCTGATGGGCAATTAAAGAGAAAGAAGAAAAATTTAAGCCGTTGCGCGGCAATACCGCAATATCAACATCAGATGCCGGGCTGGTTTTTCCTTTAACCCGGGAGCCGAAAAGTATTATCAGATCCAGGCCAAACCTGCGGGCAATTGCGGCAAAAGCCGACTGCTGTTCTTTGCTAAACTTTATCTCCGTCGCCATGGCAGTAATAGTAGCATAGTTTATTTAAGGGGGCAAGAATGCGAGATTCGCCGAAGCGGGCAAGAATTATGCTATAATTCCTAAAACATGCGCAAAAACAAAGAATTCATCATCAGAACCTGCTTGATTGGCTTTTTAATTGTCACGGCCATGGTTTCCATCATCACCCTGCAAATCCTGTTTCAGATGCCTGATATTGAAACACTTAACACTTATGTGCCCAGTGAAAGCACTTTAATTTTTTCCGCTGACGGCAAAGTTTTAGCCAGGCTGCATCAGGAAGAGAACCGGCAAGTGGTTCCCTTACAAAAAATTTCCCCCTACTTAATTAAAAGTATTATTACTGTAGAAGACGAACGGTTTTATCAGCACCGAGGGTTAGACCTTTACGGCATTTTTCGGGCTTCAATTAAAAACGCTATTTACGGCCGGGCGGTTGAAGGCGCCAGCACCATTTCCCAACAGCTGGCCAGAAATGTTTTCTTAACCAGACGGAAAACTATTGTCAGGAAACTGGCAGAAGCAATTTTAGCCCTGCAAATCGAGAGGCGGTATACCAAAGACGAGATATTGGAACTTTATTTAAACCAGGTTTATTGGGGACATAATTCCTATGGCATAGAATCAGCTGCCAGGCTGTACTTTAACAAATCAGCTACTGACCTGGATTTAGCTGAAGCCAGTATGTTGGCAGGATTAATCCGCGGGCCAGAGCTATATTCCCCTTACCGCAATTTTAAACTGGCAAAATCCAGGCAGATTTTTGTATTGAATAAGCTGCTGTCAAAAGACATTATTGATGAAAGGACCGCCAATCTTGCTGCCATAGAAGAGCTTTCTTTTTCTCCGGCAAACCTTAAAAGAAAAGGCGAGATCGCGCCTTATTTTATCAGTTATATACTCCAGCAATTAATTGAAAAATACGGGGAAGAAACAGTTTACAATGAAGGCTTAAAAGTTTATACGTCTCTTGACTCCAATATGCAGATTGCGGCAGAAGACGTAATAACCCAATATATCAGCCAGGAAGGCAGCAGATACCGTTTTTCACAATCTGCTTTAACTTCTGTTGACCCCAGGACCGGCTACATTAAAGCCATGGTTGGCGGAGCTGATTTTTATCAGAGTAAATTTAACCGCGCAGTCCAGGCAAAACGTCCGCCCGGCTCATCCTTTAAACCTTTTGTTTATACAGCAGCCATGGAACAAGGCATTTCTCCCGGCACAATTTTAATGGACACCAAAACAGAGTTTCAGGTTTTTCCTGACAAAGATTATAATCCGGACGGCACCTGGACCCCTATGAATTTTGACAATAAATTCCACGGCCCGGTAACCCTGCGCTACGCCCTGGAAAAGTCATTAAACATTCCATCCATAAAATTACTGGAAAGGGTTGGCATTAATTCTGCCATAGATGTTGCCCGCAGAATGGGCATTAAGAGCCATCTTGAACCCGGTTTATCGCTAACTTTAGGCGCATCAGAAGTAACTTTGCTGGAAATGGCTTCTGCTTTTGGCACCTTTGCCAACGACGGCATCTGGGTCGAACCGGTATCAATTGTTAAGATAGAAAATCGCGACGGTTCTGTTATTTATAAAAATCAAACAAACGAAAGAAGGGCGCTTGATCCCAATATTGCCGCGGTTATGGTTGACCTAATGAAGGGCGTAATAACCCGTGGAACAGGGATAAGAGCCAACATTGGCCGGCCAGCCGCAGCTAAAACCGGCACATCCCAGGCTTTTCGCGACGCCTGGTTTATTGGTTTTGTGCCGCAGTTAACCACCGGCGTGTGGGTGGGCAATGATGACAATACTTCCATGGAAGGCGTGGCCGAAGTAGGAGTTTGTCCCAGGATATGGAAAAGTTATAATCTAAGAGTATTAAAAGATGTGCCAGTGCAGGATTTTCCCAAGCCAGAAGGCCTGGTCTGGGTGGAAATAAATTCTAAAACCGGCAAACTGGCCTCTTCCGCCACCCCGGCCAGCCAAAGGATTAGGGAAACTTTCTGGCGCAACGACGTGCCAAGAGAATACGATCAAACAGAAGACGAACTAAGCCGGCAAGTATATGAAGATGATAGAAAGGACCAAGATAATGACCTCCCAATCGGTTTTTAAGTTTGGCACTGACGGCTGGCGCGCGGAAATAGCCAAGGAATTTACTTTTGCCAACGTGCAATTGGTAACCCAAGCCCTGGTTGGGCATTTGCAAGATAAAGGCACCAGCCAAAATGGCATTGCTATTGGCTATGATAACCGCTTTCAGTCAGAGCATTTTGCCAGGACAGCCGCAGAGATTGTCAGCGGCGCGGGCATCAAAGCTTATTTAACCCAATACAGCATCCCCTCCCCTGTCTTATCTTTTGTGGTCAATAGAAATAACCTGGCCGCCGGCATCATGATCACAGCTTCACACAATCCGCCCCAATGGAACGGATTTAAGATCAAAGAAACTTTTGGCGGATCTGCTTTCCCGGAAACCACCAAAGCTGTGGAAGAAAAAATAAAAAACAAGCTTGAAATTGTTCCTTCCTCAAAAAACATAGAAATGATCGACCCTAAAAAAGAATATTTTAAAAAAATCAGCTCATTAGTTGATCTCGAGTTAATAAAATCAAAAAAGCTGAAGATCATTATTGATCCAATGCATGGCAGCGGCGCTGGATTTTTCAAGGATCTTGGCTTAAATGTAATTGAAATCAGGGGGGAGCGCGACCCTTTATTTGGCGGAATTAATCCAGAACCTTTACCAATTAACCTGGAAGACTCCATGTCTTTTGTCAAAGACACCGCTTTAAAATACACTAATGAGCTGACTGCTTGCATTGTGCTGGACGGTGATGCTGACAGATTAGCAGCTATTGACGCGACTGGCCGGTTTATCAATACCCATAACGTGTTTACTCTCCTGCTCCATCATCTGGTCGTCCATAAAAAAATGAGCGGCAATGTGGTTAAGACTTTTAATTTGAGCAATCTGATCGATATGTTATGCAAAGAATATAACCGCAAACTGCATATTACCCCCATTGGCTTTAAACATGTGGCTAACTTGATGTTAAAAGAAGACATTCTCTTGGGCGGGGAAGAATCCGGCGGCATGGGCATTAAAGGTTTTATCCCGGAAAGAGACGGGATATTGGCCGGACTTAATCTCCTGGAATTGATGACACGGGAAAAACAGACTTTAGGCCAAATTTTAAATGGCATCATGAAACAACACGGTTATTTTTACTACGACCGATCAGATATTCACACAACCAAAGCCCAACAAGTGGTGGAAAGCTTAAAACAAAACCCGCCCAAAATATTTGCCAACAAAAAAATCGCTAAAGTTGAAACCTTAGACGGGCTTAAGTTCAGTTTTGCAGACTTAAGCTGGATATTATTCCGCGCCTCTGGCACAGAACCGCTGCTGCGGGTCTATGTCGAAGGCCGCACCACTGAAGAAGTCAAAGAAATCCTCGGAGCCGGCGAAGATTTGATTAAATAGCCCTACTCCCCGGTCAATTCTTTCTCAAATTTTTCCTTTTTCTCGATCCGGCTGATCTCGCTTTTTTCCAGACGAGCTTGTTTCTGGGCTCCCAGCCTTTCAAACTCTTTTAGCAGTTGTTCGTGCTGTGCTTTATTGTCTCCGGCAATCAAAGAACCTCTTTCCAAAGTTAAGATTGCTTCTTTTTTCTTGCCGCCCTTTTCATAAGCTGTCGCCACTGCCAAGTAGAGGTTAAAATTGCTTGCTTGCATTTTTAAGGCTTCTTCATATTCCAGCAAAGCCAGCTCATCCTGCCCTAAGCTGGCATAAGTATCAGCTAAAAACAGCCTTAAATAAGGGTTATTGGGATCTTGGACAATTGCTTTTTTATATTCTTCAATGGCTTGGGCAGTTTTACCCTGGAAACGCAGTTGGTTGGCTTTCAGTTCCGGGCTGATCACTTCTACCTTGGCATTGGTTTTTAAATTGGAGAACCAGCGCTGAAAAGCAGCATTTTGTTTTTCCGCCAAAACTGATTTTTCAATATCTTTTTCATTGCCTTTTACTTGCCTTAGCTTGCTATCAGTAACCTTAATAATATGATAGCCAAAAGGCGATTTTACAATGCCGCTGACCTCGTTAACCTTTAGTTTAAAAGCTGCCTGTTCAAAAGGCTCAACCATCATGCCTGTGCTAAAAAAGCCCAAATCACCGCCATTATTTTTTGAGCCAGGATCAAGGGAATATTGCTTGGCTAATTTAGCAAAATCCGCGCCGGACTTTACCTGGGACAGGACCTCTTTAGCTTCAGCTTCAGTGGTAACCAAAATGTGGCTGGCGCGCACTTCCCTTAGGTCTTCCGGGGTTACTTTAACATCCTCCCGCACTTTCTGCATCATTTTTTGCACCAGCATCTCTTCTTTAATAATCTGTTTGAACTTGGAATAAGAAAGACCCATGCGTTTTAAGGCGGTTTCAAGGTCTTTTTTTGATTTTATCCCCTGCTGCTGCATCATATTGGAAATAACCATATCCACTTCCCGGTTGGAAATCCTGACTTTTTTATTGGCCTGGTCTAAGACCAGCTGAAAATCAATGGTTTGCTGCAAAGCCAAGTTTTCCACAAAGGCCATGTCAGAGGGCGAAGCATTTTGGCCAAACTGCTGCAGCAACCGATTGAACATGTCCTGGTACCTGATCGGATCTATTTTTTTGCCGTTAATCTTGGCAATACCGGTTTCCCGGCCGGTACTTGAGCCGCTAAACCTGGACGCTGATATCCCGTAAAACATCGACGCAACAAAAACCACTGCCACTGCCATCATGATCCATTTCATATGTTTCCGGAAAAAAGTTATCATTGTTTTTCCCTCCTAATTTAAAATTCCGCCTTCAACACCCCGGTAACTGAAATATAAGCGCCCAGCATGCCAAGCGCTGTTCCGCCAATAATCATAAGCACATAAACAAAAGTCAGGATCGGCTGATTAACCAGCAAAGGCAAAAACGGCAAAGCAGTAGTGATGCGCGCAACTACTGCCTCATAGGAGAATTTTAAAATTAAAAACGAACAAACTCCACCCAACACCCCGATAAGTATTCCTTCAATAATAAACGGCCATTTAACAAAAGCATCTGTTGCTCCGACTAATTTCATAATAGAAATATCTGTTTCCCTGGCCAGCACGGTCAAACGGATAGTATTAACCACAATCAATAAAGTGGCAAAGGCAATCAACAGAACCAAAGCCGTGCCGCCGATCCTTACTGCTTCAACCAAAGAACGGATTTGGTCGATAAACTTCCCGCTATACCTGACCTCATCAACAATTTTGATATTGGAAACAGCTTTTGCCACACCGGGCAGCAGATCCGGCTGTTTCACCTTAATAATAAAGGTGTGGGGCAAAGGATTATTAGAAACCACATCTGATAAATTAAGTTTGGTGCCAAATTCGCCCTGGAACTGTTTCCAGGCCTCGCTTTTAGAAATAAAATTAACCTTTTCCACTCCCGGCATCTTAGATATTTGTATTTGCAGTTCTCCGGCTTGCTCCAAAGAAATGGGCGCGTCAACATAGGCGGTAATATCCAGGCCGGATGAAACACTGCCCACAATATTGCCGAGATTTAAAACCGACAGGATAAAAATCCCAAAAATAACCAGCGCCACGGTAATAGTGCCGATCGCCACCATGCTCATCAGCGCGCTTCGCCTAAAAGAGCGGAAAGCTTCCACAATAAAAAATTCCAAACTGCTAAACACTATAGCCTCCCAGCATTTGGTCGCGGATAATTTTTCCGCCTTCCAATGCCACTACCCTTCTTTTCATATCATCTACAATGCCTTTGTTATGCGTGGCCACAATCACCGTGGTGTTCCTGCGGTTGATTTTTTCCAAAAGCTGCATAATATCCCAGGTGGTGGCTGGATCCAGATTTCCTGTCGGCTCGTCTGCTATCAAAAGCGCGGGATTATTAACAATGGCTCGCGCAATGCAAGCCCTTTGTTTTTCTCCGCCGGAAAGCTCGTTAGGAAACGCGTTTGCCCGCCGCAGCATGCCCACCAGCTCCAACGCTTGCATTACTTTTCTTCTAATTGAAGAACGCGGAGCGCCGGTAACCCTTAAGGCAAAAGCCACATTTTCATAAACAGTGCGCTTAGGTAATAATTTGTAATCCTGGAAAACCACGCCAATATTCCTGCGCAGATAAGGCACTTGTTCTGCGTCAAGATCAGCCACATTGACCCGCTCCAGAATTACTTTGCCGTCACTGGGTTTTTCTTCGCGGTATAAAAGCTTAAGCAACGTGGTCTTGCCGGCGCCAGAGGCCCCCACAATAAAGACAAATTCTTCTTTGCCAATATGCAGGTTAATATTTTTTAAAACGTCTATCCCGTTGGGATAAACTTTTGCTACGTTTATAAATTCAATCATTGTTTACGCATACAAAGAGAACTTTTTGCAGAGCAGCTTAACAGATTGGGCCGCTTCCTGCTTTATCTTTTCATCTTCAGCATTGCTTAACACTTTGCCGATCAAATCCGCGATTAATTTCATTTCTGTTTCTTTCAGGCCGCGGGTAGTTAGCGCTGGTGTGCCGATCCTGATACCGGAAGTAACAAATGGTTTTTCCGGGTCAAAAGGAATGGTGTTTTTATTGACAGTAATGCCCACTTCATCCAATACTTTTTCCGCAATCTTACCGTTAACTTTTTTAGGCCTTAAGTCAACCAGCACCAGATGTGTATCTGTGCCGCCGGAAACCAGGCGAAACCCATTTTTCAGCAGGCCTTCTGCCAAGGCTTGGGCGTTTTTAATGATCTGCTGCTGGTATTGTTTAAAGTCGTCGGTCATGGCTTGTTTAAAAGCCACGGCTTTAGCCGCGATAATATGCTCCAGCGGCCCGCCCTGGCAGCCGGGGAACACAGCTTTATCAATTTGTTTGGCATAATCTGCCTTGCAAAGAATCAAACCGCTTCTAGGCCCGCGCAAAGTTTTATGGGTGGTTGAGGTTACAACTTCAGCTACTGGCACAGGGGATGGATGAAGCCCAGCCGCAACCAAACCAGCAATATGGGCAATATCCACCATCAAGACAGCCCCAACTTCATTGCAAATTTCCCTGAATTTATTAAAATCAATTGTCCGAGGATAAGCAGTAGCTCCGGTTACAATCATTTTTGGCTTACATTCTTTGGCTGATTTTAACAATTCGCCATAATCAATTGTTTCTGTTTTTTGGCTGACACCGTAAGAAATAAAATTAAAATACATGCCGGTAACGTTGACCGGACTGCCGTGGGTTAAGTGTCCGCCATGAGAAAGGTTTAAACCCATAACCGTGTCGCCTGGTTTTACAAAAGCAACATAGGCAGCAAAGTTGGCTTGGGAACCAGCGTGAGGCTGGACATTAGCATGGTCAGCACCGAATAATTGTTTAGCTCGTTCAATTGCCAGCGACTCAACCACATCCACGCATTGGCAGCCGCCGTAATAGCGTTTGCCTGGATAACCTTCTGCGTATTTATTGGTGAGGACCGTGCCGCAGGCTTCCATTACAGCGCGGGAAGTAAAATTTTCCGACGCAATCATTTCCAGGCTGTTTTGCTGGCGTTCCAGCTCCGCGTCAATTGCTTTGGCAATTTCCGGATCAATTTTTCTGACCTGGTCAATGTTAAAATGCATAAAATTAAACGCCTCCTACAAAACAAAAGTATATCACATCATCCACAAAGAAAAAACCAAATCCTCATCCCCCCGCTAACACTTAGGCCTCCTCCCCCCTTCTCCATTTTCAATGGAGAAGGGGGGAATAAGGCAAAACTATTCTAGGGAAAGAGCCTTTTTAATCAGTTGCAAGCTGTTTTTGAAATCGTTTTTAATATCATTATTTTTAAAACGCAATATTCTAATGCCAAGTGCTTCTATGCAGTTTTGCCTAAGCAAATCATAATCTTTTTGTTTTAAATGTATTGGGCCGTCTAATTCTATGGCCAATTTTTCTTCCGGACAATAAAAATCCAAAATAAATCCCCTAAAAATATGCTGCCTTCTGAATTTTTTATTAAAAAATCTTCTGTCCCGCAGGCACTTCCAAAGCATTTTTTCTGCTTCTGTTAATTCTCTCCTAAGCTCTCTAGCTTTCACTATTTTCCGTAATTTTCTCTGCCCTTTATTATTCACCCTACTATTATATTACCACAAACCCAACCCTTCTCCATCGCAGATGGAGAAGGGATTTGTTCTATCGACAAAGAAATATCTTACAAACCGGGATGAGGATAAAGAAAAAAACCCTCGGTTGCCCAAGGGTTTTTCTTTTTTTTGGATCAAAAATATTTACTTATTCGGCTTAGGTATTGGATTAGGGTTTTTATAAACAACAGTGTTAAGTTTTATTGGCTCGCCGAATTCTTTTGAAAGGACAACATTTGATATGCTGGCTGTTGAAGTAGACACACTTAAGGTTATCAACAAGTAGCTGTCAAATATGCCATCACCGTCTGTATCAATCTGCAGTTTTATGTAATAAGTGCCTGAATCAAAAGTATAACTGGATCTTACTGTATAAGACCGTTCAATGACCGTATCAATACCTAACGTAGTCAAATCAAAACCAGTGTCTTCAAATTCAATCCACTTGCCGCCGGTATTTGTTTCAGCAGTAGCGCGGTCTTCGCCTAAACCATCTGCCAATCGCCTGACATCTAATAAACCATAAGAAAGAGCATATGAATATGCAGGGCTAACACAGTAAATAGTTGCCTTACCGGATAAATCAGCAACAACTGCTTCCCCACTTGTCGTGCATCGATTTCCCCCACCAAAAGATTTACCGTATGTATCCGTAATTTGATGGGCATAAATATCTGTAATCACAATAATAATTTTCTGTGCGTCTGCTCTCCAGGCAAAATTATTATAAGCATACATAATCGCATCCAAAGGATTTTCAGCCAAATCACCACCGCCATCAGCTTCTGTG
>Ga0172371_10011506_pt1 | contig 11788 bp, 14 predicted proteins | sample Lak12m_FD_114543 | JGI IMG/M metagenome (GOLD analysis project Ga0172371, IMG submission 114543) | Freshwater microbial communities from Kabuno Bay, South-Kivu, Congo - kab_022012_12m | ecosystem: Environmental > Aquatic > Freshwater > Lake | place: Democratic Republic of the Congo: South-Kivu...
ACTTTGGATTTGCTGAAGCACAAGTTTGTGGTGGCCGAGAAAAACGCCATCAAGGTTTTGGAAGAAAGATTTAAGCCTAAAGCCTAGCTATGGATAATTCGCTCAAAGATATCATTATCAAGCCCCTGATGACCGAGAAGATCGTGGCCGGTGAGCAGATCGGAAAGCACACTTTTTTGGTTAAAAACTCGGCCAACAAAATTACCGTCCGCAAAGCGGTCGAGCAAGTCTACGGGGTGAAGGTGAAAAGCGTGAATATCATGCCCCGACGCCAGAAGAAAGTGATGCGCAAATACGGTGAGGGAATTAAAGGCAAACGCGCCAAAAAAGCCATTGTGACGCTGGTTAAGGGTGAAAGTATCAAAAAGTCAAAATAGTTTTTCGCTTGTCCCAAGATATATTTTTTATAGGGCTTCGCTTCGCTCAATATAAAAAATATATCTTGGAACTAGCTTCCAACTTAAGGATTGTTTGAAAATCATGGCAATTAAAGTAAGAAAAATTAAGAATCAGGGTAAGCGGACAATGTCTTTCGTGGCCTCCGGGTTTGACAAGAAAAAAAAGCCGGAGAAAGCTTTGACTTTTGGCAAAACCAGTAAGGTCGGCCGTATGGGTACCGGTAAGATTTCTATCCGCCATCGCGGAGGCGGCCATAAACGCAAGTTGCGCTTGATTGATTTCGCCTGCAAAAAGCTGGATGTTCCGGCCAAGGTGGTCTCGGTTGAAAGGGATCCCAACCGTTCCGGATTTATTGCTTTGTTATCGTACAAAGACGGTGACAAAAAATATGTTTTAGCTTGGCAAGGCGCTAAAGTCGGCCACGAGGTGATTTATTCGGAAAAAGCCGAGCTTAAAAAAGGAAATCGTACTAATTTGAAAAGAGTTCCGGTGGGAACCGAAGTTTTTAACGTTGAAATGTTCCCGGGAAAAGGCGGCCAGATCGTGCGTTCCGCCGGTTCCGCCGCCATCGTGATGGCCAATGAAAACGGCTATACCCAACTGCAAATGCCTTCCACTGAAGTCAGAATCGTGCCGGACGCTTGCATGGCCACCATCGGTCGCGTGAGTAACGCAGAACACAATACCATCACTATCGGCAAGGCCGGCCGCGTCCGTTGGATGGGCCGCCGGCCGCAAGTCCGCGGCAAAGTGATGAACCCGGTGGATCACCCGCACGGGGGCGGTGAAGGCAACCAGCCAATCGGTCTCCCCCAGCAGCGAACCAAATGGGGCAAACCCGCCAAAGGCGTCAAAACTCGCAAAAAAACCAAACCTTCGAACAAATATATTATCCGTCGCAGGAAAAAGAAAAAGCGAAAATAATCCATTCTTGATGCAAAAAAGATTACCCTCGAAAGGTAATCTTTTTTGTTTTTTTTGGACAAATTGTCAAGGTGGAAACGAGATGTTTTAATGAAAAGACCATTACTAAAATAAAACAAATGAAACACCTCAAAGAACAGGATCCGGCGGTTTTCGACGCCATTGCGGGGGAACTCAAGCGGCAGCGGGAGGGAATGGAGCTCATTGCCTCGGAAAATTACGTATCTCCGGCGGTGCTTGCGGCTTTGGGATCGGTGTTTACCAATAAATATTCGGAGGGCTATCCCGGCAAGCGCTATTACGGCGGCCAAACCTACACCGACGTGGTGGAAAATCTGGCCATTGAACGGGCCAAGCAGCTCTTCGGGGCGGAACACGTGAATGTCCAGCCGCTGTCCGGCGCGCCAGCCAATATGATTGCCTACAGCGCGGTTCTCAAGCCGGGGGATAAAATTTTAGGCATGGACTTGTCCCACGGCGGGCATCTCACCCACGGCCATCCGGTGACCCTGTCAGCTAAAATTTATAATTTTGTGCGCTACAAAACCGACGCTTCCGGCAAAATCGATTACACGGAGCTCGAAAAAATGGCCTTGGCGGAAAAACCGCAAATGATTCTGGCCGGCTTTTCCGCCTACACCCGCCAGTTGGATTATGCCAAGTTCAAAGAGATTGCCGATAAAGTCGGCGCCATCACGATGATCGACATCGCCCATATTGCCGGTTTGATTGCGGGAAAAGCGATTCCCAATCCAGTTCCCCACTTCGACATTGTCACCACAACCACTCACAAGACTTTGCGCGGACCGCGCGGCGGCATGATCATGTGCAAGGAAAAATACGCGGAAGCCATCAATAAATCCTGCTTCCCCGGATTCCAGGGCGGCCCCCACATGCACCAGATCGCGGCTTTGGCCGTGGCTTTGGGGGAAGCGCTCAAACCATCCTTTCAGGAATACGCGGCGCAAGTGATCAGGAATGCCAAAGTGTTGGAAGAAGAGCTAAAAAAGTACGAGTACAAGATTATGTTTGGCGGCACGGACAACCACATGGTTTTAGTGGACGTTTTCGGCAGTGTCGGCTTTTCCGGCAAAGAAGCCGAGGTGGCCCTGGATAAAGTCGGGATTACCCTCAATAAAAACGTCATTCCCGATGATCCGCGGCCGCCTCTTGATCCCAGCGGAATCCGCATCGGGGTGCCGGCCGTGACCACCCGCGGCATGAAAGAAGCAGAAATAAAGCAAATCGTCGAACTGATTGCGGACACCCTAAAAAATCACGACAATGATAACAAGCTGGAATCGATCCACCAGGAAGTGATTGCTCTGTGCAATAAATTTCCCATTTACGAAGAAATCAATGAATACGACTCATCCCGAGTGCCAGTATCTGAACCTGCTTGAGGACATTTTGGAAAACGGTGCGGACAAGCCGCTGTTTTTCACGCCGGAAGTCTTGCGGCAATACAAAGACCGCGGCCAAGAGCCGCCCTTTATCCGCTCGATCTACGGCCGCTGCATCCGTTTTGACCTGAGTAAAGGTTTTCCCCTGCTCACCACCAAAAAAACTTTCCACCGGGGGATTTTTATCGAGCTGCTTTGGTTTTTAAGCGGCGACTCCAATATCAAATTTTTGGTGGACAACGACGTGCACATTTGGGATGAATGGGCTTGGAAAAGATACCACAAACACTGTCTGGAAAACGAGCCCGGCAAAGATATGAACCAAGAGGATTTCATCGCCAAATTGAAAGCTGAGCCGAAAGAAAGTGAATTTGTTAAGGAATGGGGCGAACTGGTGACAATCTACGGCCGCATGTGGCGCAGATGGCCAGGAAGCGACGGCCGGGAAATCGACCAGCTGGCTTGGGTGATCGACGGCCTCAAAGAGGATCCTTACCGCAAATCCTACGTGGTTTCCGCTTGGAATCCGGATTTCATCTACCAAATGGCTTCCGAACAAAACCGCAACGAAGTGCCGCCTTTCTGCCACACCACCTACCAATTCGGCGTAGTGGGCGGTAAATTGAATTTGGGGATGTTCCAACGCAGTGCCGACACCTTCCTGGGAGTTCCCTTCAATATCGCCAGCTACTCCCTGCTGCTTATGATGGTGGCCCAGGTCACGGATTTACCGGTGGGCGATTTCGTTCATTTTTTCGGCGACGTGCACCTCTACTCCAACCATTTTGACCAAGTGAAAGAACAAATGTCGCGTAAACCGCGGCCCTTCCCCACCTTGAAGTTAAATCCCGCCATAAAGAACATTGACGATTTCAAACTGGAAGATATCACACTCGAAAACTACAACCCGCACCCGCCGCTCCGGGCGGAAATCGCCAACATCGGAGGCTTTAGAGTCAGAAACAAAAATTATGATCGCGCAAAAATATGATTTCAATAATTGTGGCCGTCGGTAAAAATCGGGCTATTGGCCGAAACAACCGGCTGCTCTGGAACATTCCGGAGGACATGGAGCATTTCAAGGAGAAAACCCTGGGGAAAACCGTGATAATGGGCGATAAAACATTTTTATCAATCGGCAAACCGCTTCCCGGGCGCCGGAACATTGTGGTCACCCTTGACCCCGACTTCATGGCCGAAGGAGTGGAAATCAGTAATTCCCTGGACGATATCCTCGAAGCCGCCAAAAAATTTCCCGAAGAGCACTTTATCATCGGCGGCGGACAAATTTATGCTTTAGCGCTTCCCCACGCCCAAAAACTGTATATAACCGAAGTCGACGACGCTCCCGCCGACGCCGATACCTTCTTCCCGGATTATTCGGAGTTTAAAACCGTTGCCGCGAAATCTGACCATGACAACGGCCAATATAAATTTTCTTTTTTAGAGTTGATAAAATAAAAATTATTTGTTAAGTGAATCCGCTAAAATAACGGCTTCGTTGTGCTTTTCGTCCCTGGCCGCGTAGAGCACAGGGTTACGGTTGTTGGCTAATCTATCTGCGCGAAGAGCACAACGTAGTTCTTGCCGTACGCTTTCGCGCATTTTGGGCAAGTGGTGTAGGAAAAATATAGTTTCTTTAAGTTCTTGCCTTTATTTTTCACGTATTCTACTCCCCATATTAAGCGGGATATGCAAAAAGCTGGTCACGTGGTCCTTCACGAAGATCTTGTCTTTCCAGGTGATTTCCTTCTCCTGCCGTGGTTCGGGATCAAACGGTTCACAACAACCGGTTGATTTAATTGTTTGTTCAGGCATGTTTATTCTTAAATATTATGTTGAAATGTATTTAGCATTGCATAGTTATTGTGCAGAAAAAGTCTGATTTTGTAAATATCTGTATAAAAATGAATAGAAGCCGCTGGATTAGACCACGCGGCTTCACTTCGCACACCTTTCAACTTGAAGAATCAGGAATAGAGTTGGAAGGATTTGTAATTTACTTCCCAGAAGTTGGATTTACCACGGCTAATAAACGCTCTCTTCTCAGGAGGAATAAAAATCTTATGCATCTCCCCCCATGGAGTTACATGATGAATCACGGCGTAGCTGTCACCGACGTACTCAGCAAGAAAAGAACCGTGACGGTTAAGGCGGCGATCTGGCATCGGCTTTTTTGCAAAAGTAAAATTATGGATATAGGTTGTTGTTAATACAATCAGAGTAGCAATTTTAAAAGCAACAGTGATGTCAAAAAATGGTAGACTCAAAAAGAGTGAGTCTGTGATTCTTTTTGAAGACGCGCCCGTGAGAAGAGCTTGGATTGAGAAAGAAGAAAAATGGTATTTTTCAGTGGTGGATGTGATTAAGATATTAACCGAAAGCTCAAGCCCGAACACTTATTGGAGAGTATTGAAGAAACGCTTGATTGACGAGGGCTCCAATGAAACTGTTACAAAATGTAACAGTTTGAAAATGCTGGCGAAAGACGGAAAAATGAGAACAGTCGACACCTACGATGCCGAGGGACTTTTAAGGATTATCCAAAGCGTACCTTCAAAGAAAGCCGAGCCATTCAAGAGGTGGCTGGCCAGGGTTGGTTACGAAAGATTGCAAGAGACGGTTGACCCAGAAATATCCCTGAACAGGGCAAGAAGGAACTGGCTGGCAATGGGTCATTCGGACAAATGGGTCGAGCAAAGAATGCGAGGGCAAGAAACCAGAAATAAGCTAACGGATTACTGGAAAAAGAGTGATGTAAAAGAAGGCGTTGAATATGCTAGACTTACCGACATAATTCACAGGGAGTGGAGCGGGCTAACGACTAAACAGCACAAGAACCTGAAAGGACTTAGGGAACATAACCTTCGAGACAATATGACTGATGCGGAGCTGATTTTTACAGCCCTAGCCGAACTTTCAACAACGGAAGTCGCCAAGAAAGACAAGTCAAAAGGCTTTTGGCAGAACGCGGATTCGGCAAGAAAGGGCGGAGGTGTAGCCCAAAAAGCCAAGAACGACTTTGAGGAAGTTACGGGTAAAAAGGTGGTCAGCAGAGATAATTTCTTGCCTCCCAGAAAAATTAGAAAACGGTTGAAAAAGTAATTAAAATTCGAGTTTCGTTCCAAACCCGATTTTGGGACAAGCAAAAAGCCGCTTAATAATTAGTGGCTTTTTCAGTTGCGGAGAGGGTGGGACGAACTTGGAACGTATTTAGCGTTACATAATTATTGTGCAGAAAAAGTCTGATTTTGGCAAAAAATAATCTCCGGATTTTCGGTGCCGGAGATTAGGAGATGTTGCTCAAACTGGAAGAACCAACCTAAAACATTCCGCCGCACTCATACAGTCTATAACTATCATGGGCAGACCAACGACAAAGAACATGAAGCCAACCAGCAGGCCCACAGAGATAGCGGCTATCTTGATAGCTCCCATTTCTTGCTCACCCTCGTCCTCTTTTTTCATGATAGCGCCTCCTTGCTATTTCTTCTCAAAAAAAGAGCTTGTAGCGAATCGGTAAATGAAGGATCTTTCTCTTCGGATAAAAGGGTCAATAAAACATCCGAAAATGACAACTACGCCAATCAAAATTGCCACAACCTTTAGCATAGACTGCTCCTAATTCGCTTTCTACCACGATAAGTGGAAGAAGGTTATTAACGTAGCAAGCACAATGGTCAGCCAAACCACGCAAACGGTAGCATAGAAAATCTGGATTGGGGTTACGAGGCTGTTACTCATTTCTCTCGGGAGCAAAAGCGGGAATGCCAAAGTGAGAACTGCAAGAGCAATAAAAAATGTGCCGATACCCGCTACCCAGCCTGCAACTATGAATGTCGGTATTGCTCCGAGTAAAGAGAACAATAACGCCAAGACAAGAGGTATTATTACCGTTTGGCGTTCGTGGTGATACATAACGTAAAGAGTGTCGATTTTATAATTCAACATCTCTCTTGCGGAACTGCAGAGATCAGCTTTTGTGGACATAACGCCTTCCTCCTTCGGGTGTATTTAGATTTGTCAAAGGTCTATTTTCTCCTTTATTATACCATTTTTACCGAACTTTGTATTATCAATATATTAAACAATTTGTCAATATATGCTAAAATCCTCTTAAACAGAGGGTTTTCGTCTTTTGCGGAGAGGGTGGGACGAACTTGGAACGTATTTAGCGTTACATTGTCAATTTATATGATAAAAAATAAGAAGCCAAGAGCAATGTTCTGCTTTTGGCTTCTTTGGGTTGATTGGTTCTGCGACTAGGCGACTTGCTCTTTGTAGAGCTTGCTCCATTCGGCGTAGAGTTTCTCACGACGAACGCATTTCTCGGCTTCTTTCTTCACCTCTTCTTGTCTCCCTTCGTTGAAAGCGGCTACTATGTCGGCTGGTCTCATTCCGAAATATCTGCTATCGTCCAGATACCTACCGACAATTGAACTACCCGCATCTAAGTTCTTGTGAATTGCCTCCCAATCGGGAAACTCTGCCTTCACTCTTTCGGTAAAACTCTTTGGATATTCCATCTTATGCCTCCTTGTATTTACAGGTTCTGAACCTGCTAGCTGGAAATCTCGTTATAAATATCTCTTAATCGTGAACCTATAACTATATTAACATATAAAAATCTGTCAATAGTCGCAAAAACCCACTATTTATGCTACTTTTCGCCACTAAATATTACTGGTGTAATTCTGTCCCTAATTTGCGAGAAAGTTCCTTTTTGGCTTACCAGCAATCAAGCAAATCGTTCCGCCGGCTGTCAGGGTGGAGATTCCGATTCTACCTTGACAATCAAGGCGGCGATTTGCTACTGGGTTTTGACTTTTACCCTTTTGTATGCGTAAGATTTTAGCAAGTAACGCTTCGTTATGTCTTATGATATAGAAAAAATGAGTCGGTCTAACCTGAACAAAATATTGGTTGTCTTGAAAGACGTTAAATCGGAATTTGAACTTAGTAGTGGAAAGTATTTTCAATACGAGGTTAAAGGACTAAAAGGAGTTTCGGAATTACGGCATTTGAAGATAATAAACAACCTTATCGCTCGCAAAATTATCAAGCAGAGGGTTATTCTGCCTTACGTTTACGCAACGTTCTCCAAAGACTTTGAAAGCATCTATATTATCAGGATTGGCAAACATTTCTTTGATTATTACAGGAAAGCGAGAATAGAACTTGACCGGAGAAGTAAGAATTTGAAAGCGATAAAGAAAACTGATTTATTGCTGAATTTTGATACTAACAAAAGCGTTTTGTTCTTTGGGGGTTACAAGGTAAAGATTTCCCTGAAAGGCGATATAAATAACGCTCATCTTGTCCTTGAACACATATTTACGTCAGAAGGTGGATTAAACCACAGGTATCCTTATTGGGAAATCGCCGAAAATACTTTTAAAGAAGATTTTTACAATTGGAGAAGATATTGGCGAGCGTGCAAAGATATTCAGGAAAAAGTCAGGAAAAAAACAGGAATTGAGGATTTTTTGAAACTCACTACCGGAGAATCCGGTTCAGTCTGTATTAACGAAAAGTATCTGGAATAAACAGTTTTGTCTTACCCGTAATCTTACCGGTAACATTCGGGAAACAGTTTTTACTAAAATGACCTTGAGAAAATTAAGGTCATTTTTTTATGTCGCAAAAATTCAGTTCAGAACTCATTGATAGACTCAAAAGGTATTTCCAGCAATATCACGGCTTGGTAATTTCTGACAACCAAGCCGCTTTGTATCTGGATTCATTGGGTGATTTGTTTATCAGTTTTAACTCTTTGCGGGGAAAAGGGCGCAAGCGGACGCGTGAGCGACCGCTGCGACCTTCCCCGCATAGTTATACTTGATAAATTATTACACTTAAGCAGACGCAAATGAGGACGGATTCAAAAATGATACTCGCTGGAAATTTCCTTGACGTGCTAAAATACGGCAAAGAGGTGAGTTATGGTTCACTCCCTCAAAAACGCCCCGTCCGGTATTATGGGAAGTCAAAAGACGGGGTTCGGAAAAAGGAGTCGCTTTTTCGTGCGAAATCCCGTTTGAAGCGTCTGATAAACTCCAATGCTTGGCATTGGTTCAAGGAAAACGGCAAGCCGTTTGTTCCGATATTCGTAACTTTGACTTTCAAGGATAATTTAACGGATATTCAGGAAGCGAATTACGAATACAAGAAATTTATCCAGAGAATCAACTTCGCTTTGGGTTACAAAGCGAACCGTTTGAAATATGTGGTGGTTATCCAGTTCCAAAAAAGAGGCGCAGTCCATTACCACCTTGTATTTTTCAATCTCCCGTATGTAAAAGATTTGAAAAATGAGCTCCTAAAAATTTGGAAAAATGGTTTTACCAATTTCCGAAAAATCCGCAATGTCAAAAATGTCGGACGGTATATGACCAGATACATGGCAAAAGACGTGAACGACAAACGTCTTTACGGTCAGAAGTGTTTTTTCGGAAGCAATTTTCTAAAACAGCCGATTATTAAGAATAATCGGGATTTAATTGAGTCGGTTTTCATTTTGAGTCTTTTGCCGGAGTCGCTCAAAGTATTTGAAAAGGATTTTGAGAGCGACTATTGCGGAAGCATTAATTACCGTGAATACGACCTCACAAAAAGGCAAAAATTGAGGGAAACAATTTTGGCGTTATTTGCAATGGTGAAATAAATTTTGTATTTTATCTTGAACATATGAAATATATTCTCTACGCTAGGAAATCTAGCGAGGACAAAAACCGTCAGGTTTTATCCCTTGAATCGCAAGTTTCCACTATGCGAAAATTAGCTAGAGAGCTAGATCTAAACATAGTGGAAGAATTTTGTGAGTCCAAGTCCGCAAAGAAGCCCTACAACCGCCCCCAATATGAGAAAATGATGAAAATATTAAAAGGGGGTAAAGTGGACGGGATTGTTTGCTGGAAGCTGGACAGACTCTCTCGCAATCCGATTGATAGTGGTCAGATACAATGGTTTTTGCAGGAGGGTATTATCAAGGAAATTCAGACCATTGAAAAGCGTTATTTGCCGGAGGATAACGCTTTGATTTTTAATGTGGAAAGCGGTATGGCTAACCAGTATATCCGTGATTTGAGCCGGAACGTCAAACGGGGTATGCAAACGAAGTTAGAGAAAGGATACTGGCCGAATTATGCTCCGATAGGATATTTCAACAAAGACGGGAAAGTTTTTCCCGATAAGGACAAGGCGAAATACGTTGCCGAAGCGTTTGAGTTATACTCAAAGGGAAGTTACAGCGTTAAAGCAATTTCTGATATTTTGTTTGAGGAGGGTTTCCGTTCCCGTTCCGGTTACAAATACCACAAAAGCAAAATCCACCGGATTTTACAAAATCCTTTCTACTACGGCGTAATGCGTATGCACGGCAAGTTCTACGCTGGAAAGCATAAGCCGATAATTTCAAAGGGACTATTTAATACCGTTCAAGACGTTATTACGGGAAAGAATCACGGCAAACAGCAGAAACATTTTTTCCCGTTACGAGGATTTTTCCGCTGTCATAAATGTGGTTGCCTTTTAACTGCTACTCTCAAAAAAGGTTACACGTATTATTATTGCACTAACGGAAAAGGTGATTGCAATGAACATAGAAAATATTTGCGTTCAGAGGAATTGAGTAAAAAATTAGCCGTTTCTTTTAGGAATTTACGCTTTAATCCCGAACTCGTGGAGATTATGTATTTGTCGGCAAAGGAAAAGACCGAGCATAAAAAAACGTATTTGGTGAACGCAAAGAATTCCCTCGTCAGGGAGCTTGAACTGGTCAGGGAGAAGTCCGAGAGGTTACTGGAAGGGTTTGTATCCGGTTTCGTGAAAAAAGACCGCTACGAGCCAAAATCAAAGGAATTGGAAAAACGGGAAGCTGATTTATTAGTCCAGCTCAAAAAGATTGAGAAGAAAATATTAAAAAGCGTTTCCACTTTGGAACAGACGAAAAAAATCTTTTTGGACGCTTCGGAAGCGGAAAAAGAATTTTCGGAAGCAAAAGGCAAGAAAAAACGCAGTATCTTGGAAAACCTACTTTGGAACGCAACGGTTGAAAACCAAGAAATAGCGTCAGTAAGCTACAAACAACCCTACCAAATACTGGCAAACATTGAGAATAAAGACGATTTTAAACAAATGCGGAGAGGGTGGGAGTCGAACCCACGGTACCTTGCGGCACACCGCATTTCGAGTGCGGCCCATTCGACCACTCTGGCACCTCTCCAAAGCGCGTCACACCTGATTAATACCAGATTTTAAAAAAGTAGGCTAGTATTCAGTACCACAATAATCATATTTATGCAGCTATTAAAGGGCAAACCAACTGCCGAAAGATTGTTAATCGGCTTGAAAGAAGATATTGAGAGCCGAGAGAAAAAACCGGGCTTGGCGGTGATTTTGGTCGGCAACGATCCGGCTTCCGAGATTTACGTTAAGCTAAAAGCCCAGGCGGCCGAGCGGGTGGGAGTAAGATTCAAATTAATCAGATTCCGCGCGGATGTTGCGGAAGATAAAGTCATATTTGCCGTGAAAAAGCTTAATACCGACGAAAATATTAACGGCGTGATTGTTCAGCTGCCGCTGCCGGAAAAACTTGATTCACAAAGAATAATCGGTACAATTGCCCCCGGAAAAGACGCGGACGGGATACATCCCGACAACACCAAAGCTTTTTTAGCAGAAAAGCCTTCTGTTTATCCGGCTTTCCCCCGGGCAATCTTAAAACTGTTGGAATCGAGCAAAACCGATTTAAAGGGTAAGCAAGCTGTTATTCTCGCCAATTCAAGGGAATTCGGATCGGTCATACGGCAGGCGCTTGAGCTCAAGGGGGTTAAAGCGAAATATGTTTTGTCAAAGGATCTTGACAGAAACCTGAAATTGCTAAAGAAAGCTGACATACTGGTAACCGCAGTGGGCAAGCCCGGCCTGGTTAGGGGTGATATGTTAAAAAAGGATGTGATTGCCATTGACGGCGGAGTCACCAAAACCGAGAAAGGAGTGGTGGGTGACGTGGATTTTGAATCGGTAAAGAAGGTCGCCGGCTTTGTGTCGCCCGTTCCCGG
>Ga0172371_10011507_pt1 | contig 11788 bp, 8 predicted proteins | sample Lak12m_FD_114543 | JGI IMG/M metagenome (GOLD analysis project Ga0172371, IMG submission 114543) | Freshwater microbial communities from Kabuno Bay, South-Kivu, Congo - kab_022012_12m | ecosystem: Environmental > Aquatic > Freshwater > Lake | place: Democratic Republic of the Congo: South-Kivu...
ACCGCTTCTCGTTCATCGTGCCAACGCTCCCCCTGCCCAACGGCAGGACTCGGACCGTCACTTCTGCTCGCCCGCCGTGCCGACATCCAGGTCGAGCAGGTCCGGCCGAAGCTTCTCTTTCAGATCGATGACAAACACCTCGGTCCCCCGCGTGGTGGCGACCACGTACTTGCGGATGGCCGCACCCTCGTTCTCCAGGACGTCCAGGTAACTGTTGAGGACGAACAGCTTCGGACTCGCACGATAGGCCATGAGCTGCTTGCCGAAACGCTCGGCCTCAGCCTGCGCTACCTGCCCCCGCTCCGACCGGTAGGCCTCCGCTTCCTTTACCGCCTTGTCATGCGCACCCTCCGCCTCCGGCTTCCGCCGAGCCGCGTAGGCCTCGGCCTCAAGGACCGTCTGGTGCATCTGCTCCGAGGCCGCAACCACCCCGTCGAACGCCGCCCCCGTATCCACCGGCGGGTGCAGCGCCTGCAACCCGACAAACACCACCGTGATCCCTAACTGCACCCGGTCCGCCGCCGCCTGGATCCGCTGCTGCAGTACCAGCGCCGCCTCGGAACGACCCGCGCCCAGGACGCGGCCGAAATCGGCCTCGGCCAGGTACCGCACGACCTCGCGCGTGGCCAGCGCCTTCAGCTCTGCCTTGGCGTTGTCCTGGTGGCCGTAGGCGTAGTCGTAGAGGTTGCTGACCCGGAAGTAGACCGGGATGTCCGCCGCCATCAGCGACACCGTCGTCGGCGCGCTCTCCCCGGGCCCGCCCCCCGTGCCAGGCTGTAGCGCGTTGCCTACCGCGTAGTTGATCTCGACCTTGTGGCGACCGCCGCTCCAGAGGATGACCGCGCCATGGATCGACTCATCGGTGTCCTTCTCCTTCTTCGGCGGCGTGTGGCCGTGGCCGTCGTCCTCAGGCTCCTTCTCCTCTTCCGCCGCCTGGTGCGCCGCGGCCTCGTCGTCGTGGCCGATGATCACTTCCTGCACCTGCGCCACCGGGAATACCTGGATGCGGGCCAGCGGCCAGGGCAGCTTCACATACAACCCCGGCGGCAGTATCCGCGGAGCCCCCGCCGCATCCCTGGCGACCCGCCCCAGAAGCTCCCGAATCCCATTCTCGTGCGGATCCACGGTCACCACGCAGGTCAGCAGCCAGAGCAGCAGAACCATACACACCGCGAACGGCAAGGCGGTCCGCTCCAGGAACCGGTAGAACCAGACCTCGGACACCCGGAAGCCGAACTGGTAGTCCAGCGAGGTCGCGACGTTCCGCGCTACGCCCCCAGGCTCGGTGAACAGCGCCAGGACCCGGCTCTCCGGCAACGGCCGCTCACCCTCCCCAGGCATCCGCGGCCGGTAGAACTCGATGACGAAACTCAGCAGCAACTCCACCGCCAGCACCAGCAGTAGCCCCATCGCAACCTGCGCCGCCCGGTGGTCCACAACCTCTACCCACTTGCGGAAATGCTCGCAGATCATCACCCCCCCACCCAAGGCAAACAGACCCCCCGTCAGGAACATCCAGGCCCCCGCCGGCCGCAACCAGCGACAACCCGCTTCCCTCGAGACCCCGATGAAGTAGCTCCCGCAGACCACTGCAAACAGGCCAAGAACCATGCTCAAGGCCGTCATCGACAAGGGGTTACGCGCAATCGGAAAGGCCGCCATCCGGCCCCAGGAACGCCATAGCACCAGCCCGGCGATCAGCACCCCCAGGCCCAGCGCGATGGTGAAAAACGGCACGAAGTACCGGACAAATTGCGCATCGGCCCGCGTCGCCAGCCGAACCGCCTCGTCCGCGTCCTCGAAGAGCTCCGTGCTGCCATGCGTACGCCGGTACTCGGCCACCTGCAGCCGCTCGACCGCCTGACGACGCGCAAACGCCGTCCGTGCCGCCGCCAGCAACGCCAGCAGCGCCACCACCGCCGCCGCCACGTACGCCGGCACCAGCGCCGTCCCGTTGGACGCCTTCGCCAACAGCGCGCCCAGAACCAGTAGCATCAGGCCAATCACCGCGGCCGCGTAGCCGAGATGGATCGGTCGCTTCGAGGTGTCCATTGCCCGCCGCCTGTTGTCCCGCACACGATGCCCCGCAACACCCCTCGGCCTGCCCTGTCGCCAGACCCCGGCGAGCACCGCCGGATCTCGGCCCGATCAGTCCAGGCCCGGTTCGCGAAGCAAGCGCTAACCTTAACTCCAGAAGCTTGATCCGCAAGCCGACTGCGGTCCCGCACAGGGCTGCTTCAGGAAACCGTTGCCAGCCTCGCCCTGGGGCCCCCGGTAGGTCGCGGCTGCCAGCGGCCCGCGTGCGGGCCAGACGCGACTCCAGAGAGCGACGTCAAGGCTGCCGTCGCCCACCTGCCCGCCCCCGGTCCGCGGGTACGCCGCCCCACGGACCGCGATCTTGGAGCAGCCCCCGGCCCACACCCCAACGGATTGCCGGTGCCGGCTTGCCTGGCGATATTGGTCCATAGACCCACCGCACCCCCCGGGGTTGCGTCACGGAGGTTCTATGAAAAGCTACCGCCAGGAACTCTGGTTCGAGTCCCCGCGCCGCCGCGAGATCATCCACATCACCCCACAGGTCGAGGAATGCCTGCGCGAATCCGGCATCCGCGAAGGCCTCTGCCTGGTCAACGCCATGCATATCACCGCCGCCGTCTTCATCAATGATAACGAGGGCGGCCTCCACCAGGACTTCGAACAGTGGCTCGAACACCTGGCCCCCGAGAAACCCTACTCCCAGTACCGCCACAATGGCTTCGAGGACAACGCCGACGCCCACCTGAAACGAACCGTCATGGGGCGCGAGGTCGTCGTCGCCGTCACCGCCGGCCGCCTCGACGTCGGGCCTTGGGAACAGATCTTCTACTACGAGCTCGATGGCAAACGACGCAAACGCGTCCTCGTCAAGATCATCGGCGAGTGAAAGGCAGGGCCGGCCACGCACCCCGGCCCCGTGAACCATGGCTGTCGCCCGCGTCGTCACCGATCTCGGCCTGGACCGGGAGTTCGATTACTCCGTGCCCCCGGACCTCGAGGGACGCGTGCGCCCTGGCTCCCGCGTCATCGTGCCCTTCGGCAGATCCTCCCGCGTGGGCTACGTCGTCGGCCTCAAACCCACTTCGGACTTCCCCCAACTCAAGGCCATCGCAGCCCTTGAGGGCGAGGGCGAACAGATCCCCGCTCCCCTGCTCAAACTGGCCGACTGGATCGCGACCTACTACTGCTGTCCGCGGGAACACGCCGTGCGCGCCATGCTGCCGGCCGTGGTCCGCGGCGGGCAGGTCAAGACCAAGCGCCGCGCCTTCGCCTGCCTGGACCCCGCCGGCCTGCACCAGGGCGCCGCCGGCCAGCGCCTCACCCCGCGCCAGCAACGCGTCGTCGAGGCCCTGGTCCGCGACGGCTCCCGCCCGGTCAGCGACCTCTGTGAGGCGGTCCAGGTCACCCCGGCCGTGGTCAAGGCCCTGCAGAAGAAGGGACTCGTCATCGTCGAGGACCGCGTCGTCGCCCGCGACCCCTTCGCCGAAGACATCATCCTCCCTACCGTGCCCCTGGCCCTTAGCGACGAACAGACCCGCGCCCGCGATACGATCCTGGCCAGCCTCAAGGCCGGCGACGCGGCCGTCATCCTCCTCCAGGGTGTCACCGGCAGCGGCAAGACCGAGGTCTACCTCCAGGCCATCCAACAGTGCATCGAGGCCGGACGCGAAGCCATCGTCCTGGTCCCCGAGATCGCCCTCACCCCCCAGACCTGCGAACGCTTCCGGGCCCGCTTCGGCAACCAGGTCAGCGTCCTCCATAGCGGCCTCAGCGACGGCGAACGCTTCGACGAATGGACCCGCATCCACCAGGGCCAATCCCGAATCGTCGTCGGCGCTCGCAGCGCCCTCTTCGCGCCCTTCCGGCACCTGGGCCTGATCGTGGTCGACGAAGAGCACGAAACGACCTACAAGCAGGAGGAATCCCCACGCTACCACGCCCGCGATGTCGCCGTCGTCCGTGGCAAGCTCGAGAAAGCCACCGTCGTCCTCGGCTCCGCCACGCCCTCCCTGGAGTCCCTCTACAACGCCCGCACCGGCAGGTATACCCTCAGCCGCCTGACCCACCGCGTGGACCATTGCGAAATGCCCGCCATGGAGGTCGTCGATATGGCCGCCGAGGCCGCCATGCGCGGCCAGCCTCAAATCTTCTCCCGACGCCTCGAAGCCCTCATCGAAGAACGCCTCGGTAACGGCGAACAGACCATCCTCTTCCTCAACCGCCGCGGCTACGCGACGCAGTTCATGTGCACCCTCTGCGGCTTCGTCGCCGTCTGCAAGGACTGCGATACCAGCTACACCTACCACCGGCGCGATGGCCTGCTCTGCTGCCACCTCTGCGGCCATATCCTCAAGGCCCCCGCCACCTGCCCCCAGTGCGGCGATGACAAGGTCCGCTACCCCGGCGTCGGCACGGAAAAGGTCGAGGCCGTGGCTCAGGCCCTGTTCCGCCGCGCCAGCATCGGCCGTATGGACTCCGATACCATGACCACCCGACGCTCCTACAGCGACACCCTCGAGGCCTTCCGTTCCGGCCGCATCCATATCCTCGTCGGCACCCAGATGATCGCCAAGGGGCTCCACTTCCCCAACTGCACCCTCGTCGGAGTCCTCTACGCCGACCTCGGCCTCCACCTCCCCGACTTCCGCGCCGGCGAACGCACCTTCCAGCTCCTCACCCAGGTCGCCGGAAGGGCCGGCCGCGGCGAACGGGCCGGCCGTGTCGTGGTCCAGACCTACTCCCCCTACCACCCCGCCGTGCAGTATGCCCTCGGCCACGACGTCGATGGCTTCTACGAGGAGGAGATCGCCGACCGCCTGGCGCTGGGCTTCCCGCCCGCCACCCATATGGCCATCGTGCATGTCCGCAGCAGCACCGCCACCCAGGCCGAAACCACCGCCGCTGAACTCCAGGCCGCCCTGCGCCCGGCCCTGCCCGAGGCCGTCGTCTTCACCGGACCCATGCCCTCGGCCATCCCCAAGATGCGCGGCCAGTACCGCTACCAGATCACCCTCCGCGGCGGCGATATTCGCACCGTCGTCCGCGTCCTCCGCCAACACGTCCTCGGCCGCCACTTCCCCAACGACGTCGACGTCGCGATCGATGTCGACCCACGCTCGCTGATGTAGGCCGACCAAGCCGCCGCCCAGGCGCACTCCCGTAACCGCTCAGCGGCGCCCGCCGCGAGCCGGATACCAGACGTCAATGAGGCCTTGCGCACTCTCCCCCGCCAGGCTTGACACCGCCCGTCTCGTGGATACATAGTGCAGAGAGTCCCACAGGAACGGAAACGGGTCCCCTCTGCAGACGCGACGGCACCAGGAGGCGCCAGGGCCATGATGAGCGGCGTCCTGATGGGCAAACTCAACACCCTCGACGAGACGACGTGCTGAGGTACTGCCCACGTGAAGCTCCGCTTTGAGGCCATCCGCGACACCCTGGACGGCGCCGACGTCTTGGGCGCCTGGGCCTTCGGGTCGGCCCAGGACGGCAACCTGCGCCCCGGCAGCGACCTGGATGTCGCCGTCCTGTTCGCCGAGACGCCGGGGCTGGACGCACTGGCCCACTGTCGCGCGAGCCTGCAGAGGGCACTGCAGGTCGAGCACATCGACCTGGTGCCCCTCAATGGCGCATCCCCAGTCCTGCGCTTCGAGGCCTTGCAGGGCGTCCGCGTGTGCTGCCACGATGAGGCCCGCTGCGTTGAACTCGCGTCCCAGACCGCCAGGGAATACGAAGACGAGATGGCCATGTGCCAGCGCTGGCTGAACCAGGGGCCGTAGCGGGCGGCAACAGCGCCGCAGCCCCGTGCCGCTACCCAGCAGAGACCAGGTACCGAGGGACTATGGACCGCGACAGCGCCAGTCTGCGCCTCCAGCACCTGCGGGACGAGATCCGCCGGCACAACCGCCTCTACTATGTGGATGCAGCCCCCGAGATCGGCGACCGCGAATACGACGCGCTCTACGCGGAACTCGTGGCCCTGGAACTCGAGCACCCCGATCTCATGGCCCCCGACTCGCCCACCCAGCGCGTCGGCGGCGAACCCATCGCGGGCTTCGTCACCCGGCCCCATGCCGTGCCCATGCTCAGCCTCGATAACACCTACAGCCCCGATGACGTGCGGCGCTTCCATGAGTTCGTCGTCCGCGGCCTCGGCACCGATAAGGTCGAGTATGCCATCGAGCCCAAGGTCGACGGCGTCAGCATCTCCGTCCGCTATGAACAGGGCGCCCTGGTCCAGGCCCTCACCCGCGGGAACGGTACCCGGGGCGACGAGGTCACCGCCAACATCCGCACCATCCCCAGCCTCCCCCTCCGACTCGCCACCGCGGCGCCGCCCGCTGTCCTCGAGGCGCGCGGCGAGGTCTACATGGGCAAGACCGGCTTCGCCGAGCTCAATGCCCGCCGCCAGGCGGCCGGCGAGACGGCCTTTGCCAATGCCCGCAACGCTACTGCCGGTACCCTCAAGCAACTCGATCCCCGCATCGTGGCCGAACGGCCCCTGGACTGCGTCTTCTATGCCTTCGGCGAGGTCGTCGGCCTCGAGGCTGCTACCCAGGTGGACCTCCTCGCCGCCCTGCGCCGGGTCGGCCTCAAGACCCAGGGCCACCTCGCCCTGGCCCATGACCTGGAGGGCCTCTGGCGCGAGATCCAGACCCTCGGCCAACGCCGCACCGAGTTCCCCTACGAAATCGATGGCGCCGTCATCAAGGTCAATGACTTCGCCCAGCGCGCCGTGCTCGGGTTCACCGCCAAATCACCCTCCTGGGCCCGCGCCTTCAAGTACGAGGCCGAACGTCGCGAGACCCTCCTCCGAGCCATCACCATCCAGGTCGGCCGTACCGGCGTCCTCACCCCCGTCGCCGAACTCGAGCCGATCCTCCTCGCCGGCTCCACCGTCAGCCGTGCCACCCTCCACAACCAGGACGAGATCCGCCGCCGCGACGTCCGCCTCGGCGACACCGTCCTCGTTGAGAAGGCCGGCGAGGTCATCCCCGCGGTGGTCGGCGTCGTCCTCGAACGCCGTCCGCCCGACACCGTCCCCTTCGACTTCGCCGCTCATATCGGCCACCGTTGCCCCGCCTGCGGCGGCCCCATCGCCCGCGATCCCCAGTTCGTCGCCTGGCGCTGCGGCAACCTCCAGTGCCCGGCCCAGAGCGTCCGCCGCCTCGAGCACTTCGCCGCCCGCAACGCCCTCGACCTCGAGGGCCTCGGCGGCATCGTCGCCGAGAAACTCGTGGACCGCAGCCTGGCGCGCGAACCCCTGGACCTGTTCGACCTCCGCGTGGAGACCCTCGCCGACCTCAACCTCGGTACCGATACCGAGCCGCGCCGATTCGGCGCCAAAAACGCCGCCAAGCTCGTCGAGGCTATCCGCCGGGCCCGCGAACTGCCCCTCGAACGCTGGATCCACGCCCTCGGTGTCCCCGATGTCGGCGCCAGCACCGCCTTCCACCTCGGCCGCCTGCACCGCGACCTCGCCGACCTCGCCGCATCCGCCCTCCTCAAGGGCCTGGTGGCGCTGGTCGAGACCCAGGAGTCCCAGCGCCTGCGGCGCGATGAGCTGGCCGCGGCCCTCCAGCCGCTGGCCGAGCCCCTGCTGCGGGCCGGCCTCATCAAGCCCGCTGCCGGTAGCAAGGCTGGGGTCTCTTTCACGACGACCTGCATCGGCCCCAAAACCGCGGCCAGCGTCCTCGCCTTCTTCGCCGCGCCCGGCGGCCAGGCCCTGCTCGGCCGCCTGCACAAGCTCGGGATCACCCCCCGGGGCAGCCCTCCCCGCGATCCCGTGTCCGCCGCCACCCCTGCGCCTTCAGGTCCCCTCGCCGGCATGACCTTCGTCCTCACCGGTACCCTGCAGTCCATGAAACGCGACGAGGCCCGCGACCACATCCGCCGGCTCGGCGGCGCCGCCGCCGAGAGCGTCAGCCGCAATACGACCTACCTCGTGGCCGGCAGCGATACCGGCGCCCGCAAGACCGAGAGGGCCGCCGAACTCGGGGTCAAGGTCCTCGACGAGGCCCGCTTCCTGGAGCTGCTGCGCACCGCGGAGGCCCCCACCGGCGGTGCTGGCACCGTCCCTCCGCCGGCCGCACCACCCCCGCCCAGCGTGGCCCAACCCAAACTGCCCCTGTGACCCCCGGCACCCGCTCACCCTTGCCCGGGGCCCGGGCTCGGACGCCTGGCGTCTGAGCGCCTACGTGATGGCCTGCCCCCTGGGTGGTCAGAAACCACCCCGGACGCTATGGTGTGTACCGCCTTCAGGCACGCACACCCAGATCACGGCGTCTCTGTCTGCCCAACACAGCGAGGTCCCCGTGCGAGGTATCCCCGTACTCAACGCCCGCGGCACCGGCATCGCCGAAGCCTGGGAGAACGCCCTCGTCGAACTGCACCGCGGCGGCTGCCGCATCAAGACGCAGTACGACAAGCCCGGGGACCCGCCCAGCATCGATGCCACCATGATGATCACCATCGATGAGCCTCTCTCGGAACCCATGATCCACAAGGACTTCCCAGGTGGGCTCGAGGACCTCCAGGAGTACGTCATGGAGGTCCTCGACGGCATCAAGAACCACCTCGTACGAGACCCCTCAGACCCCACCGATACCCGCTGGGAATATACCTATAACGAAAGGCTCTTCGCCTACCGTGTGCCCGGCATCGAGGCACCCTTCGACCAGATCGAGATGATCGCCCGCAAGCTCGCGGAGACCCCCCATACCCGCCGCGCCCAGGCCATCACCTGGAAGGTCTGGGAAGACAACCAGTGCTATGACCCCGCCTGCCTCCAGAGCATCTGGTGCCGCCTCACCGAGGACACCGGTGACCTCCTCCTCAACACCAACGTCCGCTTCCGCTCCAACGACGCCTACAAGGCCGCCTTCATGAACATGTTCGCGCTGGTCCAGCTCCAGCACCGCATCGCCGACCGCATCGCGGCCGTCGCCGCCCGTCCCGTCCTCGTCGGCCGCTACGTCCACATGGCCGACAGCTTCCACCTCTACGGCTCGTATTTCCGCGAGTTCAGCGAACGCTTCCTCCCCAACCTGGCGCGGCGCTCCTTCGCGGAACGCGTGTTCCGCTATGCCGACGTCCGGGAACTCATGGAGGAAGCCCGCCCCCGCATCCTCGCCAAGGTCGCCGAGATGGGGAAGGGGTGATGCTCCGTCGCGGCGATTCCCCCCCCGGCCCGCCGGGCGGGCCGTAAGTGTGGGAGGCGCGCTCCGTCGCGGCGACTCCGCCCCGGCCCGGAGCCCGGGCCGTGACTGCGGGCGGCACGCTCTGCCGCGGCGATTCTGCGCCGGCCCGCCGGGCGGGCCGTAAGTGTGGGAGGCGCGCTCCGTCGCGGCGACTCTGCGCCGGCCCGCCCCGCGGGCCGCCAATGTGGGCGGCGCGCTCCGTCGCGGCGACTCTGCGCCGGCCCGCCGGGCGGGCCGCCAATGTGGGCGGCGCGCTCCGTCGCGGCGACTCTCACCCCGCCTGGCCCCCCCCCCCCCTCAAGCCTCGAACACGACCACTGCGTACCCCCTGAACTCAGGGACCGTGACCGTTGCGTAACCGCCGGCGACGCGGCACTCTAGGGCCGTCTCTGCCGGCGCTAGGTAGGCCCGCTGCAGCCCCCCCCCGTCCAGGCGCAGCCTCACCACCACGTCGCGCAGGGCGATCGGCTCCTCGATCATGTCAATCGAGAGCCCCCGCCGCTCAGGAACATACGCCGTCAGCCACACCATCCGGCGCGTCGCCTGTCGCGTCACCATGGCCCGCCCGAACGACGGCAACCCCTCCACCCGCACCAGCGGCTCCGGCAACAGACCCCACAGCAGGTTCCCCACCGCCGTCCGCACCGGCAGCGGCGCATACCGGTAGTAGGACGTGAACCATGGATGGCTGATGTAAGCCACTCTGGCAGTCTGAGTTACCATCGGCCGATCCGTCACCCTGTCAGGCGCAATGTAGAGGTGGTGGTGCTCGCCATCCCAGTGCCGCGGGAAGTAGGACGAAACCACGTGCGCCAGCACCTCGCTGCCCGCCTGGGCCTCCACGACCGACCCCCTCTCGTAGCAGTTCACCGGCATCTCCGGCAACCCCGCCGCCAGCCTGCCCCGCGGCACAAAGTACGCCGGCTCCGGCACGGGAAAGCCGCTCGCCTGTCCTTTCTCCCACTTCTCGTTCACCACCGGGTCCTCGCCCAGGTAGCGCACCCCCCACTCCGGTAGCACGAACCCCCGCCGTGCCGGATCCAGCCCCGAGCGGTAGCTGGCTATCACCGCCCCGCCCCGGGACAGGTGCTCCCCCACGCGCCCGGCCATGGACTCGTTCAGCGTCACGCTGTCCGGCAACACCAGGAGGCGATAGTCATTCCAGCGCGCCGCCGGGGTCACCACGTCGAACTGCGCCTTCAGCTCGCAGAGCATCCGCGTCGCCCCAATCACACCCCCGCCCAACCCCTCCGGGCCCGTCGCCACCACCGCCGCGTCCACCGCCGGCACCGACCCCTCGATCCAGGGCTCCAGCCTCTGCAGGCGGCCATAGATGCCACGGACTAGACCGAAGACCGCGGGGTTGATGTCACCGCGCGGATGATAGTGGTCTCCCACCGTCGGACGGAGCCCGTTCGCCAGCCCATACACACAGTCGTACTCCAGGCCCGCCTCGGAACGAATGCCCCCAAAATCCCCCCAGGACCGGTGGAAACGACCGGTCATGTTCAGCACCTGCTTGCCCAGGTTGCGCAGGTAGCGCGAGTAGACCGGCAACACCTCGTAACCCCAGCCCCCCGTCGGCAAACACTCATACTCCAGGTACGTGCCGATCCCCGCCTGCTCCTCCGCACTCACCCCGTTGAAGTACAGCATCAGGTCCTTCCGGACCCCTAAAGCCGCATCCCGAATGCGTTGCGCCATGCGTACTTTCGACACCCGCGCAAACTCCGCTACCTGCCCCGCATCCTGCCAGTCGATGCCGCGCTCCTTCATCTCGCGGATGCACTCCACCCCCACGCAGGGGATGTTGTTCATGCAGTCCAGGAACAACCCCGCCACCGGATAGCCACGCACCACCTCCCGGATCATCTCCAGAAGGTGCTCCGCATAGCCGCTGTTGGGGCACATCAGCCGGAAGAAGTGGTTCATCCGGTCCGGCGCATACACGTGCCCCTCCGGCTGAACCTTCAGCCAGTCCCGGTGCAGCAACCCCTCCTCGTGGCTCAGACCCACGTTGAAGTACACCGACATGGCGATCCCGCTCCGCCGGCACGCCTCCACCATCCGCCCAATCAGATCGTACTTCAGCGAGGGGTGCCGGATCCCTACCTTCGTGTCGTAGTAGGCCATGCCCAGGTTGCAGCGCGCGTGAAACACGATGAAGTCCACCCCGCACTCCCGCAGCCGACCGGTGAACTCCTCCGCGTCGAAGCTCTCACCCACGTCCGGCTGCGCTACCTGCGTGTGGAAATCGTAGAAGATGCTCCACTTGGGACTGTGCATGCTGACACCTCCAGGACCGACGCGGCGTGCTCGCCATGGCCGGCCGCGCAAAGACCCGGCGGCCATCCCGGACCATGCCGAGACCCACTGTACGCCAGGCGCTCAGGGGGTCAAGGAAAGCCCGCGAACCGCCCGTGCGCGAAACGCCCTCTCGCAGACCCTGAGCAGAGCCGTCACCCCGCCACCAGGGCTCTCTCATGGAACCGTCGGCAGCCTCGCGATGGCGCCCCCGGTAGGTCGCGGCTGCCACCCGCCCGCGTGCGGGC
>Ga0172371_10011510_pt1 | contig 11786 bp, 9 predicted proteins | sample Lak12m_FD_114543 | JGI IMG/M metagenome (GOLD analysis project Ga0172371, IMG submission 114543) | Freshwater microbial communities from Kabuno Bay, South-Kivu, Congo - kab_022012_12m | ecosystem: Environmental > Aquatic > Freshwater > Lake | place: Democratic Republic of the Congo: South-Kivu...
AACATTTCTCGTGAACCGACGAAAATTCCCTGGATGCGGACGCTCTTCATGATCGCAGGCAGAGGATTGATTTCTCCGCTTTGGCCGGTCAGCACACCGATTAGGCTGATGTGGCCGCCCACACGCACGGCTTTGAGTGATTTCACGAGCGTGCCGGCTCCGCCGACTTAAATCACCCTGTCCACGCCTCTGCCGCCGGTGAGTTCGAGAACCTTTTTGTCCCAGTCGGGCTCTGTCTTGTAATTGATCCCTTCGGTTGCCCCCATTTCTTTGACCCGCTCGAGTTTTTCATCACTGCTCGATGTGCCGATGAGCCTAGCTCCCGCAGCCTTCCCGAACTGCACAGCGAAAACGGATACCCCTCCAGTGCCTAGTGTCAGCACTGTCTCGCCACAGGTGAATCTGCCTGTGTTCAGAGCATGCCACGCGGCGAGGGCTGCACATGGCAACGTTGCGCCTTCCTCAAAGGATAAGTGCTCAGGCATAGCCACTAGCCCTTCCTCATGAAGGGCCACGTATTGCGCCAACACCCCGTCGATGGCTCCTCCCAGAGCGGATTTTGCTGCTGCGGCCGTGATCGGCCCTGAAATCCACTTCTGAAAAAAGGCGCTCATAACACGATCGCCCGGTTTCCAGCGGGTCACGCCCTCGCCAATTGTGACCACTTCACCGGCTCCATCGGAGAAAGGGATGAGCGGTAGACGGAGGTTGCGGCTGTACATGCCCCTGATCATCAGCAGGTCCCTGTAATTGATCGACGCCGCTCTCATTTTGACCAAGACATGCTGGTACCCTGGTTTTGGCTCTTCCTTCTCCAGCATTTTCAGATTGTCGATTCCGAATTCTTTCTCGATCCGGTACAGTTTCATATGCGACCTCCTGACGCTCCTGATTCGCCTTGGAGACCGGTGCGTTGATGTGTGTCTCCGCCGCGCGCAAGAGTCTCGCGTTTTATTGGGTTGCGGCGATCGGGTGTTTCTTCTCGCGGAGTCTCTGGGGTGTCATGATAACATAGACGAGTTGTAAGGGTTCACCGGGATAGCGCATTCCTATGAAATCACGATGGGGGAGGGACGGAGGGGAGATGGTCTCCTCCTCCGTGATCAGCGGGACGCAGAGCCGCCTCCGCCCCCCTGAACGATTACGTATTATTAGTGCAGCGTTATATAACGGCTATTAACAATGCCGTTTATCAGCAAATAAAGGCCAAACCCCATAGCGGCATAACCAAAAATGAAATAGATGACCCTGAACAGAAAAGTGGGAGGTTTCGCGGTCGCCATTTCCATCTTCCCATCCTTCTCCAGGCGCTTTACCCAGGCGGGTTTTTCGGCCATGGCGTGTTCGAGCGGAACAGTTCCGGAGAAAATCGACTCGTTCAAGGGAAAACTACTCGGTCGAATATGCTGGACGAAGAAGTGAACGGTGAAAATAAAGGTGACTGCAAGAATCGCCTCGGCTTTGTGCAAGAAGGCCGCGAGATTCAAGGTCCAGCCCGGCATTACGCGGCACGTTTCCACTGGATATATCATCATCATGCCTGTAATACCGAGCAGCGGAAGGCCCCAGAAAACCGCCCAGTAATCGAATTTTTCCCAATAGGTCCAGCGGCCCAATTCAGGCGGTGAGCCTAAACCGCAACTCCACAGTATTCGCTGCAAAAGATGGCGCAGATCCTGAACGTTGGGAACCAGAGAGTCCGGCCCCAAAATGGTTTCCTTGACATTTCGGCGGCGTATCCGACCTGTAACGGTAACAATATGCACCATAAAACCCGCAATCATTAAGACGCCCACCCAGTGATGGACCAAAGCGCAGGTTTCGTATCCGCCAAAAATACCGCACAGTCTCTTTCCCCAGTCAGTGAGGACAAACATCCGGCCGAAGCCGGTCGTGGCCATGATGAGAAAGGTCAGCATCACAAAGAGGTGAAAGATTCGGTCTATTACATCAAATCGTTTGATGTTCATTGCCCGAATCTCCTCTTGCTTTCGCCTTCTCCCCGAACAACTCCCTCAGCCCAACTGTGAAACTGTGCGGTATGAAGAAGGCCAGCGTGCCGAAGAAGATGATTAGCATCAGCCAGTAAGCATAGTACAGAGAGGCAAACCCATCCCTGGCCGTTGCCGATCCAGGCGAAGGTTCATGAACCACAAAGGTGGCAAAAGACTCGCCGGCTCCCGCGTGGCATTTGGAACATACTTGAGCATGCCTTCGGATAGGATTCATAGGTGAAAAGTGGTGATAGATGCTCGCAATGGGCTCAGGACCGTGGCACTGGCGACAAGTGATGTTCGCCCTGAGGCTGTGCATGTTTTGAGCGTGCTCCACGTGGCAACCCTCACACAGCTTTGTCCGGTAAAACTTGATACCCTGGTGAGAGTCTGCTAAACGGGCTCGGCCCCTCACCGTAATCGGAGCCGGCCGCGAGGAGAGTACGAAATGTCGTCGCTTGACTTCGGGCGTGCTTACCGGGGGGACCAGGTGACGAGGCATGACCTCGTAGCCCTCATAATGCCCTGTCCTAACCTCACCTAGCCTGTAACGAACAAGTCGTGATGCCGTTTCGTCACCCTGGCCTCGAGCGGCCGTGGGAAAAGGCAACAGTCCTAGAAAACCCGTTAGCAGGATGCAGATAGCGGCACTCTTATGGTGATTCACACCCTTCATCGATCGGCTCCAGCGGAGCTCCCTCACTGGGGGCTTGGCGCAGCTGGCTTGCCCGCAGGCTTGGGAAGTCTGGCTATAGAGTCATACTTTTGTTGGAGTTCCTCCAAGTCGTCGTCCACGTGTTTATGACAGGTCTGACACGAACACGGTATATTCCGGTTCGCCAGGGTGTCTTTGGGCAACAAGCACACAAAGACATGGCTGTGTATGTCTCCCGATTCCGCGCTCGTAGCGATCCTTGGCATGTGGCACCCTATGCAGTTAGCAAACGAGTGGATGGAGTGAGCAAGGTTGTTGTTAACCATCTGGTGGCATTCAAAACATTGCCTTGAACCTGCTGATCGGGTTTGAGAGCGGGTGGAAGGAATACCTATTTGATGAACATAGTGGCACGACGTGCAGGTAACGCCTTCTCTGGCATGCGGTGAGTGTGACCAGTCGAGGTATTGCTGGTGATGCCCTTTAGAAAACTCGTTGGCATAAACGTGCATTACGTCTCCGGCCGCAAATGAAGTGGATTTGTAATATGACTCAAGCGCCTTTCCCGGCTCATAGCCGACGGGCCACCCGCAGCCTTCCACCAGTGTGGACTTGCCTCGATTGTGACACGAGCCGCAAATCTGGACGGCCACGCCCAGCCTGAGTTTGGCGGGATTGATAATAGTCTGGCGCTTCTTGAAGACGGCTGCCTTGGGCAAGGCCGCATGCCATGACCCTTTGCCGTGGCACGCCTCGCACCCTACCGCTGGTTCCGCCCAAGTTTGTTTCTCAATGTCGACGCCCGTGGCATGGCATCCCGCGCATTCCAGAATCCAAGGATGCTTGTCCCATTCGAGTTCGTTGTAATTGAGCCAGCGGCCTTTGTCCGCAAGATACTGAATTGGGGCAATGAACAGGGTGCTGTTCTTCTTAACCAAAAAGCGCTGTTTCCACTCGCCGCCAATCGTGTACAGGATCTCATCCACCTTGGGAACGTAAATCTTCTCCACAGGTACCTTGAGCCTGTCCCCCACTCTGCTGATGTCGGCACGTATCTTCGTCTCCTCGATGTTCACTATGAAAGCGTCATCGCTCTCTCTAGCGTCCTGCATCGGGCGGCTGTGCAGGGTCATTTTCCAAGAGTCGTAGTGCTCCAAATGACATACCTTGCACGTCTCAGAACCCACGAACGCCTTGGGCCGCGCGAGGACCTTCTCGACGTCCACGGGCTGCTCCCGGCCGCACGCCACCACCCCCAGAAGCCACAGGCACAGTACAAGAAAGCGAACCACACCTCTACACTTCATGTTGGCCTCCACGTCAGTGTAATCCAATAAGATTATCACAAAAGCCTTTGTCTGAAATACTGGAGCAGGTAAATACCTTCACGATTCAAAACCGAACCGCTCGGCCTCTGCCATGGATAGAAAGAACGAACTACCAGACGGTCATTTGCCCGCTTGTCACAAGACAGGACATCATAAAAAAGCCAAAAGATTTTTTCAACAGAGGCCAGTACTTCCACTGCGCCAAAGGTGGCTTTTCCCTTGGGAGAGAGGGCAGGATAAAGCGTCTCCCGATTCCTCTGCTTTCGAACGCGGGACGACTTGTTTCCGATGAACAATATTGACACACGCTTCCGAGGACGGTACGAGCAGCACTCAAGTAACGCCGAGGTCCGTGCAGGCCATTCTGAACTCGCACTCAGGCCTAAATCTCACGGTGCGAGGTTGCGCTTTTCCTTTAACTGCCCACACACGAAACGTATGCCTTCCCGCAATGGGGACAAACTATGACGAAATCTTTGCCAAGCACAGTTTCAATCAACCGCGTAACTCACGATACGGCCAATGGCCAGGCCCCGCTGTTACGGTGACACGACATTGTACTCCGAGTCTTTGTCGCTGGGGGCGGACAATCCAGTGCCGGTCCTTGATTAGAAGCCGCGTCCACCCCACACTGAACGGTTGGTCAGAAATAGTACTCATAGGGCTACCAACGCGCGACAGAATGATCACGGATCATTAGCGTGTAACGGAAACGGCCACCGCTTCAGATAGTGGTCTAGTGGCCAACCTTTCCCGAATCACGGCTGTCCAAGCCAATGGGGCCCATATCACCCCAAGTATCGCGGGGGTGAAAAGAACAAGGCCGCATACAACCCCGAGAGCGATATTCTGAACCAGCATAGCATAGAACACACCCAGTAGTAGAGCAAAGCCCAGCGGTCCCAAGATTAGAAGTCCGCAGATTAGCATCGGAACTCCCGTGGCCCGAACCATTCTCTCCAGTACGCTCCCTCTTTTGCTCATGAGTCATCTCCTCTCTTTTTGATTTAGCCTGGACACCAAGGGCTACTCAATCACCCTCGCTGTTTGCCGTTCCCTGGTGTCTAAGATCTCCTTTGAAATCAATGCCCTCCGGTGAAGGTTTCCGCTCGACAATCCCTTTGTACTTTATTAGATGCGCCAGTGACAAATTGGTTGCAAATCATGACTAAAATTATAAAGAAACTCTGACGTGACGCATCGAATGGTTGTCCGCTTCTCCTCCAAACTATTTCTGGTGCTTTGGACGGCTATGATTCTCCGTGCGGATTGCCATGCATCCGGTTGCATCAACCGGTCGGTTCGTTTCATGGTCTCCCTGGAGAGGTATTGGGCGTGGGGTCGAGTCTGTCCTTGGCTCACCTCTGAGCCTCATCACATCCAGAGAGAGCCCAACATGACCCAAGAGAAGATTTGCCCCACATTGACATGCATAGAGAGCCCTATAGACCCCCATACGTAACGCCTGTTCAGTTCAAAAGCTGACACAGAGCCGGTCGCGGACACGTTTGGCTGTCCGGCCTTTCCAGCCGGGTTGCTGCCGCGTTCTCTTGTCTTTGTCGACAGTAATGCTTACAACGGGCAAAGAGAATGTCCCGACACAAGGACCGTGTACGGCATATCCCTCGCGGCCGGACTTTCAGTCGACAAGACGTTTTAAAAAATAGATCTTCCGCTATAAAGGTGTGGTCGTTCCATCTTCAGACACGGATGCGAGGTCACGCGCATGAGGCCGATAGAAACCTTGCTGGAACGGATAGCGCGACATCTCGTTCCTGAGAGAATACCCTGGTTTGCCGCTCGGTTGTACGACAGGATCGCTCAGACCGCACTCGAGAGCTACTACAAGGAAGTGGCAGAACAGGTGGTTGCGCACACGAGCCGAGGAGCAATCCTGGATATTGGCTCCGGTCCCGGATATCTCCCCATCGAGATCGCCAGGAGAGCCCCCGACCTGAGAATCGTCGGAATCGACTTATCGAAGGCCTTGATTAGAATAGCCAGCGAAAATGCCGCACAAGCAGACCTTTCGGACAGGGTTCAGTTCATCAAAGGCGATGGGAACAGGCTCGGATTTAAGGACAATTCATTCGACATGGTGATCAGCACTGGTTCGCTCCATGCTTGGAAAAATCCAATCCGTGTGATTAACGAGTGCCACAGGGTCTTGAAAGCGGAACGCGAAGCCTGGATACTCGATCCGGCTCGGGTCATTACCCCGGCGGCAGAAAAGATGATGGAAGGGACCGTTGGCTTGATCGAGCGGCTCGCGCTCCGATGGGGCTCGCTCACCTCGAAGCTCACCCGTCCGTACGGTCGGGCGGAGATTGAGCAGATCATTACGCGTTCTGCATTTCAGCGAGGCTCAGTTACAGAAGATCGTTGGCTGACGGTGAAGCTGAGAAAGCCTGCCTGAGTGGGGGTGCGATTCAAGAGTATGGGAGTGTCCCTGTTCCACGGGTTTGCATCCTGCGTGCCGCGGGACTATTTTTAGGACGCCCCTTCGGGGCTCAAAATCCCCTGTTGCCCCAATTACGTGACAGCTGGTCTTTCGTCGATCTTGATTTCTCGTCCCTTGCGGACTATAAGTGTTGGCTGCCCGGCCGGGGCTGATTTGCGAGCGGCAGGCCGGCGAAGCCACGGTGCGACCCTATGAAGCGCTATTTGTTTATTGCATTGGTTATTGCAGGGGATTGAAAATCAACTTTCCTCTTTGAGGGAACAAACGCGCTGGAAAGGGATACAAATCAGGTAACCATTCGCCGGCTAGCGCAACCTTACGAAATCAAGATGCGCTAAGAGCGGAAGAAGAGATGCTCTGCGCCTCGGTGGCCAGCGCGGCGCAACACGCCGAGGCCTGGAAGCCCGGCTGAACGATTAACAAATCAGAATTACCCGGCGGCCTGCCGGGATTCGACCATTCTGAAAAACGAGGAGTGTGTGGTATTGAAAATAGGTTACAAGATTGCAATTATATTGCCCTTTATGATCGCTGGTGTCCTTTTTTTGGCAGTCTCTGCCGGTCAAGAAAACAGTCCGTCAGAAAGCCTTGTGCGAGCGGCTCAGTCAGGCAGCATAGACATGGTCGGACAGGACCTGGATCGAGGGGCCCCTGTCGATTCAGCTGACCGAGAAGGGAATACGGCCCTCAATCGCGCCGCGCTCATGGGGCATGAGGACTTGTCGGAATTGCTCCTGAAGCGGGGAGCGGACGTCAATAGTAGGAGCAAATTTGGTAAAACAGCTTTAATGGCGGCAGCATCAAAGGGGCACTTACCCATAGTTGCTCTTCTGATCAACAATCACGCAGATGTCAACGCAATGGACGATTACGGCCAAACCGCTCTGATCTGTGCGTCTCTTCGCGGTCATAGCACAATCGTGAACTTGCTGCTTGACAAAGGGGCTGACGTCAATGTGAGAACGAGAAAGGGTTTTACGGCATTAAGTCTGGCTTCCGACCAGGGCCACAGGGACATAGTCGAAGCGATTCTGCAAAGAAAGCCGCTCTTGACTATTTGTGGTGATCGCCAGGACCGCCACTCAAAGTACAGGTAGCGCCAGTAATCGGGAAGGCTGTTGGATTGTGCCGCGGGATTGTCGCGGTCGGCCTCCCTCACACTCATGTTCACGTTTCAGACAGGCTTGGGAGGATGGGAGGGTGCCCGTTGTCGAGAGGGACGCGTAATACCGGTCTGCTTGGCAATAGGGGGCATGAGTTTGGATTCGACCGAGGGCCTGCCACGGCAATGGCGCGGAATGACTTGTTTGATCGGGAGGTGGCATGAGGCCTCAAAGTGTCGGAAACAGGACGAGGGACGCGAAATGACATACCTGACATTCGCCGGCAGACTCCTTATCGGAGGCCTCTTCATCTATGCCAGTTTTTACAAAATATTCCACCCGCTGGATTTCGCAGTGTCAATCCGGAACTACGGCATACTGCCTCCCGAATGGAGCAACATAGTGGCGCTTACACTTCCTTGGGTCGAGATGATAGCCGGCGTCTTGCTCCTCATTGGTCTCCAGACGAAAGCCGCTGCCTTGCTGACCACCGGGCTGCTCGGGATTTTCCTGGGAGCCATTGTTTACGCTTTTTCAATTGGTCTGGACATTGATTGCGGTTGTTTCGGTTCCGCAGCGTCCTCTCCGGGCCGTGTGGGACTGTACCATATTGTGCGCGACAGCGGCCTTTTTGCCGGCTCCCTATTTGTTCTCATAGCGGATCGCGGGGATCTAAGCGTTGCAGGTTTGTTTTCGTACGCTCGGCGCGCCACAGACCCGAAGCCCATTTAATAGTATTTGCGGCGCGGACGGACGCGCTGCCCGCGCTTTCTAATAGATCCCTCTTGACATATATTGGTGCGCATCCCACAGACCAGCCTCATTAACAACCTCGATCCTGGAATCAGAGTAATTCTCAAAAGTTTTCACGGAATGAAGTCACACTGCTGGACAAACCAGCAGTGGCACCCGCAAGCCAATCCGTGATTACTTTCGAGAACTGCTATACCCGTTCACCTGCGAGGGAAAGTCGCAGAGTAACATTTCACCGCAGAGTTCACAGAGACCGCGGAGATCTGTTGCTGTCCTGAGCCCTTCTCCTCCGCCTACGTGAACGGTTACAGTCTCAAAAGAAGAAAGGCTTGACTCACTGCCGCGGGGAGGGTAATCCTGCCATATTTGACTCATTTCCTGTCGCCAATCGACATCATTTCTTGGCTGGTCGATGTTGCAGTCGGAGGGGGTGGACCTTGGACTCGGAACCCACAAGGGGCAGGAACGCTGAACAGGCGCTGAAGCTCGATGAAAACCTGCCCCAAAACCCCGGCATGTCCCATGCCCGGCTCCTTGAAATACGCGCTGAACAGGTCCGGCAACTCTATTCGCAGTCTATTCCGGGATTGATTGGAGCCCAGATCAGCGCACTGGTCTTGACTGTTGCCCTGTGGGAAGTGGTCTCGCCGTGGCGCCTGCTCTCATGGCTCGGAGTTTACATCAGTATCCAGTTCATGCGAAATGGCCTGGTGAGGCGCTTCCAAGAGGTGTCGCCTTCCGGTGAGGACGCGATACCCTGGGGTACCCGCTTCGCGCGTGTCACATTCCTGTCCGGCCTTTGCTGGGGGATGGCCGGCGTATTTCTATTTCCGGACAATTCCATTCCTCATCAGTTGCTCATAGCCCTTTTCCTTGCGGGAATCAGCGCGGCCGCCCTGGTGGCATATTCACCACTGAAGGCCTGCTACCTTCCCACCATCGGAGCGGAATGCATCCCCATGGCCTTGCGATGCTTCTACGAGTTAGATTCCATTCACGTGATCATGGGCAGTGTAATGCTGATGTATTGTGTCGTCCTTGTACTCACGGGCAACCGCATTCACAAAATGAACGAGGACTCTCTGAGGTTAGGATTCGAGAAAAGCGATTTGCTAAAGTCGGTTCTGAAAAACCAGGAACAAGCCGCCAAGCTCAACAAGGAACTCCGATCTGAAATCCAAGAGAAGAATAGAGCGCAACAGGCTCTCACCGAAAGCGAAGCCCGATACCGAGAGCTGGCTGAGTTGCTGCCCCAGTTGATATTCGAACTCGATCCGGAAGGTAATTTCACGTTCCTCAATCATGCCGGCCTCGACATGATGGGTCGCGATCCATTCGACCTGTCCGGGGGGTTGGCGCCCTCGGATATCTGTTCCCCAGAAGATTGGGACAGGGCTCAACGGGAATTCGGAGACGTTTTTGCCGGAACCAAAATGGCGGGAGTGGAGTACACTATAAGAACGGTTCAGGGCTTAGACGTCCCCCTCATTGTCTACGCAAATCCGATCACCCGGGAAGGCCAAATAGTAGGGGTTCGCGGTGTAGGCGTCGATGTCTCGGAACTGAAAGCCATTCAGAAGGAGTTGATCTCTTCATTGAAGGAGAAAGAAATCCTAATGCGCGAAATTCACCACCGCGTAAAGAACAACCTTCAGGTGGTCTGCAGTCTTCTTCGAATGCAGCGCAGACTCCTGAACGATGGGCAATATGCCTCTACTCTTCGAGAGTCGGAAAACCGCATAATAACTATGGCTACCGCTTACGAAAAGCTTTACCAATCTCCCAATGTCTCTGCGCTAAAGGCCGCTGATTATCTTCGTTCGCTTGTGAGGAACGTCCAGGGTTCGTACGAAGCCGTTGCAACCGGCATAGAGATGCGGATGACACTGGAAGACCTTACACTTCCTCTGGATTCGGCTGTTCCCCTGGGATTGATCGCCACCGAGCTTATCTCGAATTGTTTGAAACACGCATTTCCCAATTCTGCAAACGGGCGAATTGAGATGATCCTTCATGCTTTGGACGATGGTCGGATTGAGCTTAAGGTCAGTGACAGCGGCATTGGGCTGCCCGAAGACGTGGATACGGCAGAATGCAAATCCTTGGGACTGCGTCTGGTAAGGATTTTTGTCGAACAGCTTAGAGGGGAACTTGAGATCGACGGTAATGGAGGCACCGCGGTATCTGTACGATTCCAAAAAACTCACCCCAAAGAGGGCCAGGAGTCTTAGAATGCAGACAGAGACCCGTATTCTGGTGGTTGAAGATGAGATGATCGTTCAGGAGGATCTGATAGAGAGTCTGAAAGGCCTTGGGTACGGCGTCTGTGGAGCCGCATGCTGCGGAGAGGATGCCGTCGAGATGGCTGCGAAGGAAATTCCTGATCTAGTCATCATGGACATAAAGCTGAGGGGTAAGATCGATGGAATCGAAACGGCAGAGTTGCTAAGGGGCCGTCGCGAGGTTCCGGTCATATTTCTGACCTCCTATACGGACAGCGACTTATTGAATCGAGCCAAGCTGTCAGAACCGTACGCGTATCTGACAAAGCCTTTCTCCGAAAGAGAGTTGCACGCCGGCATACAGATGGCTCTACACCGGGCGCAATTGGAAAAGCGACTGCGAGAGAGTGAAGCCCGCTACCGGGGGCTCCTCCAGGCCATTCCCGATCCCGTGGTAGTATACGACGCTGAAGGAAAGGTCACCTTCATCAATGAAGGGTTCCGGAAGTTGTATGGATGGTCCGGTGAAGACTTGATGGGCCATAGCATAGATTTCGTCCCTCCTGAAGAAATGGAAACTACCCGCGAGAGCCGGGAACGCCTTCTGGCAGGCCAGTTTACGGACTTCGAAACCAAACGGCTGACGAGAGAAGGCAAGCAACTCGACATCCAGATCAGCGCGTCCGTCCTGAGAAACCCTGAGGACACGGAAGTCGAATCCATAGTCGTCCACCGGGATGTTACAAAACGAAAGATGGCTGAGAGAATGCTTCGCGAAGCCCAAACGGAACTCGAAAAGAGGGTCCGTGAGCGTACCGCTGAGTTGCTGGCCCTGAACAAAGAACTAAAGGAAGAAATAAGACAGCGAAAGCTAGCCGAAGAATCGGTTCTAAGGGAAAAGGAAAACCTCGAACGAGTCTTCGAGGCAATGGAAGATGGTGTCCACATCGTGGACCAGCAGTACGAAATCCAGTATGTTAACCGTTCCTTGGAAAAGGATATGGGGCCGGTGCAAGGGCGCAAATGTTATGCATATTTTCACGACCGCTCGGATCCTTGTCCGAAATGCTACATGCAAGAGCTTTTTCGGGACAAGTCTGTCCGACAGGAGTGGCGCTCCTCCAAAAGTGGGAAGACCTATGAACTCCTGGATACGGTGCTGCATAATGCGGACGGAAGCCTTTCCAAGCTCGAGATTTTTCGAGACATCACAAAAAGGAAAGAGATGGAAGCCCAGCTCCGCCATGCTCAAAAGATGCAGGCAGTGGGG
>Ga0172371_10011514_pt1 | contig 11783 bp, 7 predicted proteins | sample Lak12m_FD_114543 | JGI IMG/M metagenome (GOLD analysis project Ga0172371, IMG submission 114543) | Freshwater microbial communities from Kabuno Bay, South-Kivu, Congo - kab_022012_12m | ecosystem: Environmental > Aquatic > Freshwater > Lake | place: Democratic Republic of the Congo: South-Kivu...
AGTTCTTACAGACATGTATTGGTTCATTTCTCGGATGAATAGCATATGAAATTTAAATATTATGGAAAACATCAGTTATACCAAAGCCATTGAAGAACTGGAAGAAATACTTCGCAGTTTGGAGAATCAGCAGGAAATCAACATGGATTTGATTGCAGAGAAGGTAAAAAGAGCCTCCGTGTTGATTGCATATTGTAGAAAACAACTTACTGAACTCGATGGGGAATTAGAAAAACTACTTCAGGAGTTGGGTTGATATTGAATATCTGAAGAAAAAAACATTCTTTTTTAAAAAAAATAATTAATTGTTATGACGTGTAATCCTGCCTATTGGGGGTTATACGTTTTTTTATGATTAATAATCTCCTGGTGGTCAGAAGTAACCAGCTAGATGGTAAGATGCTGATATACAGCGCTAAAATGTTTTTAAAAATAAATTAAGAAGTTTCAGGCAGGAATATTTTGAAACTAACGAATGAATATTTTACGACTTTTTTTTCATTTTATGTTGAAATGCTATTGTTTTTATAAAATCAAACTTCTATATTTGCGTTCGAGATTATTAAAAAAAGTTTAAAAAATGAAGTTTAACTAAAACAAAGCGGCAAATTTATGAGAAAACTAACATTCTTTTTGGCCTGTCTGATGATGATAGGTATGAGTTTGGTTCATGCTCAAACAACCGTTAGAGGTAAAGTTATCTCTATGGACGATGAGCAGCCGATTATCGGCGCATCAGTAATGGTTAAGGGTACTACAGTCGGAACAGTAACCGACGTAAATGGTAACTTTACAATTGCGATGCCGGCAAATTCAAAAAATTTATGGTTTTCGTACGTAGGTATGAAAACAGTGGAACTTGAAGCTCGGAACAACATGATTGTTCGACTGGAGTCTGACACGAAATCTCTGGATGAAATTATCGTAACTGGTTACGGTATTCAGAAGAAGAGAGAACTTACCGGATCAATTGCACAGGTTAAAGGTGATGCAGTTGCGAGTTTGGTAGCACCAAGTTTTGAAGGTGTTTTATCCGGACGTCTTGCAGGTGTACAGATTTCTACTCCAACAGGGGTGTTAGGACAAACTCCTTCAATTAGTATTCGTGGTGTAAACTCAATCACATCCGGTACTTATCCTTTGGTAGTTGTTGATGGAGTGCCTGTCTTTACAGGAAATCAGGGTGCATACTCAGCGACACCACATAATGCTTTAGCGGATATTAATCCTGCTGATATTGCTTCTGTTGAGGTTTTAAAAGATGGTTCTGCCACAGCTATTTATGGTTCAAGAGCATCAAATGGTGTAATTTTGATTACAACAAAAAAAGGTACACAGGGAAAAACTAAAGTATCATTGAATAGTTATATTGGTTCTGCTAATCCTGTTCGTGTATATGATGTTTTGAATGCTGCCGATTTTATTACAATTTCGAATGAGAAATTTGCAAATGCTGGTACTGCTGCGGCACAGGCAATTGCCGGTGTAGATGCCAATGGTAATCCGATTGATACCGACTGGATGTCGCTTGTATTAAACAATAATGCAGTTCAGCACGAAGAAAATATCTCAATTTCGGGTGCAACTGATAAAACAAACTATTATGTTTCACTTGGTTATGCAAGTCAGGAAGGTATTGCTAAGTCAAACTCGCTGGATAGATTTACATTCCGTTCAAATATTGATCAAAAAGTATATAACTGGTTGAAAATAGGTACAAATGTATCATTGGCAAATACAGTTATTGAAGGTTTGAATCAGGGAACAAACAGTTTGTCGGGTAATGTGTTTAACGCAATCAGAGCATTGCCAAATGTTAGTCCGTGGGATGTTAATGACCCAACCGGTTTCAATATTGATGATGTGGATACCAGGGTTTTAGGTCGTGGTTCTAACCTGAGAATGATTGATGACAACCTGCCAAATATCATGTTTGTACTTGAAAATAACAAGGCAACTTCAAAATCTTATCGTGCACTTGGTAATATTTACCTCGAAGCAAAATTCCTCAATAAGTTTACGTATCGTCCGCAACTCAGTGCTGATTTATTGCTTAACGATGGCTTCCAGTTCTGGGATCCCCGTCATGGTGATGGAGCTGGTAGAGGTGGTTATGTAATGCAGGCTTTCCAGAATTCTGCAAGATATAATGTTCAGAACGTATTGACTTATGCCGATATTATTGCTGACGTACATAATATCACTGCAACCCTTGTTCAGGAATATCAATATCAGAAATATTATTATCATGAAGCAGTAGCTCAGAATATTTCAGACAGATTCTTCCGCTACAATATCATTTCAGGAACAGCTACAACTCAGAATGTTTATGGTGGAATGACAGAAAATGCTTTGCAGTCATTAGCTGCCAGAGTTAATTATAACTACATGAACAAATATTATCTGCAGGCATCTGTTCGTCGTGATGGTCTTTCATCATTGCCAAAAGCCAACAGATTTGGTGTTTTCCCCGGAGCATCTGTTGGTTGGACTTTAAGTGAAGAAGATTTCATCAAGAGTAATCTTCCACAAATTGATGACTTGAAATTAAGAGCTTCTTATGCATCTGTAGGTAATACCAGTATTGGAAATTATCCTTATCTTGGATTATTCGGTTCTGCACAGTATGCAACTCAGAACGGTATAGCTTTCTCTCAGATGGGTAATGGTATTCTTCGTTGGGAAACAAGTAATAAAATGAATGTTGGTTTGGATTTAACAATACTCGAAGGTAAATTCAATATGACAGTTGATTATTATAAGAATGATCAGTCTAATCTTATCCTGAGTGCTCCAACACCACCATCTTTAGGTGTTCCAAGTAATGTTGTAAGCAAAAACGTTGGTAGTTTGTACAATCAGGGTTTTGAATTCACATTGAATTATACTCCGATTAAAACCAAGGATCTCAAATGGGATATTAACGCGGTACTTACTCTGAATGAAAATAAAGTAACAAAACTTAACGAAGGTCAGGATATTCCTTATTCTTATTCAATTGTGCGTGAAGGATATTCAATGTATTCTTTGTATGGTTACGAATACAGTGGAGTTAATCCGGCTAACGGGAATCCTATTTGGGTAAATAAGGATAATAAATTGGTACAGGGTAATATTGCTAATCAGACATATTATTTCTACGATGCTGCCAATCCAACACTTATGGATGCTACCAATCAGACTGTGTTTAATGTAGCTGATAAGAAGATTCTGGGTAATTCAGTGCCAACTTATTACGGTTCAGTTTCAAGTTCACTTGCCTATAAGAATTTCGACCTGAATGTAATGGTTCGTTTCTCAGGTGGTAATAAGATATTCAACAGAACAAAGAATGACCTGTTGACACAACAATTCCAGAATAATGGTACAGAAATACTTGGACGCTGGCAAAGTGCCACCAATCCTGGTGATGGTGTAACTCCGAAATTGTGGCATGGTCGTTCGAATTTCATCAATATGGATGGTAATACAATCTCCAGATATATTGAGGATGGTTCTTATGTAAAACTTGATAATGTACGTTTAGGATATACTTTGCCTAAAGATATTACCAAAAAAGTTTCTATTGAAAGTGTAAGATTATTTGCCCAAGGTCAGAACTTGTTCACATCAACTAAATACACTGGTCTTGATCCTGAACAAGCAGGTGGAACAGGTTTCAATGGAGTAGACTACAATGCAACCCCGATTCAAAGGGTGATGTCAGTTGGTATAAATGTTAATTTCTAATAATAAATAAGTATGAATACAATAATAAATAAATTAATTCAGTTGAGATTTGGGTTGGTTTTGATTGCAATTCTGACTTTCACGTCCTGCAACGAAGAAGCATTGGATTTAACTCCATATAGCTCGATTTCGGAATTATCTGCATTTGATAATCCTGATTTGATTGCTCTTTCTGTAACCGGAGTTTATAATGCAGCACAAAGTGGTTTTTATCAGGCTTCACAGGGATCTGCATTTCAGGTAAGGGGTTATCCTTTCGGTGCTGCAAGTGTTTCTCAGGGCGATTGCCGCGGAGAAGATATGTTGAATATGGCGGCATTTTATCAAATCACTTACAACGGAACTTACGATCCTACCACAGCTAACAATGTTAATATGTGGAATACATTGTGGGCAGTAATTAACAAAGCCAATATTGTTATTAACGGCGTTAAGGCTGCAGGTGTAAAAGGCACCATTACAGTTGCTAAAGCTGAAGAGTATGAAGGTGAAATGCGTTTCCTGCGTGCTTTGTCTTACCATGAATTGATGATTCATTTTGCATTTCCTTATAAGCATACAGCTGATGCATCTCATCTTGGTTTACCAATCAGAACTGTTCCTGTTACAGGTGCTGCTGAAGTTGATTCAGAAGTTTCCAAAGGACGCGAAAAAGTAAAGGATGTATATACATTTATGTTAGAAGATTTGGCTTTTGCAGAGCAAAAATTGCCTGCTGCAAGAACAGGTTATTTGAAGGTGGTAAGAGCTACTAAGGGTGCTGCTGTTGCACTTAAGTTAAGATTATATTCTCATATGTGGGATTGGGATAAGATTATTGCTGAGTTTCCGAATCTGACTGGTTATTCTTTAACTGCTGCTCCGGAAGGCCCGTTTGCTAATAATAAAACCAATACAGAATCAATATTTTCAATTGAAAACAATGATTTAGATCATTCCGGTGTGAATGGAGCTTTAGGTTCAATGTATAATACAAGGGCTTTGGTTGCTATCAGTCCACAAATCTGGAATCAAACCTGGTGGTTGGCATCTGACTTAAGACGTACACAGCTTACTAAGAGTGGTCCTACTGCAAAATTATCTAATAAGTATCGGGATGGTGCTACCTACACGGATTACACTCCGTTGATTCGTTATGCCGAAAGTGTATTAGACGTTGCAGAAGCTTATGCACGAAAAGGCAATATCACTGAAGGACTTGCAAAATTGAATTTGGTTCGTAACCGCGCTGTTACCACACCGGCAGATCAGTTCGTTGCTGCAAATTTTACAAATGCACCGGAATTGGTTGTTGCAATTTTGCGCGAAAGAAGAATTGAACTTTTAGGTGAAGGTCGTCGTTGGGCTGATATCACCAGACTACAGGCTGACCCTGTGAATACTACGAACGGTATTCCTGCAAAAGTGTTGAACTCAGGTATCACCCTTGCTACTTATGCTGCAGTGCCTGCAGGTTGGACAATGAGAGCTGCTGATTTAACAGGCTTCCCATATACAGACAAAAGAGTTTTGTGGCCGATTCCTCAGGAAGAGTTGCTTACGAATCCTACTTTAAAAGCACAACAAAACCCTGGTTGGTAATTTTTCCAAACCTGATATAATTCAAAACTGCTCCTGATTCAGGGGCAGTTTTTTTTTGATAAAGCATTTGAAAATATCGCAAAAGCATTTAAAAATATTACAAAGCAACAAAGTTATAGAAGATACAGTATTAAATTGTAAGCAATTAGTTTTCCTGTAATAGTTTTTATTCTGATAATATTACTATTTTGTTTTTTAACTGAGTCAACTTCAAAATTTCTTTTAAGGATTTGTTTCTTTATCATATTTTTTGTTCAATTTCTGTAATTATTTGTAATTTTTATGTTATTACGGTGAGTAATAAATTGTAAATTTTAGGATTTTATGCTTTCAAAATAGCTTTCAATGATATTAAAAAGGCATTATAATGACATAAAAATACAAAAAACCTAATCAATTTGTTTGCAGTATATATCTTTTTAAAAAAAAATAAGTTTTTTTTAAAAATTGTATAATTGATGAAATAATATAGACAATATGTAATTTTTTTTCACAAGATTATATCTATTTATCAGATTTACAAATAGTTCTGTTGAGTTAAATTGTAAAATTGACACTTAACTCTATTAAGTTTTGTTTGCTTTCTTTGTCAGATTGAAGCAAAATTTACACTGTTTTTTTTATTTTGATAAGATTTGGTATTGTTTTTTAAATTTCAAATCTATATATTTGTTGCCTTGAAAATCAATTTGTATTACAAACTTGAAGTTAAATTAAACAAAACGGTAAATTTATGAGAAAACTAACGGTCTTTTTAGCTTTCCTGATGATGGTAAGCTTTGCATTCGTTAATGCTCAGTCCAGGTCAATCTCCGGAAAGGTTGTTTCGGCAGATGATGGTCTACCTGTGATTGGAGCATCAGTTAAAATTAAGGGTACCACAACCGGAACAATTACGGGTGGTCAGGGAGAGTTTGTTATTAATGTTCCTTCGTCAGGAATTTTAGTAATTTCGTATGTCGGTATGAAAACAATGGAGGTTGAAGCGAAAAACAATCTGGTTGTAAAACTGGAGTCTGATGCGCTTTTAATTGATGAAGTTGTTGTAACTGCTCTTGGTATTAGTAGAGAAAAGAAAGCACTTGGATACTCAGTGCAAGACGTGAAAGGAGATGAAATTGCCAAAGCAAAAGAGGTGAATGTTGTTAATTCACTGCAGGGTAAAATCTCAGGTGCTCAAATCACAAACAGTTCAGGTGCTGTAGGTGCTTCTGCGCGTATTATTTTACGTGGTGTTAACTCGCTTGATGGTAACAATCAACCACTTTTTGTTGTTGATGGTATTCCAATGGCAAACTCAAATTTTGGAAATACTACCAATGAAGGTGTAAACCGTGGTAGTGGTGTTCAGGATATTAACCCTGAAAATATTGAGTCAATTTCTGTTTTGAAAGGTCCGAATGCTGCTGCACTTTATGGTTCAAGAGCATCTAACGGGGTAATTGTTATTACAACCAAATCAGGTAAAGGCCAAAAAGGTCTTGGTGTTGAATTAAGCCATTCTACAACTTTTGAGAATCCATTCAGATTGCCGGATTATCAAAACTCTTATGGTCAGGGTTCCGGTGGTATGTTTGAATATGTTGATGGTGCCGGTCATGGTGTTAATGATGGTACTGACGAAAGTTGGGGTCCAAAACTGGATATAGGTTTAAATATTCCTCAGTTTAACTCACCTGTGGTAAATGGTGTTCGTACTGCTACTCCATGGGTATCTCATCCTGATAACGTTAAGAATTTCTTTGTAACCGGAGTTACCAATACTTCATCTGTAGCATTACAGGGAAGTACAGATAAAACAGTTTTCAGAACTTCTTTAACTAATTTATCGCAAACAGGTATGTTGGAGAATACAAAAATCGATAAAAACATATTTAGCTTTAATGGAAGTTCTCAGTTATCAAAAGAATTAAGTTTCTCAGCTTCTGGTTCATATGTTCATACCAACAGTCCGAATATGCCTGGTTATGGTTATGATCCTGATAACGTAATGCAACAGTTTAACTGGTTTGGTCGCCAGGTTGATTTAAGTGAACTTAAAAACTATAGAAATGCAGATGGTTCCTGGTACAACTGGAATACCAACTATCATAACAACCCATATTCAACATTATACGAAAATCTTAACACCAACAAACGTGACAGATTTTATGGTAATGTGATGGCCAAATATCAGTTTAATTCCTGGTTGAGTGCTTTTGTAAGAACCGGTATCGATTATTATTCAAACTTCAATACCACTCGTCGTGCAATGAATATGCAGGAATTCCCAAATGGTTATTATATGGAGGAGGTTGACCTTTACAGAGAATCAAATACTGATTTCCTTTTAACCGGAGTTAAGAAGTATGATGATTACGAAGTAAATGTAAGTGTCGGCGGTAATACCATGGATTATGCAAGAACTTATAATTTTGTTTCAGCTCCTGAATTAGCTGTTGAGGGCGTTTATAATGTAAAAAACTCATTAGTTCCTCAGGTTGCAGATAATTTCATGTGGAGAAAGCGAATTAACAGTTTGTACTTTTCAGGTTCAGTAGGTTATAAGTCAATGATTTATCTTGATTTCTCAGGAAGAAATGACTGGTCAAGTACTTTGCCAGTTGGTAATAATTCATTCTTTTATCCATCAGTTCAGTTGAGTGGTGTTATTACAGAAATTAAAGAGTTTGATCCTTCAGTACTTTCTTTCGGTAAGTTACGTGTTAGTTATGCAAAAGTAGGTGCTGATACTGATCCTTATAAGTTATTCCCAACAGTATCCTTTGGTGATGGTTGGAATGCAAGTACTAAATTATTGAACCAGTTCATACCTAATGAATTGCCAAATGCTGATTTGAAACCCCAGTTTGTAAGTTCATTTGAGGTTGGTGGTGATTTCAGATTTATGGATAACAAAATCAGACTTGACTTAACTTATTACAACTCAAGTGCAACCAATCAGATTATTGCTGTTCCGATTTCTGCTGCCAGCGGTTTTACAACCAAAGTTACAAATGCAGGTAGAATCGATAATAATGGTGTGGAAGTATTGTTAGGTGCAACATTACTCAAATCAAAAAATGGTTTGAACTGGGATGTTACTGTGAACTGGTCGAAGAACGTTAATAAAGTTGTTGAACTTGCTGAAGGTATTGAACAATATGAACTTGGTTCGTACTGGAGTATGAAAGTTATGGCAATACCTGGTCAGAAATATGGTTCACTTTTCGGTTATGATTTCGAAAGAGCACCAGACGGACAGATTATCTACAGAAATGGATTACCTTCTCAGGGTGATTTGAAAGTGTTAGGAAATTATACGCCAGACTGGATTGGTGGTATCAATAATGAGTTTACTTACAAAGATTTCAGCATGAGTTTCCTTATTGATGCACGCATGGGTGGTGAAATGTATTCTATGACTTCAACCTGGGGTCGTTATGCCGGTGTGCTCGAAGAAACTTTGATTGGTCGTGAAGGTGGTATCGTGGGCGTTGGTGTTAAAGAAGTTGTTGATGCTCAGGGCAATGTTTCATATGTAGCAAATGATGTTGTTGCTGAAGCAGAAAATTTCAATAAAGCTGCTTATGTTAGTGATGTTGCTGCATCAAGTATCTATGATGCAAGTTTTGTAAAACTCAGAGAATTGAAAATCGGTTATACCTTTAATAAAATTGGAAAAACACCAATTAAAGATTTAAATATCTCATTAATCGGACGTAATCTTGCATTACTTTATGCTAAAGTTCCGCATATTGATCCGGAAAGTGCATTCAGTAATTCAAATGTACAAGGTCTTGAGTTTGGTCAAATCCCATCAGCAAGAAGTATAGGTGTAAGTATTAGTTGCAAACTCTAAAAAATTGTAGTTATGAAAAAAGTTTTTAAATATATTTTTACTGCTGTACTTATATCAGGTTTCGCTGCATGTACAACAGATTTTGAAGAGATTAATAAGAATGTCAACAAGCCTTCGCTGGAACAGGCAGATCCAAAAATGCTTTTGGCAAATTCGATTGAATCGATGACTGACAGGGTACATGAGATTTTCCTCGGTCATGAAATGGGTTCATGCTGGGTTCAGCATATGGCAAAAGTTCAGTACACCGACGAGGATCGTTATATCCCCCGTGTATCTGTGATTAATAATACCTGGACCAGTTTATATGGTGCATCAGGACAGGATGTTTCTACAATTCTTAAAATTGCTGAAGCTAAAGACCTGAAAAATTACAAAGGTGTTGGTCTTGTATTAAAGGTTTATATTAGCTCTGTACTTACTGACCTTTTTGGTGATATTCCTTATTCTGAAGCATGGCAGGGTTCAGCAGCAACTCCGATTATTTCTCCTGTTTATGACAAACAAGAGGATATTTATAAAGATATGGTGCTGAAACTTAAAGAGGCTAATGATTTACTTTCTGAAGATAATGAAGAAATTGAAGGTGATATTCTTTATAATGGTGATGTTGCTAAATGGAAAAAATTTGCCAATTCATTAAGATTGAGACTGTTGCTCAGAATGTCGGCAAAAGTTAATGTCACTGCTGAAATGACAGCAATTGTTGGTGATGCAGCAAAATATCCAATTTTCACATCAAATGCTGATAACGCAGCTTTGGCTTATCTTGGATCAGCTCCAAACAACAATCCTATCAATGAAAACCGCAAAACCAGAGATGACCACCGTGTAAGCAAAAAACTTATCGATCTTTTATATAAAGATCCGGCAAGTGCCGATTACAGGGTTACTATGTATGCTTCTTTAGCCGAGGGTAAAGGTGATTATGCCGGTTTGCCTAATGGTTTGAGATCTTCTGATGCAGCGAACTTTGATGGTGGTGGATTGAAAAATACATCAAAAATCAGTTCTTTCTATACGCAGGCAACTGCTCCCGGCATGTTGATGAGTTATGCAGAATTGCAGTTTATTCTGGCTGAAGCGGCTCAAAAAACATACATTGGTGGTGGCGCAGCTAAAACTGAAGAATATTATTACAAAGGTATCGAAGCTTCATACAATCAAAATGCAACTTACTTTGCTGCTGAATTGAAGAAAATATGGGGTGCTGATTTTGTTAAATGGGGTTGGAAAGAAGCAGAAAAAGACATTATTACATATGCTTTTGAAGATTTCAAAGAGTATGGTGGATGGAAGTTTGATGCTGCAAAAGCTATGGAACAAATCGGAACACAGAAATGGGTTGCTTTATTTGACCAGGGTTTACAGGCAAACTTCGAATGGAGACGTATTGGTTATCCTGTTCTTGTTGCTCCTGTAGATGCGGATAATCAAAAGAAAATTCCTGTTAGAGTTTATTATCCATCGGATGAATATTCAAGAAATAAAACCAATGTTGAAGCTGCTGTAACAAGAATTGGAGGAAAAGATGATATGAATACCAAGGTTTGGTGGGATGTAAATTGATTTAAGATTAATATTGATAAATAAAAAAATACAGATATGAAAAAAATATTTTTAAATATCATCCTGTTGGTTTTTGTTTCATTCACATTTACTGCTTGTCTGGAAAATGATGATTTAATGACAGGAACTGTAAAAACAGGAGGCTTAGTAACTCCTGAAACAGTAAACGTGCCCTATAAACTTGGTGCAACAGCGAATATCAAAGTTGATATTCTGGTGCCTAAAGGCCCTGCAATTGAGAAAGTTGAACTTTTTAAATCTTTTACAAACTCAGCAGGAAAAACTTCAAACAGTACAAAACTGGGCGAATTGAATGTTGCCGGTAAAAATGCAACTGAAGATTTTACAGGTAATGTAACGGTAAATTATGCATCATTGATTTCAGGACTTCTAATTAATGGTGTAGCATTGCCTGCCAATGAAACTCAGTTAAATATTGGTGAAAGCTGGACAATCACATATGTTGCTACAATGGCTTCAGATAGCAGAAAGGTTGAAAATGCTTCAACTACCAATATCGGTGTTGCGAATGCATATGCTGGTAATTATTTGTGTACAGGTACATTTACACATCCAACTGCCGGTCCGAGACCAATCAATGAAGACAAATATCTGGTGCCACTGACTGCATATTCATGCAGAATCCCTGTAGGTGATTTAGGAGGTGCAGGTTATTATGTTGATATTACGGTTGACCCGGTTACCAATGATGTGACTTATTCAAATGGTGTACCTGCTGCTATTATTGCTTCTGCTGCAAGATCTTATTTTGATCCTGCATCCGGTAAGTTCTATTTGAATTATTACTATGTAGGTGGAACCGGAAACAGGGTTATTGAAGAGGTTTATACTCCTAAATAAGTAACTGATAAAAAAAAACTGTCCTGAATTTCAGGACAGTTTTTTTATTAATCAATTAGTCTCTCTTCCAGCTTAAGGGCATTTTCTTTATCATCATCTTATTCAATTCTCTCTTTTTAACATCTTTCCTTATTAGGTTCATTCCTTTTACACCTGAACTCTTCGTCCCATCAACATACTTCAAAGTATCATTGTACATTCC
>Ga0172371_10011516_pt1 | contig 11782 bp, 9 predicted proteins | sample Lak12m_FD_114543 | JGI IMG/M metagenome (GOLD analysis project Ga0172371, IMG submission 114543) | Freshwater microbial communities from Kabuno Bay, South-Kivu, Congo - kab_022012_12m | ecosystem: Environmental > Aquatic > Freshwater > Lake | place: Democratic Republic of the Congo: South-Kivu...
ACCTCGGCCAACACCAGCGTTGGCATTTCGTTGGCAAACAGGCCCGGACACAGGTCCTCGCGTCAAAGATTCAAAAAGAAAAAGCCCCCGTTTCCAGGAGCTTTCTAGGTGGCGGGACCCGGACTTGAACCGGGGACACCATGATTTTCAGTCATGTGCTCTACCAACTGAGCTATCCCGCCACGCGTAGCGCGCCACCCACGTCCGGCCTGCCTCTTGTGTGCGGAGCGACCGGAGCGGGGCTCGAATACTAGCCGAGGGAACCGGCCATTTCAAGGTTGCGCCACATAGCCCAGAGGGCTATACTGGCAAATATATGAACATCTGTTCATGTGTTCACACAGGGAGAGGACATGATCCCCACATCCACCGCTGCGCCTCACGATTCCACCGATGCCTCCCGGGAGCACGCCGAACGTGTCGCCGATCTCTTCAAGGTACTGGGAGACACGACCCGCGTGCTGATCCTGCAGGCACTGCTCCGAGGCAAAGAGCTCTGCGTGCACGAGCTGGCCGACGCAGTTGATATGAGCCCGTCGGCGGTGTCCCACCACCTGCGGATACTCCGGCACTTCGATCTCATTCGCTACCGGAAGGACGGCCGTGAGGTCTACTACCGTCCGCACGACGAACACGTGGGGCAGCTCATCGGCGTGTGCAGCGAACACATTCTTCACAGCAGAGGGATGTTGCCTGAAGGAGCGAACCATGACTGAACAAGGGGGGAGCGAACGGCGCAGAAGCGTTGAGATACCGGTGGCGCTCCCGGCACAGGCCGAGTGCGCCGCGTGCGCCGTGCGGCTCAAGGAGGAGATGGAGCAGACCAAGGGTGTGTCGGCCGTCGATATGAGCGCGCATAACGAGACGATGACCGTGCACTTCGACCCCGACCTGGTGACCGTCCGCGGGATCGAGGAGCGTACCCGCGAGGCCTGCGGCCTCCTCGCCGCCCGGTATTGCCACCACACCTTCGTCCTTGGAGGGCTCGACTGCGCCGATTGCGCGCGCTCCATCGAGCGTGCCCTCGCCCGTAGACCCGGCGTGCTCTACTCTTCGGTGAACTTCGCGTCCGCCAGACTCTTCGTAGAACTCGACTGCGCCGACATGCCCATCGAGGAGGTCGTCGCGGACGTCAAGGCCCTCGGTTACCAGGTGTGGACGGAAGAGGAGTATCGCGCCCGACTGAAGGCTCAGACACCCCGTCCCTTCTACCTTCGGAGCCTGCGGGCACGGCTGACGTTGGCCGGCTTCGCCTTTCTGCTCGTCGGATCGGCCCTCTGGCTCGCGACATCTCCCCCACACGCCGCGGCCGTCGCCCTCCTCAGTGTGGCCATCGTGGTGGGCGGCTACCCCGTGGCGCGCAACGCGTGGAACACGCTCGTACGCACGCGGAACGTGGACATGAACGTGCTGATGACCGTGGCCACCATCGGAGCGGCCGCGGTAGGGTCGTGGGTCGAGGCCGCGCTCGTAGTGGCACTCTTCGGCCTGGGCGAGACGCTCGAGGGCTGGGCGGTGGATCGCACGCGTGGCTCCATCCAGAAACTGATGGACCTCTCGCCTGACGAAGCTGTGGTGCGCCACGAGGACCACGAGGAGACCATACCAGTAGATCTCGTGCGGGTGGGCGAGATCGTGTTGGTCAGGCCCGGCGCGCGGGTCCCCCTCGATGGGGTCGTCGTCAAGGGTCGCTCGTCGGTAGACGAATCGCCCATCACCGGCGAATCCCTCCCCCGGGCCAAGCAGGAGAACGACCTGGTCTACGCGGGCACCATCAACCAACGGGGATCGCTCGACGTGCGCGTGTCCTCTCTTGCCCGCGATTCGACGCTCGCGAGACTCATCGAGATGGTGGAAGAGGCCCAGGGGCAGAAGGCCCCCGCCCAACGCTGGGTGGACTCCTTCGCCCGCTACTACACCCCCGCGGTGATGTCGGTGGCGCTGCTGACCGCGGTGCTCCCGCCCTTGGTGTTGGGAGCGTCGTGGAGCGAATGGATATACAAGGCCCTCGCCCTGCTGATCCTCGCCTGCCCGTGCGCCCTGGTGATCTCTACACCGGTGAGCATCGTCTCGGCCATCGGCGCAGCAAGCCGCCAGGGCGTGCTCATCAAGGGCGGGGCGCACTTGGAGGCGGCCGGCGCCGTCACCGCCGTGGCATTCGACAAGACCGGCACGCTCACCGAGGGCACGCCCCGTGTCACCGCGATCCTCAGTTTCAACGGGGCCACCGAGAATGAAGTCCTAACGTTCGCGGCTGCCGTCGAGCGAGATTCGGAGCACCCCCTTGCCGGCGCGATACTGCATGCCGCATCCGCCCGAGGCATCGATCTCGCCGCGGCCCACGACTTCGAATCCCTGCCCGGGCTCGGCGCTCGGGCCATAGTTAACGGCTCAACGTACTATGTGGGTAACACCCGCCTCTTCGAAGAGATCGGTATCGGCTTCGACGGCTCCGGGCCCGCCGCCATCCACGACCACCAGGATCGCGGCGAAACCGTGGTGTTGGTGGGTAGCTCGGACGGGGTCATCGGAGCGGTAAGCGTCGCCGATCAGGTACGTCCACTCAGCAAGTCCGCTGTGGCCGGCCTGCGGGCGGTAGGCGTGCGCTACGTGACCATGCTGACCGGCGACAACCGCCAGACCGCCTCAGCGGTGGCGGCCGATCTGGGTCTGGACGACTACCAGGCGGAGCTCCTTCCCGAACACAAAGTCCAGGCTGTGCGGGACATCGCCGCCCAGCACGGCCCGGTGGCCATGATCGGTGACGGCGTGAACGACGCCCCCGCGCTGGCCGCCGCTACCGTAGGCATCGCCATGGGTGCGGCCGGCACCGACACCGCGTTGGAGACGGCCGACATCGCCCTGATGGCCGACGATCTCTCAAAGGTGCCCTTCGCCATCGAGTTGTCACGGGCGGCGCGGGCCACGGTCCGCCAGAACATCACGTTCGCTCTGGCCCTGAAGGTGGTGACCCTGCTCCTGGTCTTTCCCGGCTGGCTGACGCTGTGGCTGGCCGTGCTGGCCGACACCGGCGGATCGCTGATCGTAATCGGGAACGGCCTGCGGCTGACCCGGTATGGGCGTCGCGACACTTCGGAAGCGGCCGCTGAGTCCACCGGTCTACCCGCGCGGCGCACAGCCCGCACCCTGCCCAGCACAACGGTGGCCGCAAGCTGCAGCCTCGGGGGCTGCGCGTGCACACTTTCGGGACACGCGGAGCCGGGTGAACACGACCATGACAGAGGCCCCGTTACCGTGGGCAACGGGGCCTCTGCGTGAGGCGGGAGCGACGGGACTCGAACCCGCGACCTCCGGCGTGACAGGCCGGCATTCTAACCAACTGAACTACGCCCCCGCGAAGAGCCCGGAAACCGGACCTCGCGACTCCGCCTGCGATACAGCCAGTGGGCGCAGCAGGTATTGAACCTGCGACCCCCTGCTTGTAAGGCAGGTGCTCTCCCACTGAGCTATGCGCCCGAGCGCTCGCTCGCGTGGAGAGAAGTGCCCCCAGGGGAATTCGAATCCCCGCCGTCGCCTTGAAAGGGCGATGTCCTAGGCCACTAGACGATGGGGGCACGACAACCACATGGTCGACGAGCGACCGAGGCGGAATGCTAGCACACGGCCACGCGCGCGGCAACGTCTTGCGGCACGCAACCGGTCTCAGGTGAGGTGACAAGAGCATCAGCAGACATCGGGGCGAGGTCGTCAGCAGCGGGCTGTATCATGGCGATGGTTGCGACCTAGCAGTGCTCTTCACTTGACTGAGGACGCTGTAGTGTGCCGCACAGCGTTCTGGCAGCCGGGACTTCGTTTTCAGCAGGATCCTAAAGGGGGACCGATGGGGATCATGAACGGGAAGGTGTGCGTGGTCACAGGCGGCGGGGGTAGCATCGGACGAGCGGCCGCGCAGGCGCTGCTGGACGAGGGAGCACGGGTGCTGCTCGTCGGCCGGACACCGGAAAAGCTGGCCCAGGCGACCGCGGCGCTCAACGCCGGCGGGGACATGCTCGACAGCGTCACCGCTGATGTCGCCGACGCCGCAGAGACCCGGAAGTACCTCAACCGGGCCGTGGCGAACTGGGGCAACATCGACGTCATCTTCAGCCACGCCGGTATCTCCGGTGTCATCAAGCCGATCACCGACTACCCCGAGGACATCTTCGACGCCGTCATCGCCACGAACGTCCGGGGCTCGTTCCTCGCCTGCAAGTATGGGCTGCCCCTCATGAACGACGGAGGCAGCATCATCATCACCTCGAGCATCATGGGCACCCGGGCGGACCCGGGAGTCTGCGCGTACGCCACCTCCAAGCACGCGCTCATCGGCCTGGCTCGGGTCGTTGCCAAGGAAGCGGCGCCGCGCAACATCCGCGTCAACGTGTTCGCCCCCGGACCGATAGAGAATGAGTTCCAGACTCAGATAGAGGAGCGGCTCACCGAGATCGTCGGCCGGGACGGAACGGAGTTCCTCAACGGCATCATCCCACTGAGACGGCATGGCCGCGCCGGCGAAGTGGCTCAAATGGTGCTGTTTCTCGCCTCCGACCAGAGCAGCTTCTCCACGGGGAGCGTCTTCATGGCGGACGGCGGCATGAACATCTGAGAGACGCCGCGGTCGGTGTTTTGGCGCGGCTCCCTCCCCAGTCGCCCAGGGTTCGAATATGACAGCCTTGATGCCGGCGCTGCCGGCTACCGCAGGGTTTTTCAGGTGAGCCGTGTTGGACTCGAACCAACGACCATCGGATTAAAAGTCGGCTAGGGACGCACAAATAGGCCCTGCGAAGGCACGTTCCACATGCTCATATGGTGGCCCTACACAATGCTCCATGATCAGCGAGTATCAGCGTGCATCTGCGCGTGGTCGTCAGAATGGTCGTCAGAATAATACTGGGTCCAGCGACCCGTCAAGGGTCCGGCCACTTCCGGGCGACGGGCGCTGCCCCAGGCCATGGCCGCGGTCCTGGAAGCAGCTTCCCCTAGCCGCCTGGCCTCTCTCCCACGTCGCCCAACGTCAGCCCCGCCTCGTCGGAACTGGCTTGGCGTCGACGTCGCGGCACCCGCGTCGGCGCAGCCTCGGTCGCCAGTGGATGGGCCTCCGCGTGGGCCGCATACCAACGTTGATAGGCGGCCACCAGCGGCACCGACGTGATCCCGTGGAGGAACACACTGAGGCCGACGGTCACGACGACGGTGGCGAGCAACGTCTGCACCTCGGGGACGCCACGCTCGAGAGCCAGCAGACCGAACACGACCGAGGCGAGCCCGCGTGGCCCGAACCATCCGATGAAGGCCAACGTGGGCATGCGTGCGTCGGTACGGGCCAGGGAGATCGCCACGGGCACCATGCGCACCACGGTCAGGCTGAGGAGGGCGTAGAGGACGACGCGCCAGGTGATGTAGGGGAGCGCGTGGCTCAAGGCAAGCGCACCGAATCCGATCCAGGTCACCGCCGCAAGCAGGCCCCCGGCCTCCTCGGTGAAGTAGGTCACCCGGAGTCCGTGCTCCTTCGACACGGCGCCGAAGGTCATGCCGCCGACGAAGGCAGCGATGAAGCCGCTGCCGCCGAGGGAGACGGCCGCCGCGTAGGCGGTCAGCGCCACCGCCAACGTGACCACCTGGCGCCACCGGGGCCGCAGCCATAGCCGCTGTTCCGCGATGCGGATGAGCACTCCCCCGAAGATGCCAGCGCCCACGCCGGCGACGATACCCCAGCCGATCTGGGCGACGGCGTTGCTGATGACGGCCGACGGCACACTGCCCTCGAGCGTCGCCATCGAGATATCCATGGCGACCAGGAAGAAGGGCACGGCCAGGCCGTCATTGAGGCCGCTCTCCACATCGAGCGCTTGGCGCACGCGGGCAGGTACAGCCGGATTGTCGACGACCCGCTGGCCCAGCGCCGCATCGGTGGAGCAGAGCATGGTGGAAAGAAGGAATGCGCTCGCGAGGCCAATGCCTGGGAACAAGAGAATGCCGGCACCGAAGCCCATCACCATGGTGAGGTGAGGGGCAGACCTACCAGCAACAACCGACGTGGCCAACGTAAATCGCGGCGGAGCGATCCCAGGTCCAGGCGCGCCGAGTCGCTGAAGAGCAGGAACACGAGGGCGAGTTCGGTGACCCGTTCGGCCACCGCGCTCTCCAGGTCGACCTCGATCAGCCCCAGACCAGAGGCACCGACGAGGAAGCCGACGGCCACGAAGACCATCGCCGAGGTGATGCCGCGTCGATCGAGCGGTGCCGAGATCGAGCCGTAGACGATCAGAATCAGCCCGATAGTGAGAAGCGAGGTCACGCTGCCCTACCTAACATCTGAGGACCGGTGGCAACCCGGCGATTGCCCCCGGTCCTCAATTCGCGGTTGTCGAGGTGGCATCAGTAGGCTCGGCGGTTACTCCGGCCTGCTCGTTACTGCCGAGCCATGTGGGCGCGCATCTCAGCCTCGGGATCGTGGATCAGCTCACCGCTCACATCCACGGTCACCTTGCGCAGCGTACCGGTGAACTTGAACGGGCTCGGGTAGTCCGGCGTGACCGGAGAGCCAGGGTTCGCGCCGCAGGTGAGGGCGCCCGGGTTGATCAGGAATGGCGTCGTGTGGGGAGCTTCCGCGTTCGCCACGAGCGCGCCGTCGACGTAGAGCTGCAGTCGGCCGGGCGTTCCCTTCCCGTGCGGCAAGTCCGGCTGGCCAGTCGGCTCGAACTCGAAGCGCAGTTCGTGCGCACCGGTCGGCAGCACATCGGGTGAGGAGACGCTGAACAGGCCCCGGCCGATGTAGTTGTGCACGTAGTGAAGCTTCCCGCCCTTGACGTAGAACGAGTAGCCGCCCGCTGCGGTGCCTTGCGAGAGCAGGACGCCCTCGGCGCCCCCATCCGGGATCTCGACGGATGCCGTGATGCTGTGGGGCCGGTTGAGAACGCGGGGTGCGGCGAAGAACGGCACCGACTGCGTCCCGGGCATGTAGACGTAGTTGTTGCGAGGGACGGCGACCAGCGGCTTCTCCACCGCCACGCGGGCGACACCGCTGCCGTCCACCGGCATGACGTCGTACTTGCCCGCCTCCACATACCAGGTCGCGATCATGGCGATGAGCTTGTCCCGGTGCTCGGCCGCCACGTTGCGGCTCTCGGCGAAGTCCTCGTCGACGTGGTAGAGCTCCCACCCCTGCGCGTCGAGCTCCGAGAGCTTCTCGGACGAGATGGGCTGCCCGAACCCCACACCCGCCTCGGTGAACGATGGCCCGGGCCAAGGGCAAACCGCCCGCCAGCCGTCGTGATAGATGGCGCGATGACCCAGCATCTCGAAGTACTGGGTGTGGTGCTTGGTGGGCGCAGCCGCATCGTCGAAGGTGTGGGCGAAGCTCACGCCCTGGAGGGGCGATTGTGTGACGCCTCGGATGGTGGCCGGGGGCGTGAGGTGGAGCAGGTCGAGCACGGTGGGCACCATGTCGATGATGTGGGCGTACTGGGTGCGCACCTCGCCCTTGGCCTGGATGCGGGCGGGCCAGGAGACGATGAAGGGGTCGCAGGCGCCGCCGCGGTACGTCTCCCGTTTCCAACGACGGAAGGGCGTGTTGCCCGCGAACGTCCAGCCCCAGGGGTAGTGGTTGAAGTGATCGGGGCCGCCGATCTCGTCGATGACCCGGAGGCTCTCCTCCAGCGGTTCCTGGGCGTTGTTGAAGAACTGGGCCTCGTTGGTGGTGCCGGTGGGGCCGCCCTCGGCGCTCGCGCCGTTGTCCGAGATCACCATGACGATTGTGTTGTCGAGTTCGCCCTGCGCGCGCAGGAAGTCGAGCAAGCGCCCCAAGTGGTGGTCGGTATGGCTGAGGAAGCCGGCGAACACCTCCATCATGCGGCTGTAGAGCCTACGCGCCTCGGGAGAGAGCGAGTCCCACTCGGGGACGTCGGGGTCGTGGCGGGAGAGCTCGGTGTCGGGCGGGACGATGCCCAGCTCCTTCTGCCGGGCGAAGGTCTTCTCACGGTAGGCGTCCCAGCCGTCGTCGAACCGGCCCGCGTACTTGTCGGCCCACTCCTTGGGCGCATGGTGGGGCGCGTGGGTGGCCCCGAAGCAGAGGTGCATATAGAAGGGTTTGTCGGGGTCGATCTGCTTCGCGTCGGTGATGAACTCGATCGACTTGTCGATCAGGTCCTCGGTCAGGTGGTAGCCCTCTTCGGGCCGGGCCGGCGGTTCCACCTGGTGGTTGTCGTACACAAGGTCGGGATACCACTGGCTCGTGTCGCCACCCAGGAAGCCGTAGAAGCGCTCGAAACCGCGCGCGAGCGGCCAGCGGTCATACGGTCCGGCAGCGGTCTCCTGGTTGCTCGGGGTGAGGTGCCACTTGCCCACCATGTAGGTGTTGTAGCCTTGCTCCAGGAGCATCTCGGAGAGGAAGCCGTTCTCAAAGGGGATCACCCCGTTGTAGCCCGGATAGCCCGTCGCGAACTCGGTGATGCAGGCCATCGCGTTGCTGTGATGGTTGCGCCCCGTGACGATGCAGGCTCGGCTGGGCGAGCAGAGCGCCGTCGTGTGCATGTTGTTGTAGCGCAGGCCGTCAGCGCCCAGAGCGTCGAAGTTGGGCGTCTGTATCGGGCTCCCGTAGCAGCCCAGATTACCGAACCCGGTGTCGTCCAGGACGACGAACAGCACATTGGGCGCGCCCTTCTTGACACGCACCGGCGCCGGCCACGCGGGGCTCGACTCGTCGGTGGTTCGTCCGATCACACCGGGGAACGCTTCGCATACCTTGTACTCGACGATCGGCATCCGTCCCTCCTATGGACTGTGGGGCTGTGCGCTTCTTCTTGTGGGTTGGCAGGCTATCTTCCCGGACTCTTTCATTGTCACACCCAGACGGACGGCGGTCGTCGGCCGTAGGCGGTGAGACCAGCCTGCCCGACGATCTCCTACCTCCTCGCTGCGGATGGAGCGCGAGCGATTGGATCTTCGGCGCCTTCGGTACACTAGCACGCAGCGGGGCACCCCGGATGGAGGGCGTGACGAGCCAGTCGCCCAGCCTCCCCTACTCGAACCCTGAGAAGGAGCGCAAGATGCCGAGACCCGAAGCAGGCGATCTCACGGCCTCGCCACCAGTGCAGCCCTCTGGTCGCCGTCTTGGACGCGCGCTTCGGCGCCGGCGCCGACTCCGCGCCGGCGTGGCTCAGCTCATCTACGTCCTCGCCGGCATCGCCCTCGGCGTCCTTCTGCCGCACACCACTGTTGGTTTCACCGTGGCGGGACCCCAAGCGACGGAGATGCTGGCGGCGCTCGGTGCCGGGCTCCTCGCGGTCATGGGCATCGCTTTCTCCCTGCTCTTCCTGGTGGTGCAGTTCGGTCCCACCACGTTCGGTCACCGCCTGAACCTGTTCCAGGGCTCGCGTTTCGTGTGGAACGTGTTCGGCTTCTTCACAGGAACCATCCTGTTCGCGTTCACCGCCGTGTTCAGCATCGGGGACGCGGCCAAGACCTCGGGGCTCGTGCCCATCGCCGCGATCATCCTGCTGCTCGCGGCGATCGCCTTGTTCCGCCTTCTCATGACGCGCGCTCTCGCCGCGATCCGTCTGTCTTCGATCCTCGTGCAGGTGAGCGAACAGGGGCAGGGTGTCATCCAGGGCGTATACCCCGATGAAGTGGGGACTGCGACCGAGGCTGGTCGGGTCGGGGCGCCTGGCGGTCCCTTCCATGAGGTGCGCTGGCCGGGTCGAGCCGCGGTGCTCCAGATGATCGCGGTGGCCTCCCTCGTTTCCCGGGTGACCGCGCTGGAGGGGGCGGTCGTCTTTCACGTCGCGGTCGGCGACGCACTCCAGGAACGAGACGTCGTCGCCCGGGTCTGCGGGGGCGACCCCGGTGCCCTGGCCCACGCCGTCCTTACGTCGCTGCAGACGGGCCAGGAGCGTACGTTCGACCAAGACCCCGGCTTCGCCTTTCGCGTGCTCTGCGACGTAGGGCTGCGGGCTCTCTCGCCTGCCATCAACGACCCGATCACGGCGGTGCAGTGCATCGACGCTATCGAGGGCCTGTTGAGGACGCTGGCCTTCCGCGACCTGGACGTGGGCGAGGTCGGGGTTGAAGGCGAGCTGCGCGTATCGTTCGTCCTACCCACCTGGGAGGATTACCTCGCTCTCGCGATGGACGAATTGATCGAGGCCGCGAACGCGGCGACGGTTCACCGCCGGCTGGAGAAACTACTGCGCGATCTCGTCGACCTGGTGCCAGAAGTGCGTCGACCGCCCCTCCTGGCCCGCCTGAGTGCCGGGCGCTTCTAGGGCTTCGTGTTCGTCGTCATGCGCAGACACAAAGAGGCTCGATTCGACGGCAAGTGCGGACTGGACACGGGAACCACCTGAGGGTGGGCAGCTTAGGCTAGCAGCCACCCTTCAACGTTCCGTTGTCGGCGCCGACCAACACGGCAAGGGAGCACGGGGGTGATCTCGACCCGACGCTCTCAACGTACAACACGCGAGCCGGTGGATGTTTGGAATGGTCGTCCAATTACCGCCCCGAAGCCAGAGCAACCCCTGGTAAGAAGGCTTCCCTTGGGCCGTATCGGACTCGACAATGACCATCAGATTATGTGTTAGTGGGCGGTCGTCAGGGGGCCCCTCGGGAACTCGACCACGACGCGGGTCCACGCCATCGAGCAGTCGGCCGATCCCGACCACGGCGACACTCGGCACCAAGAACTCGCCCACGCCTACGGCTGGGCGTCGTCAACGCGCTCCCGGCATAAAGGGGTCGTATGCAGGTGTTTCATTCGCAGCTCGCAGGACCGCAAACCAACCATCGTCGGATCACGAACCGTTGAGGAGCGCCATTCGTGTTTTGCGAACACAAGCGCTCAGGGGTTCTTGACAATGGGGGGGAGTGGCCGCGCGCCTTCGTGAGCGCCCCGCCAGCGCGGATTTTGACCCCGGCCAAAACCTGGTGGTCGTCAAAATGGTCGTCAGATTTCGCCTCTGCACAGAGAAACATGGCAAGAAACCCATCGTATGCAGGGATTTCAGGTGAGCCGTGTTGGACTCGAACCAACGACCATCGGATTAAAAGTCCGGTGCTCTACCAACTGAGCTAACGGCCCACAGAGGTGACGGATATTATCCCCCGCCCACACCGGTGTCAATCCTGGAGCGGTTTCCACAGGTAGCATCTCAGGATGGAATCAGTGCCACTTCACGGTAGAATCGCCACGAAAGGGGAACACTCCCAAGTAACCAACACACCATCGGAGAGGGCGCCTCAGTCACGCCGTCCCGAACAAGACCAGAAAGCAAGGAACCACCATGAGACGGCGGATAGTGACGCGCGAAGAAGCGGAGGCGGCATTCACCCGCGAGATGGCCGGCGACCCATTCAGCATCGGCGACGTTGACAACGGACGTATCGTGGCCATCCGTCTGCCGGAAACGCCTGAAGCCGGCGGCAGCGAGAGACGCGGTTTCCTGCCCCTTACCTACGTGTACGAGGTGGAGGGCGAGACGCGTACCCTCGCCTCCTTTGAGGGGCCTGAGATCGACGAGACGCGGTCCTTCCTGAGGGCGACCTTGCCGGACTATGAGATCGACCAGAGTCTAGAGCTGTGGTTCGAAGACGACTGGAACCCCGAGGGCTGTGGTTGCGGCTGCGGCTGCTAGGAGGCTGCTGAAAAACGAGGTCCCGGCGGCCAAAGCGCACTGGGAGGCGCGATACGTCGTCCTCGGTCGCGCACATAGCGCTGCTATTCGCGCTTTCTGCGTCCTTGTCTGGCGCGTTCCCAGCGCACCTCCGCCGCGAGAAGTCATAGTTCAGC
>Ga0172371_10011517_pt1 | contig 11782 bp, 9 predicted proteins | sample Lak12m_FD_114543 | JGI IMG/M metagenome (GOLD analysis project Ga0172371, IMG submission 114543) | Freshwater microbial communities from Kabuno Bay, South-Kivu, Congo - kab_022012_12m | ecosystem: Environmental > Aquatic > Freshwater > Lake | place: Democratic Republic of the Congo: South-Kivu...
AAACACTCTGGCGTGGCCTGCGTCGGCTTCACGACCTCGCCCAAGGGTGGCTGGCAGCCCAGGACCAACTCAAAGTACGCTAGCATGTGGGACAACCCGAGCCCTCCGAGAGAGGGTTAGGGTGAGCGCACGTGGTGGTCGCAATCGATCTAGAGGACTTGCGTCGATCGCGGCCGCCCTCACCCCCGGCCCCTCTCCCGCGAGCGGGAGAGGGGAGGTTGTGGGATAGGTTTTTTTGGACTCACTTCATTCCGTCAAATAGTTGCCACTCTTGCCACTGGATCACCCCGCGTCTCTTTCCCCTCGGGGAGGGGGAGCTGGCTCGGCCGAGGGCGGATTCGTCTGGCGCCCTGCCCGAAGCCGCTTTCGGATCGCCGTCAGCCGCTGGCCCAGATCGCGCTCGAAGCCACGCTCCGTGGGCCGGTAGTATTCCCGCTCCACGCCCAGGTAGTCCTGGCTCGCCACGGCATCGGGCTCGTCATGGGCGTACTGATACCCCTGGCCGTGCCCCAATCGCTTTGCCCCCGGGTAATGGGAATCGCGCAGATGGACCGGCACGGGCAGGAGGCGGCCTTCGCGCACGTCGCTTCGGGCCTCGCCGATCCCCACCGTGGCCGCGTTCGACTTCGCAGCGCATGCCAGGTACGTGACGGCCTGGGCGAGGTTCAATTGGCACTCCGGCAGGCCGACCAGTTCGCAGGCCCGGGCCGTCGCCACGGCCAGCGGGAGGGCGGCCGGATCGGCGTTGCCCACGTCTTCGCTGGCCAGAATGACGAGCCGGCGGGCGAGGAACCGGATGTCTTCGCCCCCTTCCAGCATCCGTGCCAGCCAGTAGAGGGCCGCGTCGGGATCGCTGCCGCGGATGCTCTTGATTAGCGCGCTGATGGCGTCGTAGTGCGAGTCGCCTTGCCGATCGTAGAGCACCGCCTTGCGCTGCACCGATTCTTCCGCCAACTGCCGCGTGAACTCGATCGGCTGCTCGGGGGCCGAGAGCACGCCAACCTCAAGGGCGGCCAGGGCCCGGCGGGCGTCGCCGTCGCTCGTCTCGGCCAGGAACTCCAAGGCATCGTCGTGCAGGCGCACCTGGTACTGCCCCAGCCCGCGGTCCAGGTCGGCCAGGGCGCGGCGGAGCAGCGTCTTGACGTGTTCGCCGGCGAGCGGCTGGAACTGAAACACCCGGCTGCGGCTCACCAGCGCACTGTTGATCGCGAAGAACGGGTTCTCCGTGGTCACGCCCACGAGCGTGACGATTCCCTCTTCCACGTCGGGCAGCAGGACGTCTTGCTGGGCGCGGTTGAAGCGGTGGATCTCGTCGACCAACAGGAGCGTTTTTTGGCCGGAGCTTGAGAGCCGATCGCGGGCCTCGTTGAGGATCTCGCGGAGTTCCTTGACCGTGGCGGTCACGGCGCTGAGCTGCCGGAACGCGCTGCGGCTTTCGGTGGCCAGGAGTCGGGCCAGGGTGGTCTTGCCGGTGCCCGGGGGGCCGTAGAAGATCACCGACCCGAGCCGGTCGGCCTTCAGAAGCCGCCGCAGCAGTTTCCCCTCGCCGAGGAAATGCTCCTGGCCGACGAACTCGTCGAGCCTGCTCGGGCGCATCCGCGCGGCAAGCGGCTGGGCCTCACGGCGATTGGCTTGTTCGCCGGCTTCAAACAGTGACATCGTCGATCGCTTGGATGACATCGGATACTGCGGAAAAAGGCCGGCGTTCCGCCGGCCGCGAAACGTTCCGGTCCCGCCGCCGACCCATACCAGTTTAGCGGCCGACGGCACGTCGGCCTAGCGGCGGCATGTTAGTCGGGCTCGAAGGGTCCGCCGGGCGGGAGCATCTCGGCCAACGGGCACCCCTCGCAGCGCGGATGCTTGTGGCAATGCCGTTTGCCCACTTCCACCAGGAGCGCGTGATACTCGTTGAACAGCGCCGCGTCCTGGGGCAGTCCGCTGAGGAAATAGTCTTGGATCTGGTAGTAGTCGGCGTCGAAGCCGATCCAGCCATGACGAGCCAGCACGCGGTGGGTATAGGCATCGACGACGAACGCCGGCAGGCCGCCGGCATAGAGCAGGATGGAGTCGGCCGTCTCCGGGCCGATGCCTTTGACCTGCAAGAGTCCTTCCCGGAGTTCGGCCAGGCCGGTTTGGAACATGGCCTCCAGCGACCCATCGTAGCGATCGACCAGGAACTCGAGGACGTTGCGCAGGCGCCGGGCCTTGATGCGGAAGTAGCCCACCGGCCGAATCAACTCCTCCAACTCCTCCACCGGGACCGCATACAAGGCGTGCGGCTCCAGGAGGTCGTCGCCGCGGAGGCGGTCGATTGCCTTCTCGACGTTCTGCCACGCCGTGTTCTGCACCAACACCGCCCCGATAAGGACCTCGAACGGCGACTGGGCCGGCCACCAGTGTCGCGGCCCGTAGGCAGCGTACAACCGGTCGAACACTTCCTTCAGGGTGGGATGCATGGTCTGGCTCGGCGCGGGGTAGGGCCCGAACCTCTTATGTTAGCGGATTCGCCGTTCCTGCCAACCGCCGCGAAGAGGCACCCCGGCGTGGTGGTTTGGGCAAGGCCAACTCAAGCGACGTGGCCGGCCGGGTCGAAGATGAACAGGGATACCGCCCGACCGCCCCCGCTGCGCCCAGGCCTGGTCCTCGCACAAGGAAACTGGCTCCGTCGCCACAAGAACGGTGTCCTTACAGCGACGCTCTCCGGCGACGGCGCCTGTCCCCTTGTGCGACCGGAAGAAGGGGACAGGCGCCGTGGCGGCAACGTTTCTGCGTGCGCCACACCGGTTTGCGCCACGGAGCCAGTCCCCTTTTCCTGCGAACCTAGCGCTGTAATGGTAGGTCCATGGCCAGAACGTTGTCCCCGCCGGCCGATGACCCGTCTGCCGCGACCGACTACTGGGCCCTCTCACGGCAGCCATTGGTGAGCCTGGTTTTCGTCGCGCCGCTCCTGGTGATCTATGAGGCCGGCGTTCTCGCGTTGGGCCCGAAGGCGGTCCGCAACGGGGTCGACGTCTGGCTCCGCGGGTTCCTGGAGCTGTTGGACTTCGGCAACTACTTCCTGCTGCCCGTGCTGGTGGTCAGCATTCTCCTGGGCTGGCACCACACCACGCGAGAGCCTTGGCGCGTGCCGCGCGGGGTGTTCTGGGGAATGGCGGTCGAGTGCGTCGTGTTGGCTCTCTGCCTGCGGGTGATCTCGCATATCGAGGCATTGGCGCTCGGCGCCCTGCTCGGCTCGGTATCGGGCGCCGCGAAGACGGCGGCGTTGGCGGCAGGTGCATCGAGCAAGACGGCGGGCCTGATTGCCTTCCTCGGCGCCGGCGTGTATGAGGAATTGCTCTTTCGCTTGATCTTGTTCAGCAGCGTGGCGTGGGCGATCCGGCGAGCGGGCGTGGTCGGCACGACGGCCACGCTAACGGCCGTGCTCGCCACGAGCGCGATCTTCGCCGCGGCGCACTACGTTGGGCCTTACGGCGAGGCGATCTTGTGGCGAGAGTTCGCTTTCTGGTACGGCTTGATTTTCCGTTTCCTGGCCGGGGTGTTCTTCAGCGTGCTCTTTGTGGTCCGGGGATTCGGGATCGCCGCCGGGGCCCACGCCGGGTACGACATCCTGGTGAAGCTCGCGTGCTAGCATCGCGCCGGCGTGAGCACATCGCGTGCCATTTGTCAAGCGTTTGCGAGGGCTTTTTCGCAAGGGGGCAAATCGGCCTTTGTGGTCGCCGCAAAGAGAGTCTATAATGACCGTGGCACTGACGGAGCCAACGTATCATCGCGGTTTCATTCGGCCGAGAAGGGACTGCACGCGTGCTTACCGTTCGACCCAAAGTCGCGGAGTTGGTGTTCCAACTTTACGGACGACCCCTACACCCCGAGCTGTTTGAGGTCTGTTCTTCCACGGCGGTCCAGCGGGAGAACTATGAGGCCAAGATCGACATCACCGGCACCGGGCACGTGGTGACGTGGCGGCACGCCGGGCTGACGCTCACGGAAGTGGCCACATCGGCCCATCATCCGCTCCCCGAGCGGCGCCGGCTCATGAACTATCGGCTGAAAGGCCGGCGGAGCGACCGTGTGGAATGCCGCGGCGGGGTCAGCTACGAGGTCGATTTCCAGCTCGAGCCAGTGGAACCGGAGATGTTCTGGACCCTCCAGGAAGAACTCACCCGCGACGGCGAGCACCAGGGCCTCTTGCAGCGGTTCGATTCCAGCGGCCGGATCGCCCTGGGGGCCGTCAGCTACATCCACGTGGAAGCGCGGAGCCGCAGCTTCCAGGTGCGGGCCTTCCACACCTTCCCGGACGATTACGCCATCGTCAAGAGCCACTCCGTGTTCCGTATCCCGTGAGGGGGGCCGTAGGTCAGGTTTTTTTGGCCTGACAATTCGCCCGTCAAGCTGGAAAGCCTGACCTACGCGAGCCCGGCCAGAAATTCCTCCATGGCGGTCGTGGTGTGCGCCGGCTGCTCCAGCGGCGTGAGGTGTCCGGCCCCGGCGATCGTCACCAGCTTCGCGTCCGGGATCTTGGCCGCAATGCTCCGCATTTCTTCCAGGGTGGAGATGGCGTCGAACTTGCCGACGAGCACCAGGCACGGGCAGCGGATTTCGGGCAGCAGCGCCGTCGCGTCGGGCCGATCGCGCATGCCGCGCAGGGCGGCGGCGATCCCCTGGGGATCGTTGGAGGCGATCATCCGGTGCACCCTGGCGGCCAGTTCCGGGTGCGAAGCGATGGTCGACGCGGCCAGCAGCTTGGGGATCACGGTCTGGGCAATGGGCTCCAGGCCCTCGCGGAGGACCCGCTCGATCATGTCTTTTCGGCCGGCGAGGATCTCGGGAGTGTCAGCAACGGCGCGGGTATCGCAGAGGATCATCGCCCGCACCCGCGACGCATACTTGCGATAGAACTGCCAGCCGATGTATCCTCCCATCGACAGCCCGCCATAGACGACCGGCTCGTCGATTCCCAGCTCATCGAGGAGGCCCGCCAGGTCGTCGGCGAACTGCTCCATGGTCACCGTGCCTTCGGAGACCTGGCTTTGGCCGAACCCGCGCAAATCGGGCGCGATGACCCGCCAGCGCGATGCGAGGGCCGCCGCCTGGGCGTCCCACATCGAGTGATCCAAGGGAAACGCATGGACCAGCAGGACCGGTCGGCCACGACCCTGGTCGACCGTCGCCAAGCTAGCGCCGTGGACCAGAACCCTTTTCATGCCAGTTTATCCTTTGCGATTCGGAAGGGATGACGGTTTCTCGCTCTTCTTCCCCTTCTCTGCCGCGGCACGAAACACTTTCAATTCGCTGACGATCTGGCCGGAATGCGGCTCGACCTCCGCCGCCCGGCTCTGGTAACGGACCGCATTGTCCAGGTCCCTCTTGGCAAAATAGACGTGGGCCAGCGTGTCGAGATAGGCGCCGTTGTCGGGGTCGAGATCGACGGCCTTCTTGGCGAGCCGGAGGGCCTCGTCGAGGTCGCCCTGGGTATTGCCCATGAGCCAGGCGGCCTGGTTGTAGGCGTTGGCCTCGTCGGGATCCGCATCGATCTCGCGGCGGAGCATGTCGACCGCTTTGCCGATCCGCTGCCGGGTCTTCTTGCGCTCGGCCTCGGACTGGTTCGGGAGCCGGCCGAGCGCGATCAGCGTGTCGACCTCGAAGGGACTGGCCTGAATCGCTTTCTCCAGGTATTGCCGCTGCTTCGCCGGATCGCCCTGCTGCTCCCAATGGCAGGCGAAGAAATAGTTCATCCGCGCCGCCACGTCGGCCGGATCAAGGTGGGAGAGAGCCAACGCCTCTTTGGTCTGCTCGCGCGCCGGCGCCGGCATTTGGTCGAGCGCCTTGACGGCCTCGTTGCGGGCCTCCGCGGCCTGCAAGCTCCGCCCCTGGTCGTGGAGCATTTCCGAGAGGTACACCCAGGCCGCCACTTTGTACACGACCGAGCCGATCTCGGCCGCGCGGCGATACTCCGCCTCGGCCCAGGAGATCCATCCTCGCCGCCGCAGCGTCGAGGCGGTTTGGAGTCGCACGTTGAGTTGGAACTGCTCGCCGGTCCCGCCGAGTTGCCGGGCCTGCTCGACCGTCCGATCGGCCGCCGCCCGGTCGCCCAGCCGGACCTGGGCCTCGGCCAGGAGGTACGCCAGCAGGATGGCGGCGCCGCGCACGGTTTGCTCCGGGTGGGCACGGAGCGTCTGCTCTTCCTCCTTGACCAGTTTCGACCAGGCTTCTACGGCGGTCTTGGGGTTGTCGCGGAGTCCGACGTACGTGAGCAGCCACTGCGCCGCACGGCGCTGGCTGCCGGCGAGGTTCTCGCGAAGCGTCTTCGCCAGGCGGGTCCAGCCCGCGCGGTCCAGCGGCTCGTGCCGCAGAATCTCCAACGCCGCGTGGTTGGCTAGCAGGCCGGATTTCTCAAAGCGGATCAGCCGGCAGACGACCGCGATCCCGCCGCCGTCCGGCAGGAGGACCAGTCGGGTGATCCGAGCCGCCCGCTCCTCCTGGGGCAACAACTCATAGCCTTGCAGCAGTTTCCGTGCCTCGGGTGGGTCTTTGTCGGTGGTCCACTGGGTGCGGATGAGCCGCAGGAGGTAGCGGGCCCGGCTGGCGATCTCGAAGTCCGGGTGGTTCGACGCCGCATTCAAGGCGTCGAAGGCCTGAAAGCCCAGCTTGGCCAACTCGTCCTGGGCCCGCTGACGCACGCTGTAGTCCTTGTCGCCGAGCTCGGCGATCAGCTGCTCGATCCGCTTCCCGGCCGCCCCGGCTCCCGCAGGCTTCTCCGCCGGCGCGGAAGGCTCGGCCGCCAGGCAGACGGCGGCCACGCCCAGCCAACAGACCGTCGCGACCAGTCGCAGGGCGTGAGAGGCTGTCCGGAAACGAGGACTGGCTCCCGGAGGTTGTGGGTTGGGTCTCAATGTCACACAAGGTGCAGGGTGTCTGTCCCCGTTTCCGGACAGCCTCTGAGAGCCGATCGTTCGCCACACCGCATTCATGGAAGTATTCAGCTTTCCCTTCAAGGTAGGATACCCCACCCTCCTCCCTCCTGACAAGCCGTGGGCTTGGTGAGAGATTATAGTCCGCGTTTCCTGGTGGCTATTGGGCGGGAATCCTCTCGGGAGTCGTGCGCGGGCAGCGGAGAGTACTCACGTGGAGGGGAATGGAGTTGGCCCTGGCAGATTACCGCCGCGCCCCCCTCCAGCACCGGTTAGGCCCCGGGGCGTGGCGGCTTGGGCGGGCATCCGAGTGCTGCCTTGGGGGGCTCAGGCGGCCGAGAGGGGCTCCGCGAGCAACTGCTTGACGGCCTTCTCCACGTCAGCCGGTTTGAACGGCGCCGCGAACGCTTTGCGCAGCTTGCCGGTGCGATCGTAAAGCTGCAAAAATGGAATCGCCCCGTTCTCGACGCCGAATTCCGTGAACGACTGGGACGATGCTCCGCTCTCGGCGCGGAGGTTCTCGAAGGAGGCCCCCTCGGCAGCAAGGAATCGGAGAACGCCCGGCTCGTCTTCCGCATCGTCAAAGCTTACGGAGATTACCGCTAGGCCCTGGCCGGCCAACTCGCGGTGCAAGGCAACGGTGTGCGGGAAAAACTCTTTGCAGGGCTCGCACCACGTGGCCCAGTAGTCGACGAGGACCAACTTGCCTTGATACTTGCTGATGGCCCCGACGAGTTGTGAGGGCGTGGTCGTGCGGAGGGTTACCTCTTGGGCCGGGACCTTCTCGGCCGGCTTCTGCTCCGCCGGCTTGCCGCCGCAACCGGCCAACACCACGCAACATGCCGCCGCCATCAGGGCTGACGCTATTGGAGACAATCTCATGTTTCGACACGTGGGTACAAGTTCGGAATGCAGGATTAGAACAATTCGGAGTCCGCGGCCAAGGTGAAGCCCACGGGTTGCGACCCGTGGGCTTGGAAGCGGCTCCAAGGCTTCCCTTCTCGCAACTCCGCACCGGCGTCACTTCTTCTCCTTGTCCCACTTGATGCCGCAACCGAACTGGCGGGTGATTTCCTTCGGCGGCTTCTTGCCCTCCAGCAGGGCGTCCAAGGCGTTGCGGAGAAAGTGGTCCTTGACCTTGTCGGCTTTCATGTTGTCGTCGACGGCGCCCGCGTAGGCGATCTTGCGATCCTGATCGAGCACGAAGACGTGCGGCGTGCACGTGGCGCCGTAGTGGCGCGCCACGTCCTGGGTCTCGTCGAACAGGTAGGGGAAGTTGAACTCCTTCTCCTTGGCCCGCTTCTTCATGTTCTCGAAGCTGTCGGGCGGTTGGACCTTGGGGCTGTTGGAATTGATCGCAACCACCTGGACGCCCTTCGACTCGTAGTCTTTCTGGAGGGCGATCAAGCGGTCCTGGTAGGCAACGGCAACCGGGCAGTGGTTGCACGTGAACACCACGACGACCAGTTTCGCCTTCTCGTAGTCGGCCAGGCCGTGCTGCTTGTCGTCCACGCCGGCCAAGCCAGAAAACGTGGGCGCGGCTTGGCCGATCTTCAGCTTGGCCGCACAGCTTGTCGTTGCGGCCAGCAAGACGATCCCCACTCCGAGCGAGAATGCTCCCAACGCCATCGAGAGTTGCCACTTCCGCGTCATCAGTCGATCTCCTCATGCTGGACGTGCTTGAAATCAAATCGACGTCCCCAGTTTACGAATCTTTCGCCGTCCCGGCCACCAAGGCAAGCCTCCCCGGGGCATCCAGGCCCATGGGCGTGGGTGGGGCGGCCCCGGACTGTCCACGCAGGACCGGTGCCGTCCCCCCCTGAGAGCATCAAGAAAGTCCCGGTGTTTTCTGTAGGACGGCCTTTCCAGGCCGTCTTTCTTGACAGTCTCTGAACGGCCTGGAAAGGCCGTCCTGCACCGGCGAAACGGAACAGCCGGATTTCCGCACGCCTCGGCAGGAGTCTCGATGGTATTCTCGCGAGCAATTTGCCATACTGAATGGCCGTAGGGTAAGGCTTGTCGGTCGACAGTCGGTCTGGTCGAGGAGGTGTGGCTGTGGCTCGGATCCTAGGAACCGATCGTGCGTGGGACATGGGCCGTCGATTGGCCCGTCCGAATGACAAGCTCACGGGTTCGATACCCGCAAAACGCGGACATTCGGTGTCACCTAGATGGCTGCTCACGCCGGTTGCGTGGGCAGTGGCATTGGCTCTGGCTTCGAATTCGATCGTTCCCCAGGGAAACGACGCCTTGGGCCAGCCGCCCCCGTCGCCGCCGCCCTCTTCCTCGGCGGGCGGTTCTTCCGCTGGCGGGTCGGGCGCGGCGGGGCAACCGGCGCCCCCGGGTCCGAATCCGGGGGCGGGTGCGCCCGGAATGCCCATGCCAGGAATGCCGATGCCTGGGATGGGGCAACCGGCGGCTCCGCAGTCGACCCTGCCCGCCGACGTGAAGACATGGCGACGCGAGCACTACTATCAGGCCCGGCGCGAGGGCGACCCGCGCCTCAAAGATGCCGTTAAGTTCCTCGGCAATAGGTTTTCCCTGAAGAGCAGGAACAACGCGAAGACGGCCGATCAGGCCGGCACCCTCCTGGTACGTTTGCTGAAGGGGGACCTGCCGAAGCCGGAAGCCGAGGTAGCCGCCGCGCCGGGCGCGGCCGGCTCACCCACCGCCCCGCCGGGTACGCCCCCTGGTTCCACCCCCCCGCCAGGCATGCCGCCCAGTCCTATGCCACCCCCGAGCGCACCCCCGGGCATGGGTTACCCTGGGATGCCCGGCAGCGGTCCCGGCGACGGGCAGGTCAAGCCGCTTGACCCTGACACCATCAAGGCGGTTGTCGACGCCCTGGCGGTCAACGGCGGCCAGGTCGCCAAAGAGGCCTTGAGTGGAATCCTGGCTGGCACGGTCACGAGCGACAGCGATCCGGTGGCCACCCGGGCGGTGCTCGAGATCCTGCTGACGGATCTCAGCCCGGAATCGGAGGCCACTCTCCTGACGGCGATCATCGCGCCCGATGCGATACGTCCCAAACCGAAGACCGAGACTCCGCAGTCCGCGGCCGGTTCGAGTCAGCCTCCGGGGCCCGGCACGCCCCCTGGCAGCACGAGTAGCCCACCGCCGGGAATGCCGCCTCCCGGTATGCCGTCTCCGACCTACCCGGGGATTGGTATGCCCGGCGGCATGCAGGGAAAACTCGCGGCGGCCGATCTCCAGACCTTGGCCTTGGCCGTGGCCACCCCGATTGCCACGGAAGGATTTCGGGTCAAAGTGGCCAATGCGCTGGTCCAGAAGAAAACAGCAGAGGAGTTTCGCGGCCCTTTGAACCGGTTCCTGCTGGACCCCAATCCGGAAAACCTCGCCGCGCAGTTCATCCTTCTCAGGAGCGACGCGATTGACGCGGCCGCAAAGGCAATGATCGGCAGTTACCTGACCACTTACAGTTCGCAAGCCCTTGCTGCAGTCCTTGGAATTCCGGTCCAGGCGCTCAAAATCTACAAGGGGGCTGCGCAACCTCCCGGGATCGTGGCCGGGTACCCGGGGCCGGGCGTGCCTAACAGCGGGGCACCTGCCGGGGCAACTCCCCCACCGAGCCCCATGCCGCCCGCCGAGGCGTCTACCACGGGACCCTCCACCCCGCCTTCCAGTCCCTATCCCGGGATGCCGGGCTACCCAGGCACGGGACCGACTCCCGGCGGTGGCGCGGCCCAATCGCTTTCTGCGCTTGATCTGGCCAAGCAATATGCCAAGGATCCGGAGTTGGCATATCGGGTTGGGGGGCAGTTGTGGGCCGGGAGTTTTGTCGAGTTGGCGACCTCCCAACTCGATGACGTGGAGTCGCTCGCCAGCGGGGCTCCCCAGATACTCTTGGCCAGCACAATCCCAACCGACGCAGCCCGGGCGAAGCTCTATCAGACACTCGAGGAGTATTGGAAAGAGGGGCCCGCGCCTTTTCAATCCGCCGGACTCACCGGGGCCGTCGTTAACGATCCGGGACTCCTGGCGGTCCTCAAATCCCTCCCCCGCAGGGACGTGGACCAGGACAGGCTGACGCCGCTCCAACAGCGCTCCCGCGAACGCCGTGGCGGTATGGGCGGCGCTGCTGCCTATGGGCAACCATCGGGCACGGCCGGTCAACCGGGACTTGACGACGCAAAGACCCGGAAGGCAAAAGCCGGGGCCAAGAAGGCTAAAGAGGGCCAGGGTGCGGCAGCCGATCCAGGAGCGCCTCCCGCCGGCCAACCGATGGCTGGTCAGCCCGCGGCCGGCCAACCCATGCCGGGGCAACCCATGCCGGGCCAACCCATGCCGGGCCAACCCATGCCGGGCCAACCCATGCCGGGCATGGGGGTACCTGGTCAGCAGGGAGGCAAGTCTGCGGAGTATCTCTGGATGGACGCCTCGGAATCGCTCGTGCGGGCCATGTGCGAGCAGTATGCGGTGGCGGCCAAGGCTGCGGCCAGGAAGGGCGTCACGATTGACGAAAACTCTCGGCCCCTCGAACTACCCCGCGGGGCCAATGTGACCGCCGAGTATCATCTCGATTGGCCCAAAGGCCTCGCCCAGCCGAACGGACTGGCCGGCGTTTCGCCCGACGCAATGACCGTCCATTACGTCCGTCTGGAGCAGGAGTCATCGCCGACCAAGATTTTCGGCTATTTCAGGCGGCGAATCATGCGGCCGGTGGAGCATCCGGCAACGACCGGTTATTGGATGGAGAGCTTCCGTCCCTTGCCCAAGAGTGACCGGAAGCTGTCGGTCGACATCCTGGTGACCAGGAAGGAGGACCTCTCGAAGAAAGAAGCCTGGGCAGCAGGGATGCCCGGTGCCCCAGGAATGCCCCCCGCGGGCGCGACCCCTGCGCCGGGCGGACCGCC
>Ga0172371_10011518_pt1 | contig 11781 bp, 9 predicted proteins | sample Lak12m_FD_114543 | JGI IMG/M metagenome (GOLD analysis project Ga0172371, IMG submission 114543) | Freshwater microbial communities from Kabuno Bay, South-Kivu, Congo - kab_022012_12m | ecosystem: Environmental > Aquatic > Freshwater > Lake | place: Democratic Republic of the Congo: South-Kivu...
CATCTCTTGCGTCATGTTCGACAGCGCGTCGATCAGGTAGGTGACGTTGAAGCCGATTTCGATGCTGTCGCCGCTGTAATCGACATCAAGCTCGTCCACCGCTTCTTCCTGCTCGGCGTTGTTGGCGGCCACGCGCAGCGAGCCGGGGTCCAGGTTCAGGCGCACGCCCTTGAACTTTTCGCTGGTCAGGATGGCGGTGCGTTGCAGCGTGGCCAGCAGCGCGGCACGCCCCAGCGTCACGCTGTTTTGGTGGTTGCGCGGTATCACGCGGTTGTAGTCGGGGAACTTGCCTTCAACCAGTTTGGACACAAACTCCATGCCACCAAAACTGAACTTGGCCTGGTTGTTGGCAAACTGCATGTCGATAGCGCCGTCGGCATCCGACAGCAGGCGTTGCAGTTCCAGCACCGTTTTGCGCGGCAGGATGACTTCTTGTTTGGGCACTTCCACGTCCAGCGTGGCGCTGGCAAACGCCAGCCGGTGCCCGTCGGTCGCCACCAGACTGAGCTGCTGGCCTTCTGCCACAAACAAGATGCCGTTCAGGTAATAGCGGATGTCGTGCAACGCCATGGCAAAAGACACTTGGCTGAGGAGCGTCTTGAGGGTTTTTTGCGGCACGCTGAACACCGGTCCGAAGCTGGCCGACTCTTGCACCAGCGGAAAGTCTTCTGCGGGCAGGCTTTGCAGCGTGAACTTGCTCTTGCCACCCTTGAGGATCAGCTTGGCCGCGCTGGACTCCAGCGAGACCGTTTGTTCAGGCGGCAGGGTACGCAAAATATCAATCAGCTTGCGCGCGCCCACCGTGGTGGTGAAGTCGCCTTCGTCGCCACCCAGCTCTGCGGTGGTGCGGATCTGGATTTCAAGGTCGCTGGTGGTCAGTTGCACCTGCGTGCCGGTCTTGCGAATCATGATGTTGGCCAAAATGGGCAGCGTGTGGCGCCGCTCCACAATGCCGGCAACGGCCTGTAGCACGGCCAGCACTTTGGCTTGGGTGTCTTTGATCACAATCATGGTGGTGTCTTCCGGTGAATGTTGTTTGAAGAGGTCGCCTGGACAGGTGATATTTTCCCACCCATTTGGGTCGTTTCGGGTGGCAAGTGTCAGCCTTTAAGGGTCTGCTCCAGCACGTGCAGCTGCTGGTTGAGATCGGTCGTTTGCTGGCGCTCGGCACCAATTTTGCGCACCGCGTGCAAAACGGTGGTGTGGTCGCGCCCGCCAAAGAGCTCGCCAATTTCGGGCAAACTCTTTTGCGTGAGCTCTTTGGCCAGGTACATGGCGATCTGGCGCGGCCGTGCAATGCTGGCCGGGCGCTTTTTGGAATACATGTCGGCAACCTTGATCTTGTAATAGTCAGCCACCGTTTTCTGGATGTTTTCCACAGAAATCTGTCGGTTCTGGATCGACAGCAGATCGCGCAGCGCTTCGCGCGCCAGCATGATCGAAATATCCTTCTGGTTGAAGCGGCTGTAGGCCAGGATCTTGCGCAGCGCACCTTCTAGCTCGCGCACGTTCGATCGCACGTTTTTGGCCACGAAAAATGCCACTTCTTCAGGCATGACGGTGCCTTCGGCGTGCGCCTTGTTGATCAGGATGGCCACGCGCATTTCCAGCTCCGGCGGCTCGATCGCTACCGTCAGGCCCGAGTCAAAGCGCGAAATCAGCCGCTCTGAAATGTCGCTCAGGCCCTTGGGGTAGGTGTCACTGGTCATCACGATGTGCGACTTGCGCGCCAGCAAGGCCTCAAACGCGTTAAAAAACTCTTCTTGCGTGCGCTCCTTGTTGGCAAAGAACTGCACATCGTCGATCAGCAGCAGGTCCAACGAATGGTAATGTTCCTTGAACTCGTCAAAGGTCTTGCGCTGGTAGGCCTTGACCACGTCGGTCACAAACTGTTCGGCGTGGATGTACAAAATTTTGGAATTGGGGCGATCTGCCAGCAACTGGTTGCCAACGGCGTGCATCAGGTGCGTTTTGCCCAAACCGACACCGCCGTAAATGAACAGCGGGTTGTACAAATGCCCGGGCATGCCAGCCACGTGCATGGCCGCCGCGCGTGCCATGCGGTTGGCGCTGCCTTCCACCAAGGTTTCAAACGTCAAGGCTATATTCAGGCGGTGTTTGAAGGGTTCAGCCACAGTGGCGGGGGACGACTCAACGGTGTCAAAGCCCTGAAAGCGCGCCGCCAACGTGCTTCTTGGCGGTGGCTCCCGCGTGGCCAAGGCCAGTTCGACGGCCACCGGTTGACCGGTCAGGCGTTCCATGACGGCGGCCAGGCGGGCGCTGTATTGCGCGCGAATCCAGTCCATCTTGAACCGATTGGCGACAAACAGCGTCACTTTGGACAGATCGTCTGCCACCTGTGCCGAAAGGGGCTTGATCCAGGTCTGAAACTGCTGCTCGGGCATTTCCAGCGCCAGTTGATCGATGCAGGACTGCCAAAAATCAGGCGTGGATGTGTCGGTAAAGGCGGCGGTAGAAGCGGGGGTTCCCTGGCTCATGAGGCGTTCAGCTTGATGTGGATAATTCAGTTTGGCTGGACGCTGTATTCTAATTTATCAAAGCCTTATCCACACCCCGGGTCAACCCCTAGGAGCCTGTCAGGCATGATGCCGCTGACGCTTCAACTGCGCCGCAAAAAGCCAGCACTGAAAATTTGCGATAATCCGCGGTTCCCTGAACGGTTCAGGAACAAACCGGACGAGCGCTGGCTGGCCCAGCCGTTGGGCTGCACGTCTGCTGCCCATCGTCTCAGAAGCACTTAGGACCCCACCATGAAACGCACATACCAACCCTCCAAGACCCGCCGCGCCCGTACTCACGGCTTTTTGGTTCGCATGAAGACCCGCGGTGGCCGCGCGGTCATCAACGCGCGCCGCGCCAAGGGTCGCAAGCGCCTGGCCGTCTGATTGACTTTTCTCGCCCCCGCCCGTTTGCCGGGTGCCTGAAAGCCCATCGGTGCAACGCCTGAAAAATCGCACGCAGTTCCAGGCTGTGCTGTCTGCCAGCGCGGTCGCGCGCACCGCACATTTTGCGTTGCACAGCCTTGCCTTGCCCGCGACTGACCCGCTCCAACAGAACTTGTTCACAAGCGCAGAAAGCTGGTTGGGTGCCATGGTGCCCAAACGCTGGGCAAGGCGTGCCGTCACCCGCAACACCATCAAGCGCCAGGTCTATACCCTGGGGCAGGTAGAACAGGTACCGCTGGCTCGGGCAGCCCATGTGGTGCGGCTGCGCAGCGGCTTTGACCGCCAGCGCTTTCCCAGCGCTACCTCCGACGCGTTGAAGGCTGCCGTGCGGCACGAGTTGCAAGAGTTATTCAGTCAAGCCGGGACGGCCCTATGCTTGCACGCGCATTGATCGGCCTGGTCAAGGCGTATCGCCTGTTGCTGAGCCCGTCGCTGGGCTCAAGCTGCCGCTTTGAACCCACTTGCTCGGCCTACGCGTTGCAAGCCTTGCAGCAGCATGGCGCAGGCCAGGGCAGTTATCTCACGCTGCGGCGACTGGCGCGTTGCCACCCGTGGTGCGACGGCGGGCTCGACCCGGTACCCGCGCGCAGCGCGATACCACCGACAAGCCTGTTTAGTCATCTGCTCCCCCTTTTCTCCAAGAAGAAGTCTTCATGAACGATATCCGTCGCACTATTTTGTGGGTGATTTTTGGTATGTCCCTCGTGATGTTGTGGGACCAATGGCAGGTCTATAACGGGCGCAAACCCACGTTTTTCCCGGGGCCCAACCCAACGGCATCCCAAACCAGCGCAGCTAACCCGGCGTCCAGTGCGCCAGCTTCGGTGCCTGCTGCCGTTACGGGTGCGGCGGCGGCAGCTTTGCCGGGTGCGGGCGCAGTGGCCCAGCCGCAGCGTGGCGCTATGGCGAGCGAGCGCGTCCAGGCGCAAACCGACGTGCTGAAAGTGACGTTCGATACCGAAGGCGGCACCGTGGTACGCACCGAATTTCTCAAGCACGCAGACATGGCTGACGCTTCGCGCAACGTGGTGTTGCTCGACGATCGCCAGGATCTGGTGTATCTGGCGCAGTCCGGGTTGATCTCGGCCAACGGTGGCGGCGCCTTGCCCACGCACAAGTCGGTGATGACGCTCGCACCTGGCGAGCGTGTGCTTCAGGACGGCAGTGCGTCGCTGGAGCTGCGTTTTGAGTCGCCCTTGGTGGGTGGCGTCAGGCTGATCAAGACCTACGCGCTGGCCCGCAGCAGCTACGCCATTACCGTCAAGCACGAAGTGGTCAACGAAGGCACAACCCCGGTCACACCGCAGCTGTACCTGCAATTACTGCGCGACGCCAGCAAGCCGCCGGGCGAGTCGTCGTTTTACTCCACCTTTACCGGCCCGGCGGTTTATACCGACGCCAAGAAGTACCAGAAGGTCGATTTCACCGATATCGACAAGAACAAGGTGGACGTCGAAAAGTCCTCACCCAACGGCTATGTGGCGATGGTGCAGCACTACTTTGCCAGCGCCTGGCTTCTGGGTGACGGCATTCAGCGCGACATTTTTTTGCGCAAGGCCGACGCCAACCTGTACGCGGTGGGCATGATTGCGCCGCTGCAAACGCTGGCGCCGGGCCAACGCAAGACCCTTGAAGCGCGTCTGTTCACCGGCCCGCAAGAAGAAAACATGCTGGCGGCGATGGCGCCGGGGCTGGAACTGGTCAAGGACTACGGCTGGCTGACCGTGCTGGCCAAGCCGCTGTACTGGCTGCTGGATCAACTGCACAAGCTCATCAGCAATTGGGGCTGGGCGATCGTGGCGCTGGTGTTGCTGCTGAAAGTAGCGTTCTACTGGCTCAACGCCAAGGCCTACGCCAGCATGGCCAAGATGAAGGCGGTCAACCCGCGCATCACCGAAATGCGCGAACGCCTCAAAGACAACCCGCAACAGATGCAGCAAGAGATGATGCGCATCTACCGTGAGGAAAAAGTCAACCCGATGGGTGGCTGCTTTCCGATCATGATCCAGATTCCGGTGTTCATTGCGCTGTATTGGGTGTTGCTGGCCAGCGTGGAGATGCGCAACGCACCGTGGATCGGCTGGATTCATGACCTGTCCAGCCCCGACCCGTTATACATTTTGCCGATCGTAATGACGCTGACCACCATTTTGCAAACCTCGCTCAACCCGGCACCACCCGACCCGATGCAGGCCAAGATGATGTGGTTCATGCCACTGGCCTTCAGCGTCATGTTCTTCTTCTTCCCGGCCGGCCTGGTGTTGTACTGGATCACCAACAACGTGTTGTCGATTGCCCAGCAATGGGTCATCAACACGCGCATGGGTGTGCCGCCCAAGTTCCACCTGCCCAAGTTTTCCTGATCGCCTCATATTTATAGACCTTGTGGGACAGATCAAAGCGACACGAAGTGCGACTGCTCTGTCCCCAACACTTTGTCGGATGTTGGATGTTCACCTTGTGGGACAGATCAAAGCGACACGAAGTGCGACTGCTCTGTCCCCAACATTTTGTCGGATGTGATGACCTCCAAGTTGCTGCTGTAATAAGAGCAACTTGTTGAGAATATACAAGGGCTGGAGGCCAAAAAGTGCATCAAGCCAAAAGTGACCCCATCGTTGCGATTGCCACCGCGTCGGGGCGCGGTGCGGTCGGTATCGTGCGGGTCAGCGGGGCGGGCTTGCAGCCGCTGGTACAGGCCTTGTGCGGGCGCACGCTTCAGCCGCGCGAGGCCACTTACACCGCGTTTCTGGACGCTGACGGCAGCGCCATCGACCACGGCCTGGCGTTTTTTTTCCAGGCACCGCATTCGTTTACCGGCGAAGACGTGCTCGAGCTGCAGGCCCACGGCGGCACCGTGGTGTTGCAGTTGCTGCTGGCGCGCTGCCTGCAAGCCGCTGCGCAGCCCGGCCCCACGGGTCAAGCCCTGCTACCGCATCTTCGGCTGGCGCGTGCGGGCGAGTTTTCTGAGCGCGCGTTCCTGAACGACAAAATGGATCTGACGCAGGCCGAAGCCATCGCCGACCTGATCGATGCCAGCACCGAAGCCGCTGCGCGCAGCGCCAGCCGCTCGCTGGAGGGCGCGTTTTCCAGGCAGATTCATGGTCTGCGCGACGCCTTGGTGCATTTGCGCGTGCTGGTCGAGGCGACGCTGGACTTTCCCGAAGAAGAGATCGACTTTTTGCGTCAGGCCGACGCCCGTGGCCAGTTGGATGCCCTGCAGCAGCGGTTGACTACGTTGTTGCAGCAGGCCCACCAAGGGGCGCTGCTGCGTGAGGGCATCACGGTAGTGATCGCCGGGCAACCCAACGCCGGCAAGTCCAGTTTGCTCAATGCACTGGCCGGGGCCGAACTGGCCATCGTGACCGCCGTGCCCGGCACCACGCGCGACCGCGTGCAGCAAACCATCCAGATCGAAGGCGTCCCCCTGCACGTGATCGACACGGCAGGTCTGCGTGACAGCGACGACGAGATCGAAAAAATCGGCATCGCGCGCGCTTGGGATGCCATTGCGCGTGCTGATGCGGTACTCTTGTTACATGACCTCACGCGCTTGTATGCTACGGACTATGTAGCTGCTGACGAAGACATAGCAAGGGCTATCGCCCAAAAAATGCCTCAGAATGTGAGTCTTCTGGAAGTCTGGAACAAGGCCGACGCCGCGCCCATGCCGACATCCCAACCTGGCTTGGTTGTGTCGGCCAAAACCGGTGCCGGGCTCGACAGCTTGCGCCGTGCGTTGCTTGCCATCGCCGGTTGGCAACCCGCAGGTCAGGGCACTTTCATGGCCCGCGAGCGCCATGTGCAAGCCCTGCGGCGTGTTGAGTGCCATTTGGGTCTGGCACACGACTGTCTGGTGTCCGTCGTACCCGCGCTGGATGTGTTGGCCGAAGAACTGCGCCTGGCTCAAAATGCGCTCAACGATATCACCGGTGAGTTCACCTCCGACGACCTGTTGGGAGCCATCTTTTCCAGCTTTTGCATCGGAAAATAGGCCCCCGAACATGCCTCTTTGTTGCGGGCATGGACTAAATCAGGCTGTATCAACCGTGTTTATTGCGTAAGCAGCTACTATTAGCATAGTGATTGAGGTCGTCGCCTCACGCCTGAATCACCCCACCCCCCAGGCACACCTCGCCGTCGTACAGCACAGCCGACTGCCCGGGTGTGACGGCCCATTGGGGCTGGGCAAAGTCAAGCTTGAAGTCGGCACCAGACGGTGCCACCAGGGTGCACGGCGCATCCGCCTGGCGATAACGCGTTTTGGCGGCGTAGGCACCACGCTGCGGCGCAACACCGGCCACCCAACTGGCCTGGCCAGCGGTCAAGTGCAGCGACTGCAGCCACGGGTGGTCATGCCCCTGCACCACCCACAGCGTGTTGCTGGCCATGTCTTTGCGCGCCACAAACCAGGGCGCGTGGTCACCGCCACCGCGTTGCGCGCCTTTGGCTTTCAGGCCGCCAATGCCCAAGCCCTGGCGTTGGCCCAAGGTGTAAAAACTCAGGCCCACGTGTTCGGCAATGGTCTGGCCTTTGTCGTTCTTGATCGGTCCCGGCGTTTTGGCCAGGTAGCGGTTCAGAAAGTCCCTGAATGGCCGCTCACCGATGAAGCAGATGCCGGTGGAGTCCTTCTTTTTCGCGTTGGGCAGGCCAATTTCCAGCGCCAGTCGTCGCACCTCGGTTTTCAGCAACTCGCCCACCGGGAACAGCGTTTTGGACAATTGCGCCTGGTTGAGCCGGTGCAAAAAGTAGCTCTGGTCTTTGGCCGGGTCCAGCCCTTTGAGCAATTCAAAACGCCCGTCGCCCGACTGCACCTGGTGCACGTCCAGCGCCTGGCCCTGCGGGCCGATGCAGCGCACCCGGGCGTAATGGCCAGTGGCAATTTTGTCGGCCCCCAGGCGCATGGCGTGGTCCAGAAAGGCCTTGAACTTGATTTCGGCGTTGCACAAAATGTCCGGGTTGGGCGTGCGCCCGGCGCTGTATTCGCGCAAAAAGTCGGCAAACACGCGCTCTTTGTACTCAGCGGCAAAGTTGACGTGCTCGATCTCGATGCCAATCACGTCCGCCACGGCGGCGGCGTCCAGAAAGTCCTGGCGTGACGAACAATAGTCGCTGTCGTCGTCATCTTCCCAATTTTTCATGAAGATGCCCACCACCTCATGGCCCTGGCGCTTGAGCAGCCAGGCGCCAAGCGCCGAGTCCACCCCACCGCTCAGGCCAACCACAATGCGCTGTTTGCTGGACTTGATCATGTTTGATGCCGCCAGCCCTTTACCAAAAAGGGCTATAAGCTATTCTTTTATAAATCAGCAACGCTGGCGTCGGTGTAGATCAGCGCCAGCGGGAAGCGTTGACCGCGCAGGTAATCTTCCATGCAGCGCACGATCAACGGGCTCCGATGCCGGTCGGCACTGGCGCGAATCTCGTCAGGGGTCAGCCACAGCGTGCGCACGATGCCGGTGTCCAGACTGCGCCCCGGTTGCAACGCGCCCAGCTCACCGCCAAAGGCAAAGCGCAGGTAGGTGACGTCTTCAGCGGCGTGGCCAGGCCGCGCGGGGCGCACGAAGCGTGACATATAGACACCCAGCAAGTAAGTGGGCGTAAATAAATGCATGGTTTCTTCCAGCGCCTCACGCGCGCAACCGTGCACCAGCGTCTCGCCTTCGTCCAGATGGCCGGCCGGGTTGTTCAGGCGCAGGCCCTCTGGCGTGTGCTCTTCCACCAGCAAAAACTTGCCGTCTTGTTCAATGATCGCCGCTACCGTGGCGTTGGGTTTCCATCGTTTGCTCATGCCGGGATTATCCGGGATGGATGTTTGATCTCGATCAATAGTACCGCAGTCTTATAGAAGACTTACCGGCAAACTGATGTAAGCTCGCGCGGCTGTGCAGACGGCAGGTCTGAACGCAGCAGCCTTACCATCCAAATGAGGAGTCGCGCTATGCCAAGTGGTACCCCCACCAGTTCTCCCGAATCCAGCAAGACCGCGCAACGCATTGGCGTACCGCGCGAGGTTTTTCCAGGCGAAAAACGTGTCGCCACCGTCCCCGAGGCGGTTGAAAAACTGATCAAGCTGGGCTTTTCCGTCGTCATTGAAAGCGGGGCCGGCAACGGTGCCGACGTCAGCGACGCCGCCTATCAGACCGCGGGTGCCAGCATCGCGCCCGACGCTGCCACCCTGTGGAGCGGTGTCGACATCGTCTTCAAGGTGCGCCCGCCAACGACCGACGAAGTTGCGCAGATGCACACCGGCCAGACGCTCATCAGCTTTATCTGGCCGGCACAAAACCCTGATTTGATGCAGACGCTGGCCGCCAAGGGTGTGACCGTGCTGGCCATCGACTCGCTGCCGCGCACGCTCAGCCGCGCGCAGAAGATGGACGCGCTCACCTCCATGGCCGGTGTCAGCGGCTACCGCGCGGTGATTGAAGCGGCCAATGCGTTTGGCCGCTTTTTCAACGGCCAGATCACGGCCGCGGGCAAGGTACCGCCAGCCAAAGTGTTCGTAGCCGGCGCCGGTGTGGCTGGCTTGGCCGCCATTGGTACCGCAGCAAGCCTGGGCGCCATCGTGCGCGCCAACGACACGCGCGCTGAAGTAGCCGACCAGGTCGTGTCGTTGGGTGGAGAATTCGTCAAGGTCGACTATGAAGAAGAAGGCTCGGGCGGTGGCGGTTACGCCAAGGTCATGAGCGAAGGCTTCCAGAAAGCCCAGCGTGAGATGTACGCCAAACAAGCGCGCGACGTCGACATCATCATCACCACCGCGCTGATCCCTGGCAAACCCGCACCCAAGCTGATCACCGCAGAAATGGTGCAAAGCATGAAGCCGGGCAGCGTCATCGTCGATATGGCGGGCGAACAGGGCGGCAACTGCGAACTGACCGAACCGGGCAAAGCGGTGGTCAAGCACGGCGTGACCATCGTCGGTTATACCGATCTGGCTTCGCGCCTGGCCAAGCAGTCCAGCACCCTGTACGGCACCAACCTGTTCCGTGTGACCGAAGAGCTGTGCAAGACCAAAGACGGTGTCATCAACGTCAACATGGAAGACGACGCCATCCGCGGCCTGACGGTCATCAAAGAGGGCACCATCACCTGGCCGGCACCGCCCGTGAAAGCGGCCGCAGCCCCGGCACCTGCCGCAAAACCTGCGGTTGCTGCCAAGAAGGCACCGGCGCATGGTGAGCCCAGCGCGCCCATGTCGGGCGGCAAGCTCGCCATCATGTTTGGTGTGGCCGCTGCGCTGTTCTGGTTGATCGGCAACAGCGCCCCCAAGGAATTCATGTCGCACTTCACCGTGTTTGTGTTGGCCTGCTTTGTCGGCTACATGGTGGTGTGGAATGTGAAGCCGGCGCTGCATACGCCGCTGATGAGCGTGACAAACGCCATTTCGAGCATCATCGCCATTGGCGCGTTGGTGCAGATTTCGCCGCTGGCCGCGCCTGAGCGACCCAACGGGCTGATCACCTGGATTGCGGCAGTGGCCATTGCGCTGACTGCCATCAATATGTTCGGCGGCTTTGCCGTTACCCAGCGCATGCTGGCCATGTTCCGTAAATAAGAGGAGCCACGCATGAATTCAAGTCTGGCAACGGTTGCCTACATTGGCGCAACCATTCTTTTCATCTTGAGCCTGGGCGGTTTGTCCAACCAGGAAACGTCGCGCCGCGGCAACCTGTTTGGCATGATCGGCATGACCATCGCCGTGCTGGCCACTGTGCTGGGGCCACAGGTCAACGCCGGTGGCTATGCGTGGATCATCGCCGCCATGGTGATCGGCGGCAGCATCGGCTTGTATCTGGCACGCAGCGTACAAATGACGCAAATGCCCGAGTTGGTCGCCTTCATGCACAGCATGGTCGGTCTGGCGGCAGTACTGGTGGGCTTTGCCACGTTTGTTGACCCCACCGCTACCGCAGGCTTTGAAGGCGCCGCGCGCACCATTCACGAGCTGGAAATCTACATCGGCATCTTCATCGGTGCGGTCACGTTGTCGGGTTCCGTCATTGCGTTTGGCAAGCTCTCTGGGCGCATTGGTGGCAACCCGGTGCTGCTGCCCGCACGGCACTGGCTCAACCTGGTGGCGCTGCTGGTGGTGATTTATTTTGGCGGCGTCTTCATGGGTGCCCATACCGTTGAAGACGGCTTGACACCCATCATCGTGATGACCGTACTGGCGCTGCTCTTTGGTGTGCACATGGTGATGGCCATCGGTGGTGCCGACATGCCGGTGGTGGTGTCGATGCTTAACAGCTATTCCGGGTGGGCGGCAGCCGCCACCGGCTTCATGCTCAACAACGACTTGCTGATCGTGGTGGGTGCCTTGGTAGGTTCCAGCGGTGCGATTCTGTCGTACATCATGTGCAACGCCATGAACCGCAGCTTTATCAGTGTGATTGCCGGTGGCTTTGGTACCGCCAGCGCTGCACCCAAGCCCGCCGGGGGCGCTGCCCAACCCGCCGGCGAAGTGGTTCCGGTCAACGCCGCAGAAACCGCCGAGTTGCTCAAAGAGGCCAAGAGCGTCATCATTGTTCCCGGCTACGGCATGGCGGTGGCGCAAGCGCAGCACACGGTGTATGAGATCACCAAGCACCTGCGCGACAAGGGTGTCAACGTGCGCTTTGGCATTCACCCGGTGGCGGGGCGCATGCCAGGCCACATGAACGTGTTGCTGGCCGAGGCAAAAGTGCCCTACGACGTGGTGTTTGAAATGGACGAACTCAACGAGGACTTCCCCGACACCGACGTGGCCATGGTCATTGGTGCCAACGACATCGTCAACCCGGCCGCGCAAGACGACCCCACCAGCCCGATC
>Ga0172371_10011520_pt1 | contig 11781 bp, 11 predicted proteins | sample Lak12m_FD_114543 | JGI IMG/M metagenome (GOLD analysis project Ga0172371, IMG submission 114543) | Freshwater microbial communities from Kabuno Bay, South-Kivu, Congo - kab_022012_12m | ecosystem: Environmental > Aquatic > Freshwater > Lake | place: Democratic Republic of the Congo: South-Kivu...
CCTGCGCTGCCTGCACGGCAGGTTCAACGGCAGCTTCTTCAATCAATTGTTCAGCTTGTTCCTGTGGGGCGTTTGCAGAGGGCGCAGGCTGGGATGAACAGGCGCAGCATAATGTAACGAAAATGACGAGCAACATTAGCTTCTTCATATCAATCCTCCTAAACACACTTAAATTATACCTTTCGCAATTTTAATGGTTGCTGGCAGGAATTTATATTTCTCTTTCGAAGACAAATAACCGGGACGTTATAATTGTGCATTATGAAGACGATACAAGCGCTGGGCGTATTTTGCCTGCTGTTGAACTCTTGCAGTGTTTTTTCAAATCCTGCGGTCGAACCGCAATCACTGCTGACGCCTTATGCCACGCAGACGCCGGCAAGCCTGGCAACTGCCACTGCCACTTCCCAGCCAGAACCAAGCGCAACGCCTGCCCCCAGCCCAACCCCCTTTGTGCATGTGCTGGGTTCCAACGAGACGATCTCCTCGCTGGCGTTTACCTATAACCTGACCGTCAATGAGATCCTGGCGATCAACCCGCAGATCACCCCCAAGGTGCTTTCCGTGGGCACCGAGATCCTGATCCCGTACATCGGTACACCCGTGGCGGAAAAATCTGCCATTGAAAGCGTCATCAGCGCACCGCTGGCTTTAAGCATCTCGGCGGCCGAGTGTTCAGGTACTGCCGAAGGCGGCTTGTGGTGTTTGGCATTGGTGCAAAATTCGCTGCCGCAAAGCGCGAATGGCGTCACTTTGACCTTTACGTTGAAAGACAACAGCGGGCAGACCCTCAGCGAGCAAAGCGTGCCGTCGCTGTTGAATTTATTAGCGTCGGGTGAAACGCTGCCGGTGGCGGCCTATTTCAACCCGCCAGTCCCGGCTGTTTACCATGTGGAGGCGGCTTTGAAGACCGCCCTGCCGGTGGAAGAGGGAAGCGCCCTTTCCGCGCCGCTGGAGATCAAGGTCAATTCGATCGACGCCGACGGCCGCGTCGCCCTGGTCAGCGCGGTCATTCCGGCTCAGGCCGATAATAGTGGGGTGGAGAGCGTATGGGTAGCCTTGATTGCTTATGATGAGACTGGCAGGATGGTGGGTGTGCGCCGCCTCGAATACCCGGCTGTTTTTGAAAGTGAAGAAGGCGCGGACGGGCAGACCATCAAAGCCTATGTGTATTCCAACAGCGCGGAGATCGCACGGGTGGACGTGAAGGGCGAAGCACAATACAAACAACAATGAGGTTTTATAAATGGAAAACAAGACCATTCTCGTAACTGGAGCCACCGATGGCATCGGCCGGCAGACAGCTTCACAGCTGGCTCGCCAAGGCGCCCGCGTATTGATTCACGGCCGCGACCGGCAGAAAGGCATCCGCGTGCTGGATGAACTCAACCGCGAAACATGCAATGAAAATCTGGCGCTGTATATCGCTGACTTCTCTTCGTTGGGGGATGTGCGCCGTATGGCCAACGAGATCAAGCGTGAGCAAACCCGCTTGCACGTGCTGGTCAACAATGCCGGCGGTTTTTTCAAGGAACGGCAGCTCAACACGGATAGCCTGGAAATGACCTTCGTGGTCAACCACCTGGCGCCATTTCTGCTGACGCGCCTGCTGCAGGATTTACTGATCAACAGCGCACCGGCGCGCGTGGTGAACGTGGCTTCAGGGGCGCACCGCAACCTGAAGGAATTGGATTGGGATAACTTGCAGGGTGAAAAATCCTATGATCCGTTCGACGCTTACGCGCTTTCCAAGTTGGCCGGCATTTGCGTGATGAACGAACTGGCCGCGCGGCTGAAAGATAGAAATGTAACTGTCAACAGCCTGCATCCAGGCGTGATCGATACTAAGCTGCTGCGCGTGAGCTACAATATGGAAGGCGCTAGCCCGGAAGAGGGCGCGGAAACCTCGGTCTTTCTGGCATCCGCGCCGGAAGTGGAAGGCGTGACCGGTAAATATTTTAGCCACAAAGCTGAACGGCCGATCTCCGATTTGGCGCAAAACCCGGCCAACCAGCGCAGGTTCTGGGAACTTTCAGAGCAATTGATTGCGCCATATATGTAAAATATTAAGTGCCATTATTTAATGGCTGTTATGTCATTCCAATGATAAAAAATGCCTCCCAAAAATTGGGAGGCATTTCACAATCGAATGAGGCGGGATTAGGCCGCCACGCTTTTCACCTGGCGGATAACCATCACCACCTTGCCCATGATGCGCAGTTTGGCGGGGTTTTCCACGTAGATCGGCCCCATGTTGGGGTTGGCAGGCTGCAAGCGCACGCCTTTGGACTCTTTGTAAAAATACTTCAGTGTGGTTTCGTCCTTGTCGTCCAGCCAGACCGCCACCATCTCGCCGTTCTGGGCTTGCTGGGCGCGCTTCATGATGACGATATCGCCGTCGTTGACCATGGCATCCACCATGGAATCCCCGCGCACTTCCAGCGCGAAGAGGTCCTCGGTTTTTTCGCGGGCAGGCAGCAGGCTGCGCGCGATCTCGACGCTGCTTTCCGAATCAAAGTAGCCCACGTCGCTGGTGGGCATGGGCAGCGGCTCGCTGGCAACGATGCGTCCCATGATCGGAATACTCAGCAGTTCATCCATCACAGCGCCGGCTTTGCGGATGCCTGCGGAGATATGTTCCACGACGTTCTGCACAGCCTCGGCTGGCTTCAACAGGCAAATGCTGCGCGAAATGTGCTGTTCGCGCGAGATGTAGCCCATTTCTTCCAGCTGCTTGAGGTAGTAATCCACCAGGGAGGTGGATTGCACGTTGATGCTTTCGCCGATTTCACGGATGGAGGGGGAATAGCCGTTATCCTCCTGAAATTTTGTCAGGAAATCCAGGATTCTCTGATGACGTTTGCTCAACCCTTCGCTTCTGCGTGCCATAGCTGCCTCCTGTCCTTAATTATGGGACATTTGTACTATACTATACACGAACATTAGTTCTGTGTCAAGCCGTGATAGTTTTTTTATATGAACCACGAAATACACGAAATACACGAAAAAGAGAAGGACGAATAATTTCAGAATTAATGAATATTTCGTGTATTTCAATTTTTTTGTGGTTAATAAAAGGTGAAATAACGCATCCGCGTGCAGATAGAACAGAATTGTTATGGTCACTGCTTGATTCTCTTGAACCACAAAATGCACGAAATACACAAAAGAGACCAAAAACACAGACAAAAAAAAATCGTGTATTTCGTTTTTTTTGTGGTTAATAAAAACGAGACAAAGCATCCTACTCAAAAAGTGCGCATACTTAATAATCTTGTTTAATAGTTGTATAGGCCCCAAGCGATTATCAGACTCCCATATATTTTTGCTGATTCACGCAAATTATCGTTAAAATAATCTCATTCATATCTCATGGAGGTGCGATCATGGCTGAAGCACACGTGCGCTGGACGGGCAGCCGTACATTCATCGGGGTGGATTCCACGCAGCATGCGGTTTTGATGTCATCCAAGGAGGACGGGGTCGGGATGAAGGCCTCCGAATTGCTGCTGGTAGCCTTGGCGACCTGCAGTGCTTACGACGTGGTTTCCATCCTGGAGAAACGCAAGATTAACCTGACCAGATTGGAAGTCGATGTCAAAGGCGAACAGGACGCTGATCCGCCCTGGGCGTACCGGAAAATTCACTTGAAATATATTCTGGCGGGGGAAGGGCTGACGGAAGAAGCCGCCCGCAAAGCCATCGAGCTTTCCGAAAGCAAGTACTGCTCGGTGGCGGCCACCGTGCGCGGCATGGCCGAGATCACCTGGGAATGTGTGCTTGAGTGAGTTACCAAACTTCAACGACAACGTCATCCTGAACCCCACAGGGGTGAAGGATCTTGGCAAGAATATCGACAGAAGACAATACTACTCGTTGCTTAGGCTGAGATTTCCCCCCTACCTCGCTAAGGGCAGGCGCTGCTTAGAGGCTTGGAATGGCACCTAAAATAAAAAGAACGATCTCTGTGAACTATCGAAAAATCGTTCTGAAAAACACAGGAAATTCGTGCTCAAAAATTAATACTTAGCAATTGCTCGTTATGCTTTCTTGAAACACAGCGCGACCCAGTCTTGCATCCCGCGCTTCTCCAGCAGGGCCAACCCCTGCTCGCCGGCTTTCTGGATGACCGCATCGGCCTGAAAATCCAGGATGCCGGAGAGTACCAGCAGCCCGCCTGGCTGCACCAATTCACCCAATCCATCATCAAGCATGTCAATCAATACCGAAGCCAGAATATTGGCGGCCACCAGCGGCGCTTGCGTCAGGCCGAAATGGCCGCTCAGCACCAGGTCGGCTGAACCCTGCTCGATTTCAACGCGGCCTTCTATCCCGTTCAACGCGCAGTTTTCCTGGGTGGAGGCCACCGAGGCGGGATCGATATCCACCGCGATGACGCGCTCAGCGCCCAGGCGCACAGCGGCAATTGAGAGGATCCCCGATCCGCAGCCGATGTCGAACACGCTCTGGCCGGGCTGCAGGTGTTTTTCAATCAATTCCAGGCACAATTGCGTGGTGGGATGCGTGCCGGTGCCGAAAGCCATGCCAGGGTTAATCAGGATCGGCAATCGTTCAGGATAACGGTTCTCGACCCAAGCCGGAATGATCATCAGGCGCTGGCCGATCTGCAAGGGTTGGTATTGGTGCTTCCAGGCGTTCATCCAGTTTTCGTCCTGGATCAGCCGGAATTGCGCCGGGGGCAGCTCCTGGATCTGGCCCAGGTGCCACAAGGCTTCTTCCAGCCGTCTTTTGCGCTCTTCCACAGTCGCGTCAGCGAAAAAATAGCCAAAGACGCGCACATGGTCTTCCAGCAGGTTCTCTTCGCCTGGATTGTCCGGCAGCGCGGCTTGCTCGATCACCACGCCCTCGCGCGTAAAACGGCCGATCACCTCGGCTACAGCTTCGGCCTGCTCGGGTGTTACGATGAGAGAGACTTCCACCCAGTTGGCTTTATCCACCCAACACATCCTTGAGGACATCGATAAAGCTGCGTTCCTGCGGACGGACTTCGCTGCCCAGTGTTTTTGCCAATTGCTCGATCAGCTGGCGCTGCTCGCTGGTCAGCCTTTCCGGGATTTCCACGTTGACGATCACCAGTTGGTCGCCTTTGCCGCTGCTGCGCAGGTGCGGGATGCCTTTATGGCGCAGCTTGAAGACCTTGCCGGGCTGCGTGCCGGAAGGGATGGACAGTTTTTCCTCGCCTTCTAGCGTGGGTACCTTTACTTCCGCGCCCAGGACAGCCTGGGCGATATTGATGTTCAAGTCCAGCATGACATCGTCGCCGCGCCGGCGGAAATACTTGTGCGGTTTGACCTTGACTTCGATGTAGAGGTTGCCGCGCGGGCCGCCGTTGCTGCCGGGCTGGCCTTCTCCTGACAAACGGATCTGCGTGCCGTTGTCCACGCCGGCCGGGATGGGGATCACTTTTTTCAGCGTCTTGCGTTCATGGCCGCGCCCGCTGCAGGCTTTGCAGCGCTGAGAGATCACGCGCCCACTGCCGCCGCAATCCGGGCAGGTGGTCACCTGCACCATGGAGCCAAGGAAAGTCTGGCGCACCTGGCGCACCTCACCGCGCCCCTGGCAGGTGCTGCAGGTAACTGGGCTGGTGCCCGGCTCTGCGCCGCTGCCGTTGCAGCGTTCGCAGATTTCATCCCGTGTGATCTCCAGCTCACGGTCCAGTCCGAAAGCGGCTTCCTCGAATTCAAGCGTGGTCGAGTAATACAGATCGTCGCCGCGGCGCGGTGCATTGCGACGCTGCCGGCTGCTCGTGAAACCGCCGAAACCGCCGCCGAAGAATTGTTCAAAGATCTCGAACGGGTCAACGGTTTCCCAGTTCGGCATGCCGCCGGTGCTGCGCAGCCCTTCGAAGCCGTAGCGGTCGTAAACCGCGCGCTTTTCAGGATCGGAAAGCACCATAAAGGCTTCGTTGATCTCTTTAAAGCGTTCTTCGGCATCCGGTTCCTTGTTCACGTCCGGATGGTATTTGCGCGCCAGATTGCGGAAAGCGGACTTGATCTCCTCCTGGCTGGCAGTGCGGCTGACGCCCAGTACCTCGTAATAATCGCGTTTTTGCATGGTCTCCCAATAATCAATAAAGAGGCGTTCGGAGGCAATTGCTGCTTCCTGGCGCCTCTGTAGAATCAAGCGCTAATTATAAACGCCCTAGACGTTTTTAAATTCACCGTCAACCACGTCCTCACCGCCGTCGCCGCCATCGCCGGAGCCGCCTTGCGGACCCTGGCCGCCCTCAGCACCGCCGGCAGGGCCTGCGCCCTGGTCGCCGCCGGGCTGTTGGTACATGCTGGCGCCGATCTTTTGGATCGCCTGCCCGAGTTTTTCGGTCTCACTGCGGATGGCGTCGGTATTCTCGGCTGCCATCACCTCGCGCACTTTGGCGACCTGCTCGTTGACCTCTTTCTTGATGTCGTCACTGATCTTGTCGCCGTTCTCGCGCAGGGTCTTTTCAGCGGTGTAAACCGCGCTGTCGGCCATATTGCGGGCTTCGATCAGCTCCTTGCGCTTCTTGTCCTCATCGGCATGCAGCTCGGCTTCTTTCTTCATGCGTTCGATCTCCTGCTCGTTCAGGCCGGAGGAAGCCGTGATGGTAATTTTCTGGCTGCGGCTGGTGGCTTTATCCGCCGCGGTGACGTTGATGATGCCGTTGGCATCAATATCGAAGGTCACCTCGATTTGCGGCACGCCGCGCGGGGCGGGCGGGATGCCATCCAGGATGAATTTACCCAGCGACTTGTTATCGGTCGCCATGGGGCGCTCACCCTGCAGCACGTTGATTTCCACCTGGGTCTGGCTATCGCCGGCAGTCGAGAAAATCTGGCTCTTGCGGGTGGGGATGGTGGTATTGCGCTCGATCAGCGGAGTGGCCACGCCGCCCAACGTTTCGATCGAGAGCGTTAGCGGGGTGACGTCCAGCAGTAGGATATCTTTGACATCCCCACCCAGCACGCCGGCCTGGATGGCCGCGCCGATCGCCACTACCTCATCGGGGTTGACGCCCTTATGGGGTTCTTTATTGAATTCACGCCGCACGACTTCGTGCACCGAAGGCATGCGCGTCATACCGCCGACCATGACCACTTCGTTGATCTCCGAGGTCTTCAATCCGGCGTCTTTCAAGGCCTGGCGCACCGGCTGGATGGTTTTCTCGGTCAGGTCGTTGGTGAGCTGTTCCATCTTGGCACGGCTCAGGCGCATTACCATATGCTTGGGGCCGCTGGCGTCCGCCGTCAGGTAGGGCAGGTTGATCTCGGTTTCCATGACAGTGGAAAGTTCGATCTTGGCTTTTTCTGCCGCTTCTTTCAAACGCTGCAGGGCCTGGCGGTCCTTGCGCAGGTCCATACCCTGTTCCTTATTGAAAGTCTCGATCAGGTAATCCATGATGCGCTGGTCGTAATCGTCGCCGCCCAGGAATGTATCGCCGCTGGTGGATTTCACCTGGAAAACGCCATCGCCAACTTCCAGGATGGAGACGTCAAACGTACCGCCGCCCAGGTCGTACACCGCGATGGTTTCGTTCTTTTTCTTGTCCAAACCATATGCCAGGGAGGAAGCCGTGGGTTCGTTGATGATGCGCAGCACTTCCAAACCGGCGATCTTGCCGGCGTCCTTGGTGGCGTTGCGCTGGGCGTCGTTAAAATAAGCCGGCACTGTGATGACTGCCTGGGTGACTGTCTCACCCAAATATGTCTCGGCATCTTTTTTCAGTTTGCCCAGGATCATCGCCGAAACTTCCGGCGGGGAATATTCCTTGCCATCCATCACCACGCGCACGTCTCCGTTGGCGGCTTTCGCCACTTTATATGGAACACGGCTGATGGTGCGCTGCACTTCCGGGTCGTCGTACTTGCGGCCCATAAAACGCTTGATGGAGAAAATGGTGTTCTCCGCGTTCACAATCGCCTGGTTGCGGGCTGTGCGCCCCACCAAGCGCTCGCCATTCTTGTTAATGGCGACCACGGATGGGCATAAGCGTTCTCCTTCCGCCGTGGGGATGACGGTCGGCTCACCGCCGGACATCACTGCCACGACTGAGTTGGTTGTTCCCAAGTCAATTCCAATAATTTTTGCCATGATTGCCTCCAATTATTTTGCAACTCTCACCAGCGCCGGTCGGATGACCCGTTCGCCGATGACGTAGCCCTGTTGGACTACTTCGATAATCTGTCCGCTTTCAAAATCCGGATTCTCTTCATGCGAGATGGCTTCATGCAAAGCCGGATCAAAAGCCATATTTTCAACGGGGATGGCCGTGATGCCTTCCCCTTCCAGCAGGTTTTTCAGCTTCTGGTCGATCAACTTCAAGCCATCCAGCCAGGCTGCCTGCGTGCTTTCGGCGGGGATGTTTTTCATCGCCCGTTCGAAATCATCATGCACCGCCAGGTATTTCTTGATGACGTCGATCTTGCTGTTCTGGCGTTCCATTTCGCGGTCGCGTTCCACGCGCTTGCGATAGTTGGCGAATTCCGCGCGTTCACGCTGCCATCCGTCGCTAAATTCATCAGTTTTCTTGCGCAAGTCGTCCAATTCTTCCAGTTGGGCGGCGTAATCTTTGAGCGGGATGGTTACGTTTTCGGTTTCCACCGCTTCAGTGGCGCTTGCCGGATTCGCTTGCGCCTCTTCCGGCTGAATTTCCTGTGCCGCTTCCTGCGGCTTGTTTTCTTCCTGTTTTTCTTTTTTCTTATCGGTCATGCTTTTTACCTTGATTACCATTGTTCCGTGATGAAATCGCTGAGAATCCCTGACAGGAACCGCACCATCGAGATGGAACGTCCGTAAGGCATACGCATCGGTCCCAAAACACCCAGCGTGCCGGTGGCAATGCCGGGCGAACCATACTTGGAAAGGATTACCGAGCACTGGCGCAAATCATTCCAGTTGCCCTCGCCGCCGATCAGCACCTGCACCCCGCCGATGGTGTCCGGCAGGGCGGTTTGTGACAGCAGATCCTGCAGCAGCGAGCGTTCCTCTAGCAGGCGCAGGGTTTTGCGGGCTTCTTCAGAGTCCGCGAACTCCGGCTCCGCCAGCACGTTGGTGATGCCATCCATATAAATCTCGCCGGTAGGCAGGCGGTCAGTGCGCACCAGTTCGTCCTCCAGCCAGGCCAAAATGGTGCTTTCCAGGGGTGAGAACGTGCCCTGATATTGGCTCAAGCTTTGCAGGTTCATGCCGCCAAAGATCTGGCTGAACTTGCTGGATAGAATGGAGAGCTGTTCCTGGCTGGTGGGTTCTTCCAGCGTCAGGATGTGTTGATGGATCTGCCCGCCTTCCATTACAAGCACAGCCAGCGCCTGGCGGCCGTGCGTGGCGATCAGTTGGATGTGCTTGACGCGTGCTTCCATGGGCTGCGGCGCGGTGATCAGTGAGGCCGCATGGGTCTCATTGGCCAACACGGTAGCCGCCAGTTGCAGCCACTGTTTGATATCGCTGTGCATCTGCGAGAACTGGTGGTTGATCGTGGCGCGCATGTCTTCCGGCAGGCTGGTATCCTGCATCAATTGGCCGACGAAATAGCGGTAGCCATCCTCAGTCGGCACACGGCCGGCGGAGGTGTGTGGCTGCCGCAGGTAGCCCTGTTCGGTCAGCGCGGACATCTCGTTGCGTACGGTGGCCGAGCTCATGTCCAGGTGATATTTATCCACCAGGTGCCTGGACGCGACCGCATCGGCCGAGTAAATATACTCGTGCACGATCAACGATAAAATCCGCTTTTGTCTGGCGCTTAATCCATTCATGTTTCCGTAAATTTAGCACTCTCATGCTTAGAGTGCTAAAACCTTGTAGTTGATAATACCATGCGCAAATATCAGCGTCAAGATTTTGCTACCCGCGCCTCAAATTTCTAACGTATTTTTAACAAATGCGGGTATTCCTGTCCAAAAAACGCCTGGAATACTATACAATAAAGAAAATTCACCCAGGAGCGTAAGCATGGCTACCCCCCTATTCCCGTCCAAACGGGCTGCGTTTTACCGGGACGTACCGGATGAGCAATGGAATGACTGGCGCTGGCAGCTCAGCCACCGCCTGAATTCGCTGGCTGAGATCGAACAGATTCTGGAATTAACTCCCAGCGAGAAAACCGCGCTTTCCAAAAAGGGGCTTTTCAGGGTGGATGTTACGCCGTATTTTATTTCACTGATCGACCCGAAAGATGCGCAAGACCCGGTGCGGCGGCAAGTCATCCCGACCGACCGTGAGCTATCTGCCTTTACTGGCATGATGGAAGATTCGCTGGCCGAGGATGCTCATTCACCCGTGCCCGGCCTGGTGCACCGCTACCCTGACCGGGCGCTGATGCTGGTCACCACACAGTGTGCTTCTTACTGCCGCTATTGCACGCGCGGGCGCATCGTGGGCGACCCGGCCGCCACCTTTTCCCGCGAGGAGATGGACGCGCAGATCGCCTACCTGGAAAAAACGCCCCAGATCCGCGACGTGCTGCTCTCAGGCGGCGATCCCCTGGTGTTAGCGCCCAAGCTGCTGGAAGAACTGCTCACGCGCCTGCGCGCCATCCCGCACATCGAGATCGTGCGCATCGGTTCGCGCGTACCGGTCTTCATGCCCATGCGTGTGACAGACGAACTGTGCCAGATGCTGGCGCAATTCCATCCACTGTGGCTGAATATCCATGTCAACCATCCCAACGAGATCACAGCCGAACTGGCGCAGGCCTGCGACCGGCTTTTACGCGCCGGCATCCCGCTCGGCAATCAATCCGTGCTGCTGGCAGGCGTCAACGATTGCGTCAACATCCAGCGCAAACTGGTGCAGGATTTGGTGCGCATCCGCGTGCGGCCTTATTACCTTTACATTTGCGATTTGGTCGAGGGAGTCGGGCACTTCCGCACGCCGGTCTCGAAGGGTATCGAGATCATCGAAGGCCTGCGCGGACACACCTCCGGTTTTGCCGTGCCCACCTTCGTGGTGGACGCGCCCGGCGGAGGCGGCAAGATCCCGGTCATGCCCAATTACCTGATCAGCAGTTCCGACCACAAGGTGGTGCTGCGCAATTACGAAGGTTTCATCAGCACTTACGAAGAACCGCTGGATTACCAGCCGCACGACCCCAAAACCTGCGCTTTCTGCCAGCACCCGCGCGCTGAAGCGGGGCAGGCGGGCGTGCTGGGGCTGCTGGAAGGCAAGCAGATGGCCATCCGGCCACAGGGCTTTGACCAGGTGCATTTGCGCGGCGAGCAAGCCCACCGCCTGCGCATGGATGATAAGAAATGGAAGCCGCTCGGCATTGGCGACGGGGAAGAAAAGGAATAGAGAGGAAAACTGGAGGTCACATGCATTACCGCAGATTGGGCAAGACCGGTATCAAAGTCAGCGAAATCTCGCTGGGCGCCTGGGTGACCTTCGGGTCGCAGATCGATGACAAACAGGCCATCGACCTGGTGCATTCCGCTTACGAACAAGGCGTGAACTTTTTCGATGACGCTGACGTGTATGCCAAAGGCAAAGCAGAAGTGGTACTGGGAAAAGCGATCAAGGATCTTCCACGCGAAGACCTGATCATCTCCAGCAAGGTGTTTTTTCCCACCTCCGACGGGCCCAACGGGCGCGGGCTTTCACGCAAACATATCAGCGAATCCATCCATGCTTCGTTGAAGCGCCTGGGGCTGGATTACGTCGATCTGTATTTCTGCCACCGCTATGATCCGGATACCACCGTGGAAGAGGTCGTGCAGACCATGGATATCCTGGTGCGCCAGGGCAAGATCCTGTATTGGGGCACTTCCGAATGGGACGTGCTGCATTTGA
>Ga0172371_10011521_pt1 | contig 11781 bp, 9 predicted proteins | sample Lak12m_FD_114543 | JGI IMG/M metagenome (GOLD analysis project Ga0172371, IMG submission 114543) | Freshwater microbial communities from Kabuno Bay, South-Kivu, Congo - kab_022012_12m | ecosystem: Environmental > Aquatic > Freshwater > Lake | place: Democratic Republic of the Congo: South-Kivu...
AAATGCCGAATTTATCTTATATGCACATACATATTCGTGTGTCTGTTTGATGATTTCCTTATTAAACATATACTGCGGCGTCTTTGCTCCCTGCAGGGAAGCCGGAATTTTTTCCATATCGCTGTCTAATCCTATACAAAGAAGTGTATTTTTGTGTTTCATCCGTGAAGATAGTAGCTTCTGAAATGCCATATGGTTATTGTAATTGAGATGGGACAAAAAAAGTACCGTCCACACAATTTCTCTGTCCTTTCTTGGTCGCACAGCTACCGCATATTCCGACTCCGCACTTTGTCACAAATTCAATGGATGAAAAAATATTCTTTTGAGGGACAAAACGCTTCTCAATAGCTATACACTCATGTACCATCTGTTCCGGGCCACAATTAAGAATTGTCTGTGGGTGAATTTTTGTAATCACTTCAGCAAGCTTATCCGTTACATGCTGTTTTGGATTCTTCTCATCCTGACTGGTTGTTACCCATACATTTCGCGAATGTGCTCTGAATGCTTTTTCGTAGACAACCTCTTTTCCTGTTTTTGCTCCAAGGATGGCAAATGTCTTCTTGTAATTTTTCGAAAAAAGATAAAGCGCTGCAATACCGGTTCCGGCTCCGACAAGAAGTGTTTTTCCTTTCAAAGGAATTGTTTTTCCATACGGTCCGCGCCAATATAGAACATCTCCTTTTTTCTTCTTCATAAGCTCTCCTGTAAAACATCCTTTTACTTTTACAAATACCTTCGCCGGATCGGTATCCAATAGTGAAAATGGTTTTTCGCCGATTCCGGGAATCCAAAGAAAAATAAATTGTCCTGGTAAAAGCGCAATATGCTCATCAAACGTAAAAATCGCATGCACCGCATCCAGATGTTTTACAGATGTGATACGCATTTTGTGATAAGCGAAATTTGATAGATCAGGGATATATTTCTCTGCTTTATGTGTATGTTTTTCCATATCAAGGTTCAGCATCTTAAAATATTGAATTATATGAGACGTATCCATATTAGTCAGAGCTGATCCAATACCGAAGTAATTTGCTCCAGCACGCGCATACATATCCACATCCATGGCTGTTGATATTCCGCCACATCCAATTATCGGAAGACGAGTAAGAGACCGGATGATCTGTACGGTTCTAATCCCAATATCCCGCACTGCCTGACCAGATACGCCTCCGACGCCATTGGCAAGGATCGGATGACCATCGTGTTCCTGAGATTTTGGTCCCCATGTGTTTATAGCAACAAATCCGTCTACACCGCTTTGGATACATGCGTGTGAAGTTTTTTTAATATCAATATTCGGCGACATTTTTACGAGAACGGGTTTCCCTAGCGTCTTCACTTTTTTTATTATGGCACGAACGAGTGGGATATCCTGACAAATTGCCTGTCCATATCCTTTTGCATGAGGACAGGAAATATTCAGTTCAAATCCATTGGCATACGGAAAAAGAATTTTTGCTGCTTCATAAAAATCTTTTACTGTTGCCCCGAATATGGAAATAAGCAAAAACTTATTCTGAGGAAGCTCTATGGTTTCCAACTTTTCCCTAAATGCCGCGGCTCCTGGATTTGTAAGGCCGACCGCGTTAATAAAAGAATTCGGGACTTCTTTATACAGCGCATAGATAGATTCCCGATTCCCTGCTTTTGGATTCAAACTAATGCTTTTGGTCGTAAGTATGCCGATTTCCGGAACTTTTTTGGCAATATGTTCAAGAATAGCAGGATCGGTGGTTACGATTCCTGAGGGAATAGTGAATGGCCCGCTAATCGTTTTTCCGAAAAATCTATACATACTCTTCATACAAGATTATTTTTTTGATTATTTTTTACATATTCTTTTCCGTGTCCAACTTCCGTATTGATCGGAATATCTTTTTTGCACAGCGGACAGTTTTTTTTCTCATACGCATCGGCTTGTACAATAGCAAGGGCTTTAAACGGAGCTCCGATGAATGATTTATTGACACCCTTGGGATTGCGATTCACCAAAACGTAAACCATACGGACCTTCCCTCCAGCTGCTTTCACCTGGTCGACAACTTTTTTCACTGATCCGCCTGTTGTCGTAATATCCTCAACAACAAGTACATTTTTTCCTTTTACAAACGCATCATACCCGCGTTTAAAAACTTGAGGCGCATCAAAGAGATGTTTTTCATCAATTATTTTTTCCGTAAAGACACTGAATACTTCCTTTTTTTTGAGTATACTTAACTGAAATGCAACCCACTGTGAAAGGACGATTCCACAGAGGGATGGTCCGACAACCACGTCAATGGGCATATCTTGAACATCATAAGCTATCATGCTGCAGATTTTTTTAGTGAGTTTCGTATGCGGATATAGACGGTCTTTCCGGACAAAGACGCTACCATGCTTGCCTGACGTATACACAAAATGACTATCCGTCATAATGGCATCGACTTTTTTTAGTATTGCAAGTACTTTTCCACTTGTTGTCATATATGCCCATTTCTTTTATATACCTAATGCTTTTTTCCCATGAATGGTTGCAATATCGGAAAGTTTTTCACAATCGTAAAAATGTGTACTTTCAAGAAGAAACCGCAATTCGTTCCACATGACTCCATCAGAAAACGGTTTATACACGTCGCCAATATTATCAGTCCCAAGCGCAACCGGTATCCCCTTAGGTACCATCTCATCGGCGGGTGTCACGGCATTATGTGTGGGAGACATTACCTCTGATCGTCGTGAGTCTATCCAAGCTGTCGGACAGGCAACAACAGCCAAGCGCATTTTAAGCATCTCTGCATATATATGTTCTCTGTATGCAATTTTTTGGGCTCCAAGCGATATACAGTGAATTGCGGCAACCTGACCTTCCATATGATGTTCTTTCATTTTCTTCAAAAGCAGTTCTGTCTCTTTTTCCTGAGGATCATTCAGTTGATCCACATGGACATGGACCCGTTTTCCTAAAAGTTTTGCTGTCCCCAGTATGATATCCAAATGATCTTGTTCTCTGCCTTTATCCTTCCCCGGCAATCCTCCGATAATATCCACATACGATGCTCCCAAATCAAACCAATACCGGGCTTCAATATCCAGTACCCCTTTAAGGGTCTGATTGATAAATCGAATAGTTATTGCATTTTTAAATGTTTTTTTTATTTTGTCCGAAGCCTGAATCACTTTGTCTTTTGCGACACTATCAATATCGATAAATGTTCCAATTACTTTTACACTCTGTTTTATCTGCATTTCGAGGGCGTATGCCATCCGGTCATAATAATCAGATACCGAAGACGTTCTTTTCAGTTCATCGACATATTTCCATTTTTCCTGAAGGGTTCTATTGGCAAAAACAAACGATTTTTTTGTGAGTGAATGCGCACGGTCAAGATGAGCATGTGTATTTACCCATCCTCCCTTTTTATGTATTCGCATCTCGATATCTTTCGCAATATCGAAAAAAGGAATTTTTTTCATTTATGAAGTATACGGGCAATAAACTGTTTGACTACCTCAGGCTCAGTAATAAGATAGGATTTATTCTTCACCGCATACTGCCGCATGATCCGTCCGGCAGTTAATTCCTTTTCATCACTCTTTCGACCGGTCGGAATATTCATGATGATATCAAACCTATTTTGGATGAGTAAATCCAAAAGGTTTGGTTTAAGATGCGGACTGGAAATCTTGTTTACCAAAATTGCTTCTATACCATGGCTTGTCAGGAATTTATGCGTTTTATATGTGGCATACAATTTGTAATTCATGTTTGCCAATGTCAGGATGTCCGGCAATAATTTTATTTTATTTTTCCTCTTTCCTATAGAAACCAAAACTGTTTTTTCTGCCCGCTTGGAAAGCCTCATTTGGAAAGTATAGAGTTCAATAAATCCGGCTGACGCATTTTGGTTAAAAGCACTTGATGCCATAAATGTGGCAAGTTTTTCTTCGAAGATGGAATTTTGAGTATCAACAGCTACTACTTCTGCTGATCCTTTAAACAATCGGACAGTGACTTTTCCTGTCACTTTTTCATTTATTTTATTGATAAATGCATTCAAGTCATTCATGAGGGGCTCAAGCCATAAGGCTCCGTAGCATAAATATGCCCATTTCGTATCAATTTCAACTTTAAATTCATTTTCAACTCTCGTACATACGTATTTTTCTAAATTTTTATGAGCCTCAACGATAATTTCTGCAGCAGGCGCTTCATAGACACCACGCACTTTTAATCCAATGACCCTATCTTCAATATGATGAGTAATCCCTACCCCGTGTTTAGCCCCGATTTTATTAAGTTCAAGGATGATATTGGTCAATGTCATCGTTTTTCCGTTTAACCCGACAGGAATTCCTTTAAAAAACTCAAGAATGACACTTTCTGATTTATCCGGTGCTTTTTGGGGAAGTGTACAGATGGAAAGAATTTTTTCCAGTGGTGGCACAATGGCTGGATTTTCTATTTCCCCGCCTTCTCCGGTTACTCCCCACATGTTGTCATCATACGAATACAACTTCTCTATTGTTTGTTTTACCGGAATATTATGTTTTTTGGCATATTGAAGCTCTTCATCTCTCCCCATAGCCCATTCTCTAACCGGAGCAATAATTTTTATATCCGGGTTAAGCGTAAGCGCGGTCCCCTCTATACGAACCTGATCATTTCCTTTTCCTGTACACCCATGCGCAATGCAATCAGCCCCCTCCTGTGCAGCAATTTTGACTGCCCATTTTGCCAGAAGCGGTCTCCCGATCGGCGTAGAGAGATGGTATTTCCCTTGGTATGATGCGTTTGCTTTAATCCCTTTTGCAATATAATGCTGTGCAAATTCATCTTTCGCATCTATAACATATGCTTTGACAGCTCCTAATTTCAACGCTTTTTCCCTGACCATCTCAAGATCATCCGTCAACTGTCCGATATCAATGGTAAGTGCTATCACTTCCGCTTTATATTCCTCTTGAATCCAATGCAGCATGACTGACGTATCCAATCCTCCTGAATACAGGAGCACTACTTTTTTTACCTCACCCTTCTTTCCTTCGTAGGAAGCTACTTTTATGTAGGTTGTATTTTTTGTCATATGTGTACTATTTTTATAAAAAATTAACAAAATTCATCAAATTTTGAGTAATTTTTTACTATTTTTATTCTTTTTCTCAAAAAAGCATATCATTTAAACCAGTACCCCTGTCAAGAGATCAAAATAGTATTTCAAATTTTCTTTGATATGTTACAATCAAACATAGGTCGGCAATCTATGAAAAAACTTCCTCTTATCCTTATCTGCGGAGGATCATGTTCGGGAAAAACCGTATTTGCGAATTTTTTCAACCACGCGTTTGTGCTCTCCATGGATCATTTCTACTTCGGAAAAAACCATATGAAAAAAGAAAAAGACGGATCATATAATTTCGATGCACCAACTTCTGTGGATATAGAAGGATGCGCTGAGTCCGCGGCATCGCTGTCAGAACGAAAAACAACAATAATTCCCGTATACGATATGCGACTAAGCGACCGTACAGGAACTCAAACCTTGAATGTGCCAAAAGATACAAAATTCGTTGTTGTTGAAGGAATATTTTCATTATGCTCACCACTTCGCGAAATCGGGGATATGAAAATATATTTGGATATTCCGCCGGAAATCCGGGTGGCACGGCGCATGATCCGCGATGTACAAAAAGGCCGGTCTGATATCGATACGCTTTCCTGGTCTATAACAGTTGAAAAAAACCACCGCGAACACATAGAACCCCTGAAAAAATACGCAGACCTCATCATACCCTTCAGTTACAATCCCGTAGCTTTTCCTATGAATGACTGATCCGTCTGAACGCTTCCGGGACATCAGGCTGACTCTCACCATCTTCCCATCTCCATGCATCTGTGGGTATAGTACAGAGACTGAAAATTCCTACACCCGCCGCTTTTTTATCTACAAGAAGCCTTCTTCCCTGATGTTCAAATATCCGATACGGTGAAGGGTTCATTGCTACGGCGCGCTTATGAATATCCATAAGTATTTCACCAATCAGGCGCCATGAATCGACCCGTATCTCTCCCGGAACATGTTTTCGTGAAGCGTTTACATCCCCCTGCAGGGCAATGCCAACTATGTCCCTATTTTTCAGCAGCTGCTCAAATGGCCCCTGCAGATCATCCACAACAACCATCTGCCCTTTCCATCCCTGTTCACGGAGATTTTTCAGCCAATATTCAACTACATCACGTTTCGGTTCACGCATGCGCCCAACAACCATCGGAAGTCCGTCTCCACAATACACTGTTCCGTTTTTCATGTCCGGATCACTGAAGGGGTCAATACGGTTTTTTTGTTTAGTATTAAGCGGCAGTTGGTTCCACTCCATTCCCCGCAGGGTCGCCCCAATGACCCCTGGGGGCCGGGATGTTTGATAAACAAAACCATATCCCATCCTCTCTGTTGCCAATACCGTCCTGACTGCATCTGGAAATGCTTCATTTATGTAGGGAAAAAAATCCGGGTGTCTCCCTTCGACGATCGCGTCATGGATTTCCATGATTCCCGGGTCATCTTTCCATTCAGGAATTCTCCGTGTGTTTCCAAAACTCCGATAATGGTCCATAGTTATCGGTTTCCCGGTTGCTTTTCCGACACCGTGAACTACTTCCTTTATATGTCTCCAAACAATCTCATCGAGATCAAAAACACTCCTGGGCTGGTATTCGAAAGGTAAAATTTCCCGGGGAACACTATCGAACCCCGGATATGCGCTATCCGTACGAATGGTTCGGAGCCCTGCTATTGGAAGGGAAAGAGGATCGATAAACAACTCTCTCCTCTCTTTTGACTGAAGAATATATTCGGCCGCCTTCCGTGTAAAAATAGATGGTCCATCAGGATCAAAGCCTGGATTTTCCTTTTAATACATCATGTTTTATATATAAGACAGCGTATAACTAAAAAAACGAATAAAAAAACATTATACTATACTTACTTCATCTTCGTATGAGGATGGTATTCTTGGGGGGGTATTTTTCCGAAACAAAATTTTTCAGCATCCTCTGGAATTCTTTTTTACTAAACCGCTTGGCTTGTTCCAGACACGCTTTTGTCCAATCTTTCTCTATTGAGGCGTGTTCGAACTTTCGTATGGCCGAACATAATCCTTCTATAGTCGGTCGTGAAAATAGAATTCCCGTTTTTCCGTCCAGAACCGTTTCCTTCACACCGCCCTGGGAAAGCCCGATGACGGGTGTGCCGTACGCCATCGCCTCAACCGGCACCATACCGAAATCTTCATCAAGGGCGCAAAATATCAGAGCTTTTGCCCTCATGTAGAGCCGGGCAAGGGTATTATCAGATACGCTTCCCAAAAATTCAATGGTCGGCCCAGCAATTTTTTTCAGCACTTCTTCCTCATTCCCCACTCCGACAATTTTGAGCGGGAGACGAAGCGTATTGCATGCATCAATGATGAGATCCACCCGCTTGGCCCAACTCAGCCGTCCGACAGATAAATAATATGATGTATGATTTAGGAATTCTGAATTTTGTATTTGTTTCGAGTTTCGGATTTCGTGCCTTGGGTTTTGAAACACCGGCGGGTATATCACCGTACTGTCTCTTCTGTAAAACTTCTGGACTCTCCTTTTGGTTTCCTCGGAGTTGGCGATGAAATAATCAACTCTCTGGGCAGTCCTGAAATCATAATTTCTCAAAAAGAAATTAATGAAAACGGAATATAACTTTACAGGCCAGTATTTCTGCAGATTGCTCCCTGTGGCGTACCCATAAAGATTTCGTGGGGGGTGATGAATATAACAAATATGTAAAGTCGGCTTTTTGACTATCACTCCCCGGGGTATAAACCATCCGCTTGAAGTTATGACGACATCGTATCCGGAAAGATCAAGGCTCTGCCAAATAAGGGGAGCTAAAAACCGGAGAGGTGAAATGAATTTTTTTATAATCCAGAAATGTTGTACCCAGCTTGGCCGTATATCCCAGTTCTTAAACCGTTTTGCGTGATCCCCTAACCGTTTCCAGTCAACAAACGCCGTATAGAGGGGTGCGTCGGGCCATATTTCATGCAAGGCTTCAACCACCCGTTCTGCTCCTCCGTATTCAGCTAAATAATCATGAACAAATGCAATTTTCATACAAGCGATAATTGTCCGGTATCACCTTCTTTGTTTTCTTTTTTCACTTTGGATTTTTTAACGCTCTGGGTACTCTCTCCCTTTTCCAGACGTTTTACAAGGGATCGGAATCCGTACGTCTGCAGTATCTCAATGGCATCCCGGCCGGTCAATTGGTTTTCGGAAAATTCCGGTATATCGATATCTATCGGAACATTCTGATTGATGGTTGCGAGCGTATAGGAAAGAAGGGCGATCTCTTTTCCCTCCTGAATTTTCCGGACAAGCGCATCTGACAAACCGAAGGTCTTTGTATCAATATGTTTATACAGCTCATCAATTGATCCTGCCTTCTCCAAAATCTCCACTGCGGTTTTGGGGCCGATGCCTGCGATCCCAGGATAGTTATCCGAGGCGTCTCCAGCAAGCGCCTTATAATCAGGAATGAGTTTCGGACTCACCCCCAGCCGCTCTTTCGTCTCCTTTTCACCGTATAATTTTCCCTCGGATAATCCCTTTGTTGGCATATAGACCAAAACTTTATCGTCCCTAGCAAGCTGGAGGATATCCCTGTCCCCTGTAACAATAATGATCTGATTAATGCTGTCTTTGGTCTTTGATCCTTGATCTTTGATCTTACCTACCACCGTTCCAATCACATCATCCGCTTCATACCCGTCCATCTCAAAAATGGGTATGCCGAATGCCCGCAGCACATCGTGAACGATGTCAACCTGGGGTATAAGCGTGTCATCCATCTTCGGCCGCTTAGCCTGATACTCTTTATACAATTCTTTCCGGAATGTCGGAGCCGGCCGGTCAAACGCCACCGCCAAATGAGTAGGTTGCAGATCGTGGATAAGCCGCATAAGCATGGATGAAAATCCATACACGGCGTTCACTATCCTTCCGTCAGGAGACGTAAGGGGCGGGAGCGCATGAAACGCCCGGTGCAGTATCGCATTTCCATCTATGAGAACGAGGCGGTTCATGGTTCTATGGTAGGAAAATATTATGCCTTCATCAACTCGTCAAATTCTTCGCTTTCTATCGTCTCTTTCTCAAGAAGTACTTTCACGATGACATCCATCTGTTTTTTATGTTTCTTTACTGTTGCCTGAGCTGTTTTGTATCCCGTATCGATAAATTTTTTCACTTCCCTGTCAATGGCCGATAGCATGTCCGGAGATATCTGTTGCTGTTCGGCAAGCGATTTTCCCCATTCCGTCACATCCATTTGCGGTCCGAAATTGATGGGTCCCAAGTCGCTCATCCCGAACTCCATCACCATATACCGGGCGATTCGTGTTGCCTGATCAATGTCGTTTGAAGCTCCGCTTGTAATATCTTTGAAAATCAGCTCTTCCGCGGCTCTTCCTCCCATCATGCTGGCAATCTGATTAATGAGGTGGGATTTCGTCTCATGGAGCCGGTCCTTCTCAGGAGGTGTGAGGGTATACCCAAGCGCCATCCCGCGAGAAACGATTGAAATCCTGTGGACCTTGTCCATGCCGGCCAGGTGATAAGTCACGATGGCGTGTCCCGCCTCATGGTACGCTGTCATATTGCGGTCCTGTTCAGACTGAAGGCGTTTCCTCTCAGGCCCTAATTTCACTTTCGTCGCTGCTTCTTCAATGTCTTTGAAATCTATTTCCGTTTTGTTATCACGGGCCGCAAGAATTGCCGCCTCATTGAGCATGTTTTCAAGATCAGCACCACTAAATCCAACCGTACGTTTGGCTGCTTTATCCCAGTTCAGGTCTTTAACAAACGGTTTGCCTTTGGCGTGGATGGCAAGGATTGCTTTCCGTCCTTCCATATCAGGAAGGTCAAGGGAAATCCTGCGGTCAAATCTCCCGGGCCGGGTAAGAGCAGGATCCAGAAGATCTCCCCTGTTGGTGGCCGCGACCACCAACACGGCAGAATTCGGCTCAAACCCATCCATTTCAACCAGAATCTGATTGAGTGTCTGTTCCCGCTCATCATGCCCTCCCATAATGCCGACTGAGCGCATTCTCCCGATCGCGTCTATCTCATCGATAAAAATAATTGCAGGCGCGTTTTTTTTGGCCTGAAGAAACAGATCACGGACACGGGCAGCGCCTACTCCCACGAGCATTTCCATGAACTCACTTCCCGCGATACTGTAAAAAACGGTACGAGCTTCCCCCGCCATGGCCTTGGCCAGAAGTGTTTTTCCCGTTCCTGACGGACCAACAAGGATAACTCCTTTGGGAGTCCTGGCTCCAAGCGCCTTGTATTTGCTGGGATTTTTCAGAAAATCCACGACCTCTTCAAGCTCTTTTTTGGCATCATCCACTCCTGCCACATCGGCAAACGTTATTTTAGGAAGATCCTTGTTAAAAATCCGCGCCTTGCTTTGCCCGAACGAAAAAATATTATCCTGAGCGCCCCGCGCCTGCCTGAAAAGAAAAAGAAAAAATACAACAGTCAAAACGAGAGGAAGAATATTACCCAAAATACTTAACCATACCGCTCCTGCACTAAAATTGTTCACTTTGATCTCTACGCTTTTGGGGTCAACACCGGATGTCTCCAGGAGTTTGGGGAGTGAATCCTGCGATTCTTTCTGAGAAATAATTTTTTTTCCGTCTTTGTAGGTAACCGTCAATTTGTCTCCTTCAACATCTATTTTTTGCACTTTTTTGTCTTTAATGTCATTGATCACCGTCGTTAGAGGCTCTTCGGGATTTGTCATGTTGGTATTGCTCAGGCTTCCGAGCGCTGACAGCACAAGAAATAATATGAGAAACCCTAATACGATATTTTTGAGGTTAAGATTTAACTTCATCTCAAAAATCCGCATGGGCTTTTTGCCGTTTCCGTTTTTTTTACCTTTGTTGAGGAATTTTCCAGCCATAAAGCTTTTTGTAAATTAGTCTTAAAGTATAGCAGAAAAACAGAAGATTATCGAATTACTGCTCCTATCGGCAAACTGTCAGCGGATACAAACAGCGGTTTCCCCGCTTGCTCTGAGGGCGTTCGACTGAGCTCAGCCGAAGTCCTTGCCGAAGAGTCGACCGCCAGTATCATTCCCTGTGATTCCTCTCCCATCATTTTCCTGGGTTGCAGGTTAGTCACAAAGAAAAACTGTTTACCGGTAAAATCATCCGGCGTATACCCATACACGCGCACACCGGTAAAGATAATCCGTTGTTCGTCAAGACCAAATGATACATGCAGCCTGATCAATTTTTCGCTTTTTTCCACATTCTCAGCCAGCGTCACCTTCCCCACCCGGAGATCAACGCGGGCAAATTCATTTATTGTTATAACACCCGCCGATTGTCCGTCCGGCTCTTTGCCTTTCAATACTCCTGAGGAACCGATACCTATACCGATAGTCTTTCTCACTTCAGCAATTGTTTGTCTAGCTACAGCACTTGCCTTGCGCGTTCCGTCTTCCAAAATTTTCTTCACCATATCCGGATTATTTTTCAATTCTGCGTACCGTTTCCTGCTGTCTGCGAAATACGCCATGATTGATTCAAATAAATGCTGTTTCACCTCAATATCCGATATGCTTCCTTTGATATATGCACCTTTTAATGCTTCAACTTTTTCCTTCTCCCCAAAGAAATCCAGATACGTAAACACCATATTACCCTCAATATGACCCGGGTCATGTGCGTGAGCCCGTG
>Ga0172371_10011522_pt1 | contig 11780 bp, 9 predicted proteins | sample Lak12m_FD_114543 | JGI IMG/M metagenome (GOLD analysis project Ga0172371, IMG submission 114543) | Freshwater microbial communities from Kabuno Bay, South-Kivu, Congo - kab_022012_12m | ecosystem: Environmental > Aquatic > Freshwater > Lake | place: Democratic Republic of the Congo: South-Kivu...
GTAGAAAAGCCTTGAATCACGTTGACTCGATCCCCGAACCCGGCCCCCGATCCACCAGGAAAACCGGCTCCTATCTGCGAATCTCGTCGCGTTGGACGCCTAACCGCCTTTTCTCAGTCGTTGGCGGCGTCCCTTGCGACGCGAAAGGGGTTAGAGCATACGGCGTGCCGAAGACGCCTTGCCGCTCGAACCGCGTTTGGCGAGCGACCGGCCGCCGAGGCCAAAAGGCCGTCTGGACCGGCAAATCCGGACGAAAAGGCCGCCCGCTGGGGAATCCCGGGGTCCGAAAAGCCACGATTGGGGCGGCCCTCAGCCCCGAGGGGGCTCGCCGCGGTTGCCTTTCGGCAACAGCGTGGCATCACCAGGTGGCGAAAAGGCATCGGCTCAGCGGATCTGTCGGCGGCGCCCATCAGTTGCGCTCACACGGCCATCGGTGAGCGCTTCCCCCCGCGCTTTCACGAGTGCCAGCGGGCAGGTACAATGGGGAAGTGCGGTTTTGATCACGCACCGGTCATCCCAAGGAGTCGCCCATGTCCCTTTGGATTCCCACCGCCGGCTCGGCGAGCGGGCAGTTCGCGCTCCCGCCCGTTCCCATCCGACGCTGGAGCGTCGACGAGTACCACACGATGCTCCGCGCCGGAATCCTCAGCGAAGACGACCACGTTGAACTCTTGGATGGATGGCTCGTTTCGAAGATGACCAAGAATCCACCGCATCGCATCGCCACCCGACGCGTGCGCAAGGTCCTGGAGCGCGTCGTGCCTCTGGGATGGTATGTCGATTCGCAGGAGCCGATCACCTTGCCCTCCAGCGAACTGGAGCCGGATGGCGCGGTGATCCGCGGCGACACCTCGGACTATGCCGACCGTCATCCGCCGGCGGCGGCAGTTGCCTTGGTGGTGGAGGTGGCGGACGCCAGCTTGGAGTTCGATCGGACCCTGAAGAAAGTGATTTACGCCCAGGCCAGCATCCCCGTGTACTGGATCGTCAACCTGATCGACGGCCGGCTGGAAGTGTATGCCGACCCCACGGGTCAGGCCGAGTGCCCGGACTACCGCGACCGACGGGAATATTTCCCTGGGGAGGGAGTTCCGTTGCTGGTGGAAGGCGTGGAAGCCGCGAGGATTCCGGTACAGGAGTTCTTCTCCTGACAAGTCTGGCCTCGTTCCCACGCTCTGCGTGGGAATATCTGCGGGGACGCTTTGTGTCCTTCTCTGCGCTCGCCGCAGAGCGGCGGGCGGGCCGTGAGATCCCACGCGGAGGGTGGGAACGAGGGGGCATCGCTGCTTACGAAACGGCCGCGACAGCGGTCTCTTCCAGGCGGTCGGAATGGCCGGGCTCGATCCACCCCGGCGGAATCCAGAGGGTCACGCTGCGATACGGGAACTCGGTCGTCACCTGGACATGATCCCCTTCCACCGCGGTGACTCGGCACGCGATCGACTGGCCGGTGCGGAGTTTCGATCCGATGAAGGGGGCCAGGTTCACCATCACACGATCACCTTCCCGAATGCCCATGGCATCCCTCCTCCTATGAGTCTCTCGCACCATTGTGGGCGACCTTGGCCCTCTACCGTCAATCCCCAGACTTGGACACAGAGCCATGGGCCGATCCGGGGGGCGGTGACGGTGGGCCGTTTGCCCCCCAATAACTGCCGCAATGGGGCCAGCGGTTGCGCGTCGAGAACGATTCACAACTCCCGAATTCGGTATGGGGTTGCGCCGCCGCCGCGAGTCGTATCTGAGCCGACTTGAGGATGGGTCGCGTCGGCAGGCTGGGAGGAATGGCCGGTCGGAGAAACCGTGCCGGCGATCTCCTAACACGATTCTAACGTTTCTTGCAGGACCGCGAACGCCGGTTTTCGCAGGATCGCTGGAGAGCGACCGCTCGGGCCGCACGAGTTGCGGGTCAGCAGGCGGCCCCGCGGATCGCGGGCCGGCGGGGTTCTCGTCCTGCGGTCCTGCGCCCGACCGGTTGATTCGTCGTGGCCAGGCAGGTATCTTCGGTCCAGATGGGGCGAGCGGAAGAATGGCACCGGGAGTATCGGGAGCGGTCGTCAAGCGACTGCCTTCGCCTGTTGGTTGAGTCCTTTGGATGATTGGGATGGAGGAGATGCGATGAAACTCAGCTTATCATTCGGGATGATCCTCGCCCTGAGCCTGTCGATCGGCGCATCGGCTGGAGAGCCCAAGGACGAGGCTTGCCGCGCGTCGGCGACCCTGCGGAACAAGGCCTGGACGTGGGGCTACGTGATCCCGGGCAAGCTTCCCGGCGAGGTGCCTTTTGTGGGCAAGTCGAGTTGCAGCCTGGAGACGGGGGCGGCCCTGTTGGGAACGCCGAACGTCGTGTTCATGAACAGCAACCACAACCGCAACACGCTGACCCCGGAGTATCTCGACCGGCTGGCCCCTTGCAAGGAGATCATCTGCGCGCTCCAGCACGGCCAATACGCCGACACGGCGAAGAAGGTGAGCGCCTTGTCGAAGCAGCGCCGGCAGATCGTCGGCGGGCTGATCGACGACTTCCGGGAGCGGACCGGCCCGAGCAAGGCCATCACTCCCCAAGAGACCAAGGCCATCTACGACGCCCTCAAGAGCGAGAACCCCGCCTTGCGTCTCTACCTGGTCCGTTATACGTGGCAGGACCAGAAGGAGTTGCTCCCTTTCCTGCCGTACTTCGACTGCATTAACCTCTGGGTGTGGGTCGCCGACGAAAAACCTTGGCGCGAGACGATCGACGCGGAAATCGACCGCATCAAGGCCCTCACGCACAAGCCGATCCTGCTGGGGCTGTTCGTCCACGATTACGGCGGGACCGGCAAGGCGGTCTCGATGAGCGTGCTGGAACTCCAGACCAAGAAGGCCGTGCAACTCGCGCGCGAGGGGAAGATCGAGGGCTTCGTGTTTCTTCAGAGCGGCTGGTTTCAGCACGAGGACCACCGGCCCCAGGTCCAGTGGATCAAGCAGTACCTCGACTCGGTCTTGCCGAACTCAAACCAACTGACCGAGGCCGAGAAAGCCGCCGGGTGGAAGCTGCTCTTCGACGGCAAGACCACCGCCGGCTGGCGCAACTTCAGGAAGCAGACGATTTCCCAGGGCTGGCAGGTGATCGACGGCGCCCTGTGCCGCGTGGACAAGTCGGCCGGCGACATCATCACCGTCGACCAATTCGACAACTTCGTGCTCGAACTCGACTACAAGGTGCCGGCGCACGCCAACAGCGGCATCATGGTCCGCGTGAGCGAGGACCGGGAGCGGGCCCCGTATACCGGCGTGGAGTACCAGATCCTCGACAACACCGATCCCCGCGGCGACCCGCAAAAGGCGGGCTGGGCCTATGCCCTCTACCAACCGCCGCCGGACCCCAACTCCGGCAAGCCGTTGGACGCGACCAAGCCGGTCGGCCAGTGGAACCACGTCAAGCTGGTCTGCAACGGGCCGCACGTGGAGCACTGGATGAACGGAGTGAAGTACCTCGAATTCGAGATCGGCAGCCACGACTTCAACCAGCGAGTCGCCGCGAGCAAGTTCGCCAAGTGGCCGGGATTTGCCAAGTACACCACCGGACACATCGCGCTGCAAGGCGATCACGGCGACGTGTGCTTCGCCAATATCAAGCTCCTTCCGTTGAAGGCCAAGTGAGGCGTGGAGAAGGGGTTGGGGGGCAGGGGTCAGGGGGGGCTAGGGTTCAGGGTTCAGGACTTGAGATCAGCGCGTTTCCGTGTGATGCAATCCGAATGAAACCTCTTCTCTCCTCTTTTTCCATTTTTCCCTCTTTTCCCTTTTTCCTTTTTACACATACTGCACCTTCAGACGGCTGAAGTGTTACACCGCTCTAAGCATAGGGATGTGAACGATGGCAATCATGAATCACTCCATCCCCGAAGGCGATCGTTTCGGCAGTCGGCGACATTTCCTCAAGGCGGCTGGGGCCCTGGGCGCCGGGGCTTTTTTGGGGCGAGCCTTGCCGGCGGCTCCGGGAGCCGAGGACCCGGCCGCCGGTCGCTCCGGGCACAAAGAGGTCCCGCTCATGCAAATCGGCATCCTGATGGGGACGTTCTCGCGCCCGACGCTCGAGGCGCGGCTCGACGCCGTCAAGGCCAACGGGCTGGATTGCGTGCAACTGAGCATGGACTGCGCAGGCCTCCCCGCGATGCCCGAACGGATCGAACCGGAAGTCGCCGATCGGATTCGCCGCGCGGCCGCGGCCCGCGGCATCGCGATCGCCTCGGTGGCGGGCACCTTCAACATGACCCACCCCGATGCCGAGTATCGCCGGGCGAACCTGCGGCGCCTGGGGGTCTTGGCTTCGGCATGTCGGCGCCTCGGCACGTCGAAGATTCACATCTGTACCGGCACACGCGATCCCGGGAACATGTGGCGGCGACACCCGGACAACGATTCGCCGGAGGCCTGGCGAGTCATGTCCGCTTGCGTACGCGAGGCGGTGGAAATGGCCAAGCAAGCCGACGTGATCCTGGCCTTCGAGCCGGAGGTCAACAACGTGGTCGATTCGGCGAAGAAGTCCCGGCGTTTGATGGACGAGATCGGCTCGCCGCACTTGAAGGTCACCATGGATGGGGCGAACCTCTTCCACGCCGGCGAGCTGGCCCGGATGAGCGAAGTGCTCGACGAGGCATTCGCCCTGGTGGGCAAGGACATCGTCCTGGCCCACGCCAAGGACCTCAGCCACGACGGCGATGCGGGCCACGAGCCGGCCGGCCACGGACGCCTGGATTACGACCGCTATGTCCGGCTGCTCCATGCCTACGGGTTCAAGGGCCCGCTCCTGCTGCACGGGCTGTCCGAGTCGCAGGTGCCCGAGTGCGTGGCCTTCTTGCGCAAGAAGCTGGCCCGGCTCTCCGCGGCGCTTTCCCAACCCGGTGGCGCCTCCAAATGACAAGGGGAGGACCGAAGCGTGTCCAGATGCAAGCATCGCCATTCGCTGGCAGAGTTCACGGTCGTTCTGGGTGGGTTGGCGATCCTGCTCGCTTCGCCTCTCGCGGCGAGCCAGGGTGGCGGCGGCGGATTGCGCGTCGCGGCCTTCGTCGCCGACATCACGCCCCCGGTCGGCGAGCCCTTGGTGGGCGGGTTCTGCCGCCCCGTGGCCACAATCGAGCACCCGCTGCTGGCCAAAGGGGTTGTGTTGCAGGACGCAGGCGGCACGTACATCCTTTGCTCTCTTGACCTGTGCGCAGTGTGCAACGGGTCCTACGATCGTTATCGGGAGGCGATTGCGGAGGCCGCCGGCACCTCGCCCGCCCGCGTCGATTTGCACGAGGTGCAGCAGCACACGGCGAGCATCCTCGACGCCGACGCCCAGCAGTTGCTCGGCCGGCAGGAAAACCCGCCCGCGATGTGCCGCCCGCAGTATCTCGACGCCGCGATCCGCAGCACGGCGGAGGCCGTGCGCCGGGCGATGAAGGAGCTCCGTCCGGCGACCCACGTGGGGACGGGTTGGGCCGTGGTCGATCGCGTGGCCTCCTCGCGCCGGATTCGCATGCCCGACGGCCGCATCATCGCCCGAATGAGTTCCACCCGCGATCCGATGCTATCGGGCCTGCCCGAAGGGGTCATCGACTCGAAGCTGCGGACCGTCGTCTTCTTCGATGGCCCCACGCCGCTTGTATCGCTCCACTACTACGCCATGCACCCCCAGAGTTTCTACGGGGACGGGCGAGTGAGTTTCGACGTGCCGGGGATCGCCCGGGAGCGGCTGGAACGGGAGACCAAGGTGCCCCAGGTCTACTTCCCCGGCTGCGGCGGCAACATCACCATGGGGAAGTACAACGACGGGAGCCGCGAGGCCCGCAAAGCGCTGGCCGGCAGGCTTTACAACGCCATGGCCCAGTCCACGAAAAGCGTACGCCGCGAGCCGGTTTCGCCCATCCAGTGGAAGGTTGCCCAGGTGCGTTTGCCGCTTCGCAAGGGGGACGACTTCTCCGAAGAGCGGGCACGGCGAACGATCGCGGCCACGCAAGAGTCGGCCCCTGCGCGGATCAAGGCGGCGATGCTCCTGGCGTGGTTGCAGCGGGTCAAGGCGGGCCGGCCCGTCGAGATCCGCTGCCTCCGCATGGGCTCCTTGCGGATCCTCGGCCTCCCGGGCGACACGTTCGTCGAGTACCAGCTCTGGGCCCAGCAGGCGTGCCCCGCCAAATTCGTGGCCGTGGCCGGCTTCGGCGATTTCGGCATGTACTACCTGTGTACCGATCAGGCCTACACCGACCGCGGCGGCTACGAGCAGACGTTCACGTTCGTCGATCCGTGCGAGTCGCTCGTCAAAGCCGCGATGGCCGAGGTGCTGGGGGCGAAGCCGGGTGGCCCATAGTCAGCGGTGCTAACCCGGCAGCAAAGCAAATCATGGGTAGGACGGCTTTCCAAGCCGTCCCGGACGGGTTGGAGACCCGTCCCACGGAGCCACATCTTCGCCGGGTCAATACCGGCAGGGCGGGGGACGCTCGCGCAGCGAACGCGGGCCCACGGATTAGAATCAGAGGGGAATTTGCCTCCACCTCTGGAGTTATTGGCAAATTTTGCCAACCATGGTAGACTTGGGGAAAACGGGTCTTGAGGGACACCAACGTGCCGACGCGCAACGTGAACCTGACGAGCCACTACGACCAGTTTGTGGACCACCTGGTCACCTCGGGACGGTTCAAAAACGCCAGCGAGGTGATGAGGGCCGGACTCCACCTGCTGGAGCAGCAGGCCCGCGAGGAAAAGGAAAAGCTCGCCTTGCTGCGATCCCTGGCAACGGAAGGCTTCGCCGAGTTGGACCAGGGCCGGGGAATCGTCGTCGAGGGCGAAAAGCACCTTGCGGAGTTCGTCAGCCGGATCGGCCGCCGCGCTGCCGCGAAGACCAAAGACCGGGCGCGCGGCCGTTAATCCCATGCCTCGCTTCATCATCTCGCCGACGGCGGAGCGGGACATCGAGTCGATTCTCGCGTGGACCCACGAGCAGTTCGGCCTGCAAGGCCGGCTGCGCTACGAGGCGCTCGTGGTTCGCGCCATGCTCGACGTGGCCGACGACCCCCAGCGCGCCGGGAGCCACACCCGTCCGGAGATCGCCGCGGCGGCGCGGACCTACCATCTTCGCCGCAGCCGAGACCGCGTCGATGCTGCCATCGGGCGAGTTCATCGCCCCCGCCACTTCCTGCTGTACCGATCACGCGACGACGGCCGGGTCGAGATTGGACGTGTGCTGCACGAACACATGGATCTTGAGCAACACCTTCCTGAAGACTACGGGCCCGAGACTCCCGATGAGGGCGGCGCGGCTTAGGAGAACGCGGACGCCGTCTCCGGCCAACGGTAGGGTGGCAGGTTGCCAGGGCTGTCTCGCGTCGGTTCTCGCACCTGGACCTGCTCCTATTGGGTCTTGTTCACGCACCGACCGCTTTGGCGATTCTTGGCCGCACGGGCCGTTCCGAAGAGCACTGGCAAGCCGTACCTCGGATAGGGTCCCCTGTTACCGATGCCGGTCCTTGGTTTCGTGGTACATCGGATTCTCCAGGACCGCGGAGGCCTGCCGGCGGACTTCCACGGCCACGGCGGTCGTGCCCGGGTCGGTGGTGAGCGCCAGGCCCGCTTGGAACCGCACCAGTTTCGCGGCCTGGTGGCACTTTTCCAGCACACTGTCCTGGGCGCCGCCGGCGGCTGGGAAGCGAGGGTGCAGCTCGGCCCGCTTCTTCCGCGCCGCGGGTTCGTCGGAATTGAGGGTGGCGCGGTATTCGGCGGCCAGTTGCTCGACGATCTTCGGGTAGTCCGGCTTCACCTCGATCGGGATGGCTTCCAACAGCGACTTGATCTTGCCGGCGAAGGCCTGCTTGTCGGGCCGGTCCGCCGGCTGGGAATCCAAGTAGGCGGTCACTTGCCGCTTGAAGGACGAATACTGCTCGATGCGGCGGCGGTAGGCCTTCATGAAGACCACCATGCCGTCGAGCAGCTTCTCGGCCTCGGCCCGGCGCTGGACTATGTGGTCCTGCATTTTTTTGAGCATGTCGGTGCCGCCGCAGGTGAAGATGCCCGGGGTCTGGGCCATTCTCCGATCGGCGTCGAGGATGTACCGGCAGGGCCCCACGCCCAGGGTCTGCCGCACCAGATCGGTGAGCGTCAGCGATTCCAGCGGCGTGCCCCGGCCGCGGTCGAACGGGTAGACGAGGAGGGCATAGCTTCCCGCGGCCGGGCGGGCGAAGCCCTTGCCTTCCAGATCGACCCACGTGGGATACTTGTCCGGCGTGCCGCTCATCTCGCTCTGCTTGCCGCCCCCCCAGTCCCAGACGTAGCTCGGCTTGATGAACCGGAATCCCTGGCACCGGCCGTCCTTCACCGGATAGGGGTAGGGGGCCGACATCTCGCGGCTGACGACCTGCGACCCATCGACCTTATCGGTCGCGAAGTCCACTCGCCACTGCGCGGGAAACGGCATCTGCCAATCCAATCGCTTCACCGGCTTCTCCAGCTTGAACCCTGCGATGGGCTCGCTGCGGTCGGGCAAGCGGTCGAACATGCCGGCGTAACAGGCGCCGGGGAAATCGAGCACCGTCAGGTAGGCTTTCCCCCGCTTTGCCCAGTCGATCTCCAGCCCGTCGATCCGCCGCGCATCGCCGTTGCCGGAGAGCGTGACGGCGATGTCCTGCGGGGGCCCGTCCCACAGGCTCACGGCCAGGGCGTCGCCGTCCAAACGCTGGGCGAACATGTTTTCCGAGGGGATTCGCACGGGCGAGGCTGGGATTCTGGTCGCGTCGAGCACGATGTCGTCGGCGTAGAAGTCGGGGATGACGCCGAAGCGGCCCGCCGACTCGATCCTCAGGCGCGAGGTTTCGCCCCGCGGCTCCGCCTTCACAAAGACCGCGGCCTGCCGAAGCTCGCAAACCAGGCCGAGCGTCTTGCCGTCGAGCGACCGGAAGGCGGCCTCGACGGCGACGGTCTCTCCGTCGTTCACTGTGGGCTTGACCGACAGGAGCTTCTCGGCCCGCTTAAGCGTGCAGGGGATCAAAACCGCCCGCCGGCTCCAGGCCTGGCGGGAGCGGGAGTAGACCTCCGCGCCGGGCGATCCCCTGCGCAAGAGCACCGCGATCTGCCGGTTGCTCGCGACCGCGTCGCCCTGGAAGGCGTAGTCGAGCTTGTCCTGGGGGACGCGCTCCCAGTCCGATGCGTCGCGCAACGCCGCGCCGGGGTTGCTGCCCGTCATCGCGTGCTTTGTGTCGAACAGTTCAACCGTCGGGGTCTCCCCGGGCGGCGCGGCGCGGACCGCCACTTCCACCGAAGCCGCCGCGGACAAGAGCGAAGCCAAGCAGACGAGCCATCGCACGCCAATCATTCCACTACCTCCTGAAACACTCCAGCAATAGGTTCGCGGAAAAAGGGGACTGGCTCCGTGGCGCAACCCGTTGTGGCATAAGCAGAAACGTTACCGCCACGGGGAGCTGTCCCCTTTTTCCAAAGCGGCACCCCGCAGTCGCAAAAGGGGACAGGCACCGTCGCCGGAGACTGAACTAGAAGGGATACCCTGATCGAGGCGACGGAGCCAGTCCCCTTTTGCGACTGCCGAGGCAGCGCCGTAGTATTGAAGTAAACGCAGGATGGGACTTCGTTTCACCTTCATGCCTTCGGATTCCTCGCGGGGCGCTGCTTCGCTTCGTTCCCCCGACGGTTTCCGCGACAGGGACGCATTATCGCGTCTCCCGTCTGCGGGGACAACTCCGCCCGTGGCGGCAACCTGATCCCCGGAACAAAAGGATGCTCCACGCCTCCGTGGCTGGTCGCTCGATCACTTGCCCGAGCGGCCGCCGGCCGGGATCATCCGCACGGCCGGGCCGCAGAGCTTTGCCCACTGCGCCAGAGTCGAGCCGACGCGGCCGTAGCCGGCCATCCAGTGATGACCGATCCCCTCGTCGAAGATCCAGTCGATGATCTCGGCGACGGGCCGCGCGAACCGCACCCGTAGCGGATTGCCGGGAAAGACCATTGGGCTGGAGATCGCCTCGCCTTCGAGCATGGCGAGCTGATAGCCGTCGCCGCGCGGGAGGAGACTCACCAGGGTCACCGGCCCCGGGCGGGCCGGGAAGAGGGCGCAGACGCCCTGGCCCATCAGCCGCACCGACTCCAGGCGGATGTCGCCTTGGCGCTCGGCCAGGCTGAACGAGCCCGAGCCGCAATGCGTGAAGATCACGCTGCCGTCGTCGAGGGGTTCCAGCCAGTCGGTGTTGTGGGTCGGCTGTCCGGTCAACCAGGTGAGGATCAGTTGGCCGAGGGCCCCGTTCACGTCCCCCTCGCAACCCAGCGGGATCCCCTCGTCGGCCAGCATGGCCGCGGGCAGGCACGGGCGTCCCATCAAGTGCGGATAGCAGCCGACCGCCAGGGCGTCGAGTTGCTGCCGGGCGATCAGCTCCTTGACGGCCACGTAGAACTTCATGGCTTCGAGGCCTTCGCGCTCGGGCACGTTGCACGCGGCGCTGCGGGCCACCAGGGCCTGCCACGTGGCTCGGCCCTGCCCGTCCGGGATGTCGCCCGCGTGGGCCAGAAGCTGGGGCAAGTCGAGCGGGGCCACACGCGGTCCGAGGGCTTTCTTGAGGGCGAACTCGTTGGGGGCGGTGTGGGTCATGCCCGGCACCCGATGGCCGAGTATGCCGATGCGGGCCCGGCGGAGCCTCGCCCGCAACGCGGCGCCGCGGAGGTACTCCCACGCCCGATCGCATGGATCGCCTCGCTCCAGCGGCCCGTACACGCCGCAAAACGGCACGCCGAGCTGCTCCAGAAAGGAGGTCAACTGCTGGCATCCGCACAGGGCGCCGGTCTCCATGCCGGGCAACGCCCAAAGCAGCACCGGCAGGCTGCACTCCTCCAAGAGGTCGAGCACGAGGTAGTCCTCGAACCAACTGGCCGCCGCGAAGGCCACGGCGTGAACGTGCTGTTCGGCGAGCAGCCGCCCAGCGGCCGTCGCCCGGGACGGGCTGTCGACCGGTCCCAACTCCACCACCTCGCAACCGCAGTCTCGGAACAGCGCAGCGAGATCCTTCGCCGCCTGCGGCGCGCGGCTCGCTCCGACCTCCAAGGGGCTGGAAATCGACCCCACTCCGACTCTCGGAACCAGGCACGTAGGCATGTTCAAGTCTCCCAGTAGTGATTCATACTTGCGTGGTTTATGATTTGCACAACGCCTCTTGCCCCGGAGGGGCACTTGACAATAGCCCAGGGTGCAAAAGTCAGTTCACTCGGGGCGTCCCGTAGGGACACGTGAACCACGCGTCGTTCGCTTCAATCGTCCCTACGGGACGAAGGGCATTCTTGCGGCGATCCGGATCCCAGCGATGAATCGCTGGGCTATTCTCAGCCGTCCCTCCGGGACGAAAGCGGTGATGCCTACCTTGTAGCATTGGCGACGAACAGACTGGATCACTACACTACCGTTACTGTTGCCACGCCTCGATCATCGTCTTCACCGAATCGAGCGGCGTGTCGGGGAAGATCGCATCCACGGGATGAAGGATGAAGCGATGGGTCGGGCCGAGCACGTCGAGTGCCCGTCGCACCTCGCCGCGGATCCGCTCCGGGGCCTGCGAGGCCAGCGTCACCGAATTCGTGCCGCCGACCAAGGTCACGCGGCGGGCAAGCAGATCGCGCGCCTCCTCCAGGCTGAGCTTGTCCTGGATCGGGTCGACGAAGTACAACAGGTCCACGCCGGCATCGGCCAGACGCGGCCCGATCTGCTTCAACCCCGTGGTGATCACGTACGCGAATTTCTTGCCGTGCCGGTGGGTCAGCTCCGCGAGCCGGCA
>Ga0172371_10011523_pt1 | contig 11780 bp, 9 predicted proteins | sample Lak12m_FD_114543 | JGI IMG/M metagenome (GOLD analysis project Ga0172371, IMG submission 114543) | Freshwater microbial communities from Kabuno Bay, South-Kivu, Congo - kab_022012_12m | ecosystem: Environmental > Aquatic > Freshwater > Lake | place: Democratic Republic of the Congo: South-Kivu...
CATAACCTTGCCAAGGTTAGGGTCGCGGGTCCGAGTCCCGTTTTCCGCTCCAGATCCCGAAAAACCGGGATTTTTTTTTAACAACGTTCTTTCAGGTGTGTAATTGACGGAAGCAGTCATTTTGTTTGACAGCACAGATTGTTAATATTGTATGTTACACACCTTACAATGATGTTTTGCCCAGGTGGTGGAATTGGTAGACACGAAGGACTTAAAATCCTTTGACCATTGCGGTCGTGCGGGTTCAAGTCCCGCCCCGGGTACTATTTAAAAGCTTGTATATCAAGAAAATAAATAAAAAAATGTTTGTCGCTTGCGACAAAAGCGACAAACATTTAAGTGCCGCGACGGGACCTTAAAAATTTTCCAAAATGGACGATTTTAAGTTACCTCGAATTTTTGATGCCGATTCCGATTTAAACCAGCGATGGTTTGTTTTTTACTACTACAAAAATCCTGACACCGGGAAATTTCAACGCTTCAGGGTTTTTATCTCCTCTAAGTACCAAACAAAAACTGCCCGGTACACGCAAGCAAATGAGATTAAAGCCGAGATTAAGCGAAAGTTATTATCCGGTTTTAATCCTTTCTCATCCCACAAACTTGGAATTTCACTTCAGAAAGCCCTAAATTTTGCTGTCGATTACAAATTATCCATAACAGGAAAGCGAACCGCATTTACCTACCGGTCGGTAGCCAAGCTATTTTTAGAGTGGGCGGAAACAAAAGAAATTAACGATAAGCCGGTTAAAGACTGCTCCCGCAAGAACATTCAGAAATATCTCGATGATTGTCTGATCGTCGAGAAAGTTTCAAACCGAACCCACAACAACCGACTTCGCTCGCTAAAGACACTATTTAATGTCCTGCTCGAAAGGGAGTATGTTGATTTTAACCCGATTTTAGGGATAAAAATGATAAAAGTAAATGAACCAGGTATTACAGCTTACACTCCAGAGGAGCTGGCAGCTATTACCGATATCTTACCGTCATACAACTACCAGTTGTATGTTATTTCACAACTGATTTTTTATTGTTTTCTCAGGCCAGCCGAACTTGTGAGGCTGCAATTTAAGGATGTGATATGGGAAAATCAGATAATACTGGTGCCTGGCAATAAAAGTAAAAACGGCAAAACTGAAACCATCGTTATTCCCGATCAGTTATTCGAGAATTTGAAAGATTGGAATCTTGATTACCCTTCAGATTATTATCTGTTCGGAAAAATGCTCAATCCTGGACCCGAAAAAATTAGTCCGAACCGTATCAGTGATTGGTGGCGCCTTTTCAAAAAGAAGTACAACTTTACAAAAAACATTTATGACATGAAACATACCGGCAACGGTATGGCTTTCGACCAGGATCTTAACGCACGCGATATTCAGCTTCAGAACCGTCATTACTCGCTCGATCAAACTCAGCAGTATCTCAATAAATTCCGGCGAAAAGCATCTGAAAAGTTTGTGAAGACATTTAAGGGGTATTAATTATTGTGGAATTTCTTCTATCGAAAGCACTCCGCCCAAATTCTCAACAAGAACTTGATGCTCTGGCCTAATAAAATCCATGTAAAGGAATAAAAGCAAGCCATCATCACTCAGCTCAATAGGTAATTTGTTAATGAGCATGTGTACACCAATTGCAGGATATTCATTAAGAAGGACCGCTGGGGCAACAATCCTTTTAGAAAAATTCGGGTGATGCCAGCCACGCAAAGCAATTTCCTGCGGTGAAAACTGATTGATTGACCAAACCTGTTCCCAGGTCAGATCATCAAGGTTAGCTTGCCAACTATCTGTTAGAAATTCGAAATTGGGATCAATGTCAGGTTGACAAACTGATTTTATTTTCAATTCAACAACATCGTCAGGAAGCCATCCTGGTAATCCATCAACAATGTACCGGCCTTCACGCATGGGACCGATTTGATTTTGAGTAACTACGTTATAAAGAATCGTTTGCATATCAGTAAAATTCGATTAAAACACAAAGTCCCTGGGAACCATCGCCACCTTTTCCACCAATGAATCCATTCACATTAGCACCGGCACCACCACCGCCAGCACCATAAAGGCCGCCATCTCCACCTGCTCCGCTTGCTCCTGAAGCATTTGCTCCGCCGCCTGATCCTCCGGTTCCTGTTCCTTTGGAAATAAGCGAAGTAACACTGTACTGATTGAAAAGTTGAAGTCCGACGTTGTTTGTTCCTGCCGGACCTGCACCGCCTCCAGCTGTTCCTCCTGCAAGGTAGGCTGATAATACACCATTAATGTTGTACATACGGCCACCAACACCACCATTTGCAGCTGCATTTGCTGTTGATACACCACCACCACCGGCTCCTGGTGAAAGAAAGGTTGATCTTAATGCAGCAGCATCAGAACCAGCACCTGTAGAAGTTGCACCTGCTTTACCACTGACAGCGTAAAGATAGTTCGGGTAAATGAAAGGGACACCAAGTGTATTTGCGGAAACGCCACCAACACCAGAAGTAGTTGTTCCACCGGCACCGCCATTCTGACCTTTAGAAACAACAAGTGTCCCGAATGAAGTATCTCCTCCTGCTCCACCTGTATTTCCATTAGTATTATCAGTGGTTTGTCCTGCTGCGCCAGTCCCACCGTTACCAACGGTAATGGAATGTGATGCTGAAATTTCGCTTGCGAACATGAAGCGGGAAACGCACATTCCGGAAGCTCCGCCCCCACCGCCTGCCCTTGCAGTTCCAGCAGCTCCCCGACGGCCTGACCCGCCGCCGCCGCCGCCACTGATACAGACTACCCATAGGGCTACTAAATTGGCGGGTTTGTTCCAGGTTGTACCCGCTGTGTATTCTCTGACAGTATATTGCATAGCCGCTGCAGTTTGATTTTGTGATAAAACTCCGGGTGAAATTAATTTTGTCATTACAATACGCCTCCTACTACGTCCCAGACATCATTGCCAAGATAGATAAGCTGAAGGCTTTTATGTTGACCTCCTGTTTTTAAGTCACCATTTAAAGTTACTCCTGAACCTCCCTGCATGGTGAGTATGCCGGCTCCGGCTTGTCGTATTGTGATGACTGTATTAGCAGGGATTTGAAGTGTTGAATATGGAGGAACTGTACAAGTTCCTTCATTTACACTATCATACCTTAAATATTTCCCTGCATCTGCTGTTTCCAGGTTGAAACCTGCTGTTTTCGAAACAATTCCAACTACAGTTTTTTGTGCTGCCAATATTTGAGCGTTAACTTTTGACGAAGTCCAAATGTAATAGGCTGATGGGCTTGCAGCATCATTAATCGAACGCATAGATGAAATAAGTTCACGGGAATCATCCCCATTTATGATGGGAATAACTCCATCTTGCATGGAGTCAGGAATCATTGCGCACTGATCCAACAAATTCTGAAGTCCGTCAACCTGTTTAATTTTCATAAGCTTATTGTAAGAAAACCCAAAAAAATGCTGGGATCTCCGTTAAAAATTTAAATTATTCAGTTGCAAATACCGCATGAATTACATCTGATGCCTCCAAAACGTATGGTAGCCTTAACTTTAATGTAGTTGATATTATTGAATAAATGGGTGTAGTCGAAGCTCCTAATGATGTAGTTGTTGTTCCCGGTATAATATTTGCTCCGTTAATATCAATCATTGGGATAGAAGATGCTGGGGGGGCGGCTGAAAAGAATGACATCAATGTAATTTCTGTGTCAGCTGCTCCTGTTTGACCAGTGGCTGTATTATCCCGTCCGGTTAATTTACTTTGTAGTTCATCAATAGTTTTCGTTCCAGCTTTAATGATCCTTCCTGAAGTACCATCCATTACAGCAATTTTCAAAGTAGTAACAGCGGCGGAATCCGAGCCTGTTACTGCTCCGTCAATGTTGTTCTGAAGGATATTCCAGCTTGCTCCAACGACTGCATGAGTTCCGGCGGCTGCATCAGTAATACAAATGATCATATCACCAATTTCGACGTTCACACCGCTTGCGCCTCCAATTTTACCTGCTACACTTACCTTGTAGGAATGACCCTGGCTTGCTGCGGGATAATTTGGATTGGTACTGCAATCTATAACTCCTTTATAAACCATAGCATCATTTGCGCCAAACCCTGCATTAATCGCAGTCTGAACTTTGCTGGCACTCCAGATATCATTTGCTGTGGTTCCGGCATCATCGAACTTTTTACCGCTATCTAAGATATTACCGGATACATCGCGGGTTACAATATTCCCATTTGTTCCTCCTGATATTTTTGTTGCCTTGGCAGCAAGGTCAGTTACAAGGTTGGTGACTTTGCTTTGTGATAACGTTGGGATATCACTTTCGATAAGGTCAGACCCTGCAGTAATTAACCCTTTAACATCATAAGTAACTTTTGGCTTAGTGCCCGCAGTTATGTTTGTGTTTTTTGTTACCTTATTGTCAATCTGTGTTTGGATGGCACTGGTAACGCCATCAAGGTATTGAAACTCGGCATTTGTAACATTGCCATTGGCAATTTTTACAGCATCAATTCCAGTAGGAAGATCTCCGGCTGAAAGATCATCGCCCGCTGTAACCAATCCATTGGCATCGTAGGTAATTTTGGTCTTTGTTGCGCCGGTTATGGCTGCATTTTTGGCTAGTTTGGCATCAAGCGCAGCTTGTAAGCCATCAACCTGTTTTACTTTTAGTCCCATGATATTTTGTTTTTATAATAAAAAAATAGGATAATTATTCGTTGTTAAAAATCTCAATTTCAATGTACTCCCCATCAGTTAGGTCGAAACCGATGTTATTGGGAATCCAGACCAGAACATTCATTCCTGGTGCAAAATCGAAAGCATTGTTCTGTCCGAGATAGGAATATTTCAAACCATTCAGATAAAGGTTTACATTATCACCGGCCTGAAGTGTAGTTCCAATTGACAGATATTTTGTACAAAGATTATAATTCTGACCTTCTCCCGATGTGAAAACCGTTAATTCATTGGTATATCTCAAATGCTGATGTGTGGTAATATTCATAATGTTATGAATATCATCATCTGAAAGGTGCCTGATAATTTTCCATCTACCCGTTTGAATCGAATCAACTGTAAGCTCCCCAGGATTATCCAAAAGTGCAACAACGAGGTCACTGCGGCGAATCGTAAGACTACCGTTTTCCAGGATAATGTCATCGGTGCAAAGCCAGGCATCAGAAGTGAGAATCTTAACAGGGTTAAAATTGATGAAGCTGTTGGTGCCACGATAATTCCAAATTTTGAAATTAGGTTCGTGAATCTGCGATTTGCGGGGGCTTCCTTTTGGCATAATTAATCAATTGTATAAATTACGTCCACTACCATTCCGGTTTCAAAAATCGGAAGCACATCCGGATTAATTTGAATTTGGGTATTATTACCTACAAAGCGGTAAACAAAGTCGTATTGTCCAAAGCTCCCATCATCGTACTTACCATAGTATGTAAGTTTGTTGATGGTGACTGAAAAAATGTTCGCCAGAACATTTGGAACAGTTAAATTTTCAGATTCCGAGGTTGGCGAAAGCCGGTAATGACTCAGGCTGATGACTGGGTTTACCCTTGAACTTTCCGAAAAATGTATAATCCACCATTTTGCGGCATCTTCATAGTTGGCCAGCGATGGAACAGCATCATCCATCAAAGCGACAACCCAATCGCCTTCTGCAACAGTTTGCCCATCGGCAGGCGGAGCCGGTTCAAGCAAATGATAAATCCAGAAATCACCCTTCAAAATATTGGTCATTCCGGTTTTATAATCGCCGTTATAAATATCTCCGCGCCCCCTTCTGTTCAGGCAAAAATCTGCACCACGAACCGCATTTTTGGTTATTCTGTTGGTTGAAGTAAGCGCATTTAATCCATTAACAATCTGACTGATTGAAAGTGCATTTGAATAGGTGCTAAATGGAATAATCATCCATTGATTTGTTTGATATTCCGCTTCAAAAATCGCATCATCTACCAAAGCAATTACCCAATCTAAGTCCTGAACCGCAAAAGTTCCGGCAATACCATTGGCGATAAAGAGATCACCTTTATGAACGACAGGGAACAAAATCCCGAGTTCGGAATATTGCGCCATGTCATATTTTCCTTTATAATTAAGCTGGGAATCTGATGTGTAACTGTCTGAAACCAAAATCCAGTTCGGTGAAGATGCAGGATTACTGCCACCTGCTACAATGTCAATATTAGCCACATACATCAAGTATTGCCAGTAAACTGTGTATCCGGCTTTGTATGGAAGGGAAGCATTCCAAACCGGGATATTAGCACTCGCAAGGGTTGTCAATGCTTCTTCAGTGGTTGTCGAATTGAGAGTTGGATTTATGAATTTTATGTAAGATGCCAGCTGCTCCATGTCCTTAAGTACGGCCAAAACAGCCCTGACAATTGCCGGTGTATTTGATTTACTGACGTTATCGGCTATTGTAGCAATTGCTGCATCAACCTGGGCTTTTGTGTATTTCGGCATTGGTTTTTTTTTGACAATATTAAATGGAACCAATGGCTCTTAAAAGGACATTTTCGACGGGCTCAAATACCTTTTTCGACAAGCTCAGTGTTTGTCAGACCTTAAATGCAACAATGGTAGCCTGAGAAATCCTATCGTTCGACACGGTGAATTTGATAGAAGACAATAGCCAATTTGCTTCTGCAAAGCGGTACTTCCTTGAAAAGTCGATCTCTTTCAACTGTGCTGGTTTGAGTATCATGCTAATCTCCGCCTCGCGGGTATTCTTTTGAAATTCGATAAAGTCCTTGTAAAAGATTTCCCTAATGCCAGCATCTCCTTCCCATTCTAAAGAATATCCGGGTAATGTGTTTCCATAATTGCCCTTATTAAAAGGGCTTCCAAATGGGCTGTTCATAATTCTACCATGAAAAAACATAAGTCTGGCTGCCGGCCTTTCAAGAAATTGAAAAGGTGTACCTGTAATCTGCCATTGCCCTTTATTCCCTAAATTTGGCGGATAGGAACTCGATTCCTGAGCAATTGCATTTTCGATTTCTATTTTGAGCTTTTTATTTCCTTCCCAATAATTTAATCTGCCGTGTGCAAATCTTTTCCATTGACCGGTTGAAGCATCGAAGGATAATTCCCAATAATAATAATGAGCCAGATCCTGAACGTAAAAAATGTCAAGGGAATTTCCAACTGTGGGCAATGATTCAAGATTAGCCACCTGGCCTTTATAACTGAATCCTGAAAAATCTTTGTAAAACTCAACAGCAGCTGAATCAGAACTATCAACAATTCTTGACATTTCAAAACCATCATATTCGTTGGGTTTAAGGTAAATTATTTTGAATGGATTGTTTAATGGTTCTATCTCTGTGGAATTGATAATATCTTTAAAACAGCAGATGGATGCTTCATTTTTAAGGTCATTGAAAAAAAGGTACGATTTAAAGATTGAATTCAGAAAACTGAAAAACTCCGTAAATGTCAAATCAGGAACATAATCTTTGATATTAAAATATCCCATAATTCCACCAGAAAGATTATCGCCACCACTCCAATAATTGATCGTGTTGTTGTTCATCAAAACCAATTGTCTGAGAAAAACATCACTCCGGAAGATGTTTTTAGAAACTGTGATGTTGCTAAAATTAAAGATGGCATCAAGAACGAAATTTAAGAATGGAAAAATCACGACAGTATTTGGGAATGGCGAAAAATCAACCTGCATGAGGTCATAATAATTCACACGTCCAAAATATGAATCATTCAGCATCTCATTCCTGGTAGAAGTTACAGATGAAATTACTGATCCGGAAAGGTTAGGCTCAACGCTGGTAACAACGGGTTTGGCAAATCCCGCTCCGGGAACCTTTGAGGTAAAAATAATGTGATGGTCCGAACTTGTCAGAACAATTCCTTTAGTAAAATAGGCTTCTGCATTTTCAGTAACAAAATTGGATGCAGTAATGTTTAATGCTGCAACAAACATAATTGTCTTCTCCAGTTCACCGGTTTCGGAGACTGACAATTTACCTGAATTACCCCACAATTCAATGGTTTCAACCTGTTTGGTGTCAATACCTGAATCGATATAGAAATTCCTCATTAAAACCGGAAATCTTGTAAAATCAACATCAGGGTATGATTTAAAAATCTTATCATGCAGATTTTCCTGAATATAACTTCTATTCCCACCCAGATTTAAATCAGCTAATTTTTTATCCTTAATTGTCTGATAAAAATAGCCCTCGCTTATCGTGAAATTTGCTTTGAAATTATCCCGGTCAGCTTCGGTTATCATCAGATTTCCGCGTTTCCAGATCAGACCATTCAGGTAAAGTTCCACTGAGGCTTTCTTATTGATAACCTGGTTATTGTTTACCCGGTTATGAAATCCAAGGATGCTTTTATTTTTTGCTGTTGCCGGGAAAGTAAAAGGATAGCTGAATGATCCAATGTCGTTGAAAATCGGCGACAGGAGTTCAAATGAAATGCTGAACTCACCCAGGTCGAGGCTTTGCCCGTTAACTTTTACATCAAGCATATATGATTGTGTTATTGTTGCTGGTTCCAATGGCTTCCATAAAAATATCTTTTGCTTTTGGCATCGAATAAAAACTATCCTGTGATGCAATCGAAAACTCAAATGACAGATTAAACCTGCGCTGGTCGTCGGTAATCTCATTCATTTTTTTGCTGGTTATCAAAATCGGTAGAGTCTGTTGATTGACAAGCCAATGCACCTCTTTGCTTAACATCAGATCTTCGAGCCACCGGGCGTGATCAGCCGGGATGCTTCCGGTTTCGATTACATAGTTTGCATCAAGCAAACTGGTAAGCGGATGACGCTTGTTTTCATCGTCAATAAAAAATTCCCGCTCAATTTCGCTTTGCCTTTTTAACCTGCCTGTACATATCAGGGTATCGAATCCGCCCAGGCTGTTGCAGAACATGAAATACTGTACGTTCCGGTAATAGGTGTAGTCAATTGAATATGTTCGTATTTCGCTGATGCGCACATCACCGGTGGTTTCGATCCAGACTTCATATTTTTCGATGGGTGAAGCCAGATACGGGAAGATGCCTGCAGAACAATCGAGTTCGTAAACCCTGCCAGCCATTGCCTGAAAAGTGAGGAAACTGGGATTTGTGGTGGTGGAAGTTGTTCCATCCGAAAAATAAACTTTGAATTTCAGATAGATTGTGCGTGGGGTGCTATTGTAAAAAAACAGCCGTTCAGGTGAGTTCAAACAGGTGCGTTTTGTAACCGGTTGCCCTGTCAAGAAGAATTTTTCTTCATCAAGCATTTGAGAAAAAGATGTTCCATAAGATGCAAATTCGGCTTCTTTTAAATTTGACAGCCCGCCCATCAGGGCGGTGCAGGTTGCGCCCGTTTGAAGCTGTTGGATGGTGGAATCCCATTTCTCAGCATATCGAACATAAAATTTGAGCGACTGTGATGGATGCTCAAAAATCTTACTTTCCTGCACCGGGTAAGAGAATCCTGCACCAGTATTCCTGTTAATTTCGAGTGCATTCCACAGATACTCCGACAAATCGAAAACCGATTTCTGGTCAGTATCCGGTGTGATGGATTCTTCACCCAGTAGTTGTCCGGAAATATCGTACAACTGAAAAATGTGTTGGTAGCCTGACCGGATTACCGGAGTTTCGCCTGCAACAATTATTTTGGTCATTGAGATCGCCGGAACCGTGTTATCAGTAACCGAAAGGTTATAATAGTTGCTTTTTACTTTTGCTTTAAGGCTACACAAAATTGTGGGGTCTCCGGGAAAATAGAAAATTTCAGGGATGATGAAATCGCGGTTAATTGCATAAATGCTCATCAAAAAAAGCCTGAAACCAACAACCCAGGAATAATCTATCGCTGAAGTAGCAGGATATTCAAAACCATTTCCTGTCAAAGCTGACCTGAACACGATTTGAATACTGTTTGTAGCCCAGTTTATCGTGAAAGTTTTACCGTTAGCGATTTCCTGACCCACCCAAAAATTCAGGTTTAGCTTACCGAAAACTCCATCACTCAGATACATTTTATTGCCTGTAGCCTTTACCAGAACATTATTTCCGGCCAGGATCACCGGTTCGGGATATTTTGTTATCGTTATCATTTGCTCACGCTATTTTTTATGGTTTCAACTTCCTTAATACTTTTATCCAGATCGCTGTAACTGATGGCCGCCCTCGTGGGTTTATCCAGCTTTTCCGAAATTTCAGCCAAAACTGAAAGCATCAGTAACGATGTCGAATTGTCGGCAGGCTGAACGTTTTGAACCTTTTGATACGTTTTGTCCCCCGCACTGCCATAATTACCGGTTGCGTATTGTGGAACCCGCATCATTTGTATAGCCTTTATCAGTCCAGGAGCGTTCATCTGCATGTTTCGCAGGGTTGGACCATCAACCACCAACTCAGGCGCACCGTCGCCTATGAGTGTAGGCTCGTTGTAAATACCTGTTTTGGCGCTTTGCACATATCCGGCACGGTAAGTCTTCCCATCGCTGGCGCCAATAACATCGTACTTGCCGGAAGCGAACTGGACGGCATTTATCTGTGCAACATTTAAAAGTCCTGTTAAAATAGCTGCAATAGCAGCCTTCGTTGCCAATGCTGGACCAACAACCGGAATTCCAACCATTGCACGATAAGCAGCAACAGCCGAAGCATAAGTATCAATTAAAGCAAGTGCTGATGCTGTAATTTTATAATGCTTCGAATCCTTATCCATGATACCAAGAATTAAATTTGATGCAGCCTGACGCAATTTTGTGTTTGTGTCTTGCTTCATTTTCTCAAGTTCAATCTCAGTGTAAACCCTTTGTTTTATTTCGTTTACTTCAGTTTTATTGTACTTATCAATGATATCCTTCTTTGCTTTCTGAAACTGCTCTTCAGTAATCAGCTTTTTATCATACATATCATAAAGCTGTGCAAGCTCCAGTGTCATCACTTCGGTAGTAACATCAATGCCATACTTTTTCTTTAGCTCAATTATAGCCTGCTGTGTGCGCTCTTCTATTTCAGTCTGTTTAGCAGCTAACTCCTCTGCATGTTGTTGCTGCAAAGCAGTTGTGTCCTGGCCTGCTAAATCAGCTTTTGCATAAAGTGCCTGGTACTTTTCATCAATCGCCAGCAGTTCCTGTTCATCTTTGCTTAGCGATTTTTTAAAATTATCATCAGAAAGTTTTGCAACATCGTCATAAAAATCTTCTTGGGCTTTTTTCTTATCAGCCAATAATTTTTCAAGGGCTTTTTTATCTGCGTCACTTAGTACAATAATATCTTCCTGTTGTTTCACTACAGCATCATTGCGCATTTTTATCTCTTCCTTCAATGCTTCACCATTAAGTTTCCTGATGGTTTCTCTCGATCCCTGTACATCACCTTCAAGTAAAGCATATTGCCGCCTGAATTCAGTTATTTCTTCATCAGTTGCCTGGTTGTCAACCTGCGAACCACGAACATAAACCGACAATTTACCGGTACTGTTTAGTTCCTCCATACGCATGGTCATGTTGGCGTATTTATCTTCAAGTTCTTTCAGCGTCTTTTCTTCATCTTCAATAGCCTGTTTATTAATATACTTCATGTACACCGCCTGATCTTCAATATATTTTCGTGCTGCATCAGCATTTAAGCCAATAGCAACACCATATTTATCAAACTGTGTAACTGCATTGGGAATAACTGTCCCTACCTGTTCAATTATGCTCTTTAATTCACTCTGTTCCTTGATGTTTAATATAGCTTTGCCTTTCAACTCGTCATACCTGGTCAGCAAAGGATTAATG